>Ga0316206_1001727_pt1 | contig 17714 bp, 17 predicted proteins | sample 6monthpyrite_MG_FD_204942 | JGI IMG/M metagenome (GOLD analysis project Ga0316206, IMG submission 204942) | Microbial mat bacterial communities from mineral coupon in-situ incubated in ocean water Damariscotta River, Maine, United States -... | ecosystem: Environmental > Aquatic > Marine >... | reverse complement strand
ATCAGTAATCGTTGATTAGCGACAGACAGCAGATAGGAAACTTCAGACAGTAACCACAGACGCTGGTCACGATGGCTGATATCAAAAATATTTTGTGATGTAGTAACGATTGTTTTCTGTGTAAGCGTGAGTTGTTCAATCGTTTCGGTTTGTTGAGTAAATTGAGTCGTTAATTCAGTAAGCTGCTTTTGTGAATGATAAAAATCCGATCGGGTCTGTTCAAGTTTATCCCCTATTTTTCGTAACGTTTCTGCCTGGTATGTATTGTTTTCGGAAAGCTTGTCTAAGGTGTTTTGTAATTGCAGCCAGTAGTAATAACCTGCACCAGTAGTGCCTAACAAAACAGCGATGAACAAGAGTAAAATATAAGATCGACTATTACTGCTTTTCTGTTTGCTACTCTTGTCACTTTCAGGAGTTCGAATTTCTTTATTGTCAGTTTTACTTTCAGTTTTTTCGGCGATGACAGGCGCTGAATCAGAAGTCGTATTATCAGTGGAAGGTTCAGACGAGCTCATAATTTAAAGTCCAAAAAAGTCATATCCATATTGTTTAGTGTCGCTCTATGCTTTAATTTTATTAGTTATACAGTTGAGCATAGCATTATCGGTGGCATTAGCTGCGGTTTCTATTCGTTTGAATCCAAGTTCAGCGGCCCTTTTGTGACAACGATCACTGGGTACAATCAATAGTTTATCTAACAATGATTTAACTGTCATGGCATCAAGCATAGCTAACAGATAGTCCAGCCCTTGTTGGCTACTAATGGTAATAATATCAATCGCCAGTAGATCAGCAAGCTTGAATCGTAATTTGCCAGGCTCACGTTTATAGGCATCAAGGTAACTGACGCTTGAACAGCGTTGTTCCAGTGTTTGTTTTAAATGCTCACGCCCCTGCCCGCCACGTATGATGAGAATCTTGTTGTGGCGTATTTGCGCAGCAGAAAAAACCTCAGACTGTAGAAGTGCTTCGCTATCATAGCCTTCGGCAGGGCAATAAACGTTGTTATAGCCTCTTTGATTCAATGCTTTGCTGGTGGCTTTACCAATGGCAGCAATTTTAAGGTCGGCATTAAGGGGTTGTCTTGATTCAATCAGATCAAGACCATATTGAACTGCATTTTTGCTAATGAAAACCAGCCAGTCATAACTATTGATTTGCTCAACTAAAGCCTGTTGAGAGGCATTGTTATCGGCCACTATGCTAATTGCTGGCTGGTGTAAAACTGTCGCACCCTTATTCTGTAGCTGTTCGATAAGAGCATCTGCCTGTTTTTCAGGACGCGTGACTAATACCGAAAGGCCTTGTAATGGTAAGGTCTGTGGCATTTTGTTAGTTCAGCATACCCAGATCAGATAATATTTTTCGAGCGCCAGCCTCAAGCAGTCTTTCTGCCAGTGTTGTACCCAGTTGAGCTGCTTCAGCAGCAGGGCCGCGAATTTCATCAAACACGACTTCACTGCCATCAGGACGACCAACCAGACCACGAAGGTAAATTTCGTTGTTGTCTAATAATGAATAACCAGCGATAGGCACCTGACAACCGCCGTTAAGGCCCTTATTAAGGGCTCTTTCAGCAGTAAGTCGTATATTGGTGTCAGTGTGATTAAGCGGTGCTATCAGCGATTCTATTTCAGTGTCGCCTTCGCGGCATTCAATGCCGACAGCGCCTTGTCCAATAGCAGGTAATGATTGTTCTGGTGTCAGGCTATGGCGAATACGGTCTTCAAAGCCCAGGCGGATAAGGCCAGCTGAGGCCAATATGATGGCATCATAGTCACCATTATCTAGTTTGCCTAAGCGGGTGTTTACGTTGCCACGCAGATCCAGCATTTGTGCATCTGGCATGGAGGCTTTAATCTGTAACTGTCGACGTAAGCTCGAAGTACCAATGCGGGCATTAGCGGGCAAGTCCTCAAGTTTTTCGTAGTTATTGGAAACGAAGGCATCATGCGGATTTTCACGTTCCATGATAATTGGCAGGTAAAGCCCTTCAGGGAAGTCCATTGGCACGTCTTTCATTGAATGCACGGCGATATCGGCATCGCCATCGAGCATGCCCTGCTCCAGTTCTTTAACGAATAAGCCCTTTCCACCGACTTTAGCTAATGGTGCATCGAGAATTCTATCGCCCTTGGTGGTCATCGTAACCAGCTCAATTTCAAGTTCTGGGTGATGAATTTTTAATTGTCGGGACACTTCATTGGCTTGCCAAAGTGCGAGAGGAGATTTGCGTGTCGCGATGCGGATAGTTTTTATACTCATACATTTCGTCGGTTAGGGTAAAATAGGTGAACTATTTTATGTAAAATCGCTCTCTGTTATAAGCCTCTGTAACGTAAGAATGAGTAAAATGTTAAATAAACTTGCTTTAAAACTGCTTTTCCCCGCTATTTTCATTTCAATGTTGGCTTTTGCTAACCTTATTTCGATGGCAGAAGCTGAAACTGATGTCATTCCGAAAGCACTCGACTTACAAAAAGATGGCATTCTGGCTCAGGAAAAGGGTATTCCAGTACTGCTGGAGTTTTCAATGCAGGGCTGTCCTTTTTGCCTTGAAGTTGAAGAAGAAGTTTTGCGCCCAATGATTGGCAGCGGTTTGTATGACGATAAAGTATTGGTCCGCAAAGTCATGATTGATGATGAAGATGAGATTACCGACTTTAACGGTGAAAAAATCTCATATGAAGACCTGGCCAGTCGATACAATGTTTATGTAACGCCAACGCTGGTGCTGGTACATGGAAATGGAAAGGAAATGGGTCTGGAAATGGTCGGTGTTACGACCATCGATTTTTATGGTGCTTATCTGAACCAGGCAATAGAAAAGGCGCTGAACAAAGTATCAACAGCCGCTGAGCCAACTAGTGTTGGCTCGCCAGCATCTTAAGCTTTTTTCTCACCAGTGCCAGATGACGACGACTTATTTCGAGTTTGTCGTCAATTCCATTCAATAAGATACAGTTCTGGCCATTTCCAGCTTTACTCATACCAACAATAAACTGATCCGCTACCAGTGCATTTCGATGAATGCGTGTGAAGCTGTCACCAAACTCTGTTTCCAGAGACTTAAGTGATTCTTCAATCAGATATTCATTGGTTTCAGTTTTCATGGTGACGTATTTGTGATCTGCCTGAAAGAAACGAATATCTTCTACCGGGATAAGCTCTAAGCGGCCACGAATTTTCACACACATTTGACGCCGAACTTTGTCGTCTTCTTCGTTGAGTTCTTTAAGCTGGGCACGGGTAGGCCTTCTGGCCGCATCTAACGCTTCTTTTAAACGCTCGAGTTTGATGGGCTTAAGCACATAATCGACCGCATGCGTGCCAAATGCTTCAAGTGCATGATCACTGAATGCCGTGGTAAAAATAACCGCAGGAGGCTTGGCCAGCTTACTTAAATGGCGAGCGGTCTCGATGCCATCCATGCCGGGCATACGAATATCAAGCAAGATGATATCTGGTTTTAATGCCTGAACCTGATGCAATGCCTGTTCACCATTCTCGGCTTCAGCCACCACGTTATAACCGTCCAGACTATCCATAAGTTGGCGAAGGCGTTTTCGTGCCAGAGGCTCATCGTCAACAATTAATACATACATTCCCTCTATCTCCTCCCTTAATGTTCAAAGGGTATATTCATGGTCACCGTGTAAAGCGGTGGCCCTATATCGATCGTAAAAGTAGCCGAGCTACCAAACGCCAGTGCTAAGCGCTGACGAATATTGCTCTGAGCCATCTGGTTGCCTTTATGATGGCTTTTACCTTGTTTTTGGCTCGGGTTTGATACCGTAATTATTAAACGTCTATTATGTTTATAGATGCGAATTTTAATAACGCCACCTTCAGGTAAAGGTTCGACACCATGATATATGGCATTTTCTACCAGTGGCTGGATACAAAGCGCTGGCATCTGTATGTCTTTATCAAAGCGTTCAATCGCCCATTCAGGCCTTAAACGGTTGCCCAGACGCAGTTGTTCGATGGCCAGATAAGCCCTTACCAGCTTAATCTCATCAGACAATTTGTGTTCGGAATTTTCTTTTAAGCTGACGCGAAATAATTCAGCCAGATTAATGATAGTGGTTTCAGCTGTATCAGGCTGGTCGTGAACCAGGCTGGCGATAGTGTTCATGCTGTTAAACAAAAAATGGGGCCTGATGCGGGCTTCAAGCGCCTTTAAGCGGGTTTTAGCCTCAGACAACTGGTTTAGTTTCCAGTGATGCTGAACAAAAAAGTAACGCAGCAGAACCGCGCAGACAATCGCACTAATAGCCAGATTGCGAAGGATAAACTGGTTATTCCAGTCAGATTTATAAAATTGAGTGAGGTTAAATTCTGCTGCCAGATAAGTGGTGATAAAGCTGACGCCCAGTGTAATCAGTAACACGATTAAATAACTAATAATTGAAACAGCGAAATTGGATAACTTATTTAATAAATTACCTAGCATGCACAGTACAGCCGCACTTGATAAAGCGATCCAGAGCATAAATAACGAGGTTATGGATAGTTTATCCCATAATTCTGCGCTTAAAGGCGAGTTGTGTAAGCTGAGAACGATAGCCATAAGTTCAGTAACAACTAAGAGCCGCAGGATGAAATTAACATCACAAAAATTCGGTAAATAACCGTTATCTTCCTGCGGTTGTTGCTTGGTATTGGTTTCCATTATTGTTTTATTATTTCCTGGCGCGAAGTTTAGCAAGCGTCATTAAAGATCGGTAAGATAAAAAAGATCAGCCCACCTTTTATGTAGCACAAAAGGTTATTATTTTTATTTGATTTTTTAGTCAATGACTACTGTTCTGGCACATCTGCTATAATTCGCGCAAATTATTCCACAGCATATTTTTATATTTGAAGGTCATCATGTCACAAGATTCTAATCAGGACAAAGACAAACTCTGGGGCGGACGTTTTACCGAACCCACTGATGCGTTTGTAGAAAAATTTACCGCATCTGTAATGTTTGATCAGCGCATGGCGATGCAGGACATAGAAGGTTCTCGAGCCCATGCCCGTATGCTGACCAAAGTCGGCGTACTGAACCAGCAAGATTGTGATGATATATTGCGCGGGCTGGATGAAGTAGAGCAGGAAATTAAGAACGGAGAGTTTGAATGGTCAGTCGGTCTGGAAGACGTTCATATGAACATCGAAGCCGGGCTCACGGCAAAGATCGGTGATGCCGGTAAACGTTTACATACTGGTCGCTCACGTAATGATCAGGTAGCCACCGATATCCGTCTTTACCTGCGCGAGCAGATTGCTTTTATCATTAGTGAAATTCGACGTTTGCAGACAGGCTTGCTGGACCTGGCTGAGCGTGAGTTTGATACCATCATGCCAGGCTTTACCCATCTGCAAGTTGCGCAGCCCATCACCTTTGGCCACCACATGATGGCCTGGTTTGAAATGCTGCAGCGTGATGCTTCGCGCATGATCGACTGTGCACAGCGTATGAACCAGTCACCTTTAGGTGCCGCGGCATTAGCGGGCACCAGTTACCCGATTGACAGGGACTTTACCGCCGAGCAACTGGGCTTTGATCACCCAACCCGTAATTCTCTGGATTCGGTCAGTGACCGAGATTTCGCGATCGAGTTTTGCGCGGCTTCTGCCCTGATGATGACGCATCTATCACGCTTCTCTGAAGAGCTGGTGCTCTGGTCATCAGCACAATTTGATTTTATCGACCTGCCGGATCGTTTCTGCACCGGTTCATCGATCATGCCGCAAAAGAAAAACCCGGACGTACCTGAGCTGGTACGTGGAAAAGTCGGTCGAGTGAATGGTCATCTGATCAGTTTGTTAACACTAATGAAGTCACAGCCTTTGGCGTATAACAAAGACAATCAGGAAGACAAAGAACCGCTGTTCGACACAATCGATACTGTTCGCGGCTCTTTACGTGCTTTTGCAGACATGATGCCGGCAATTAGCAGCAAAAAAGAGAATATGTATAACGCTGCGAAACAAGGCTTTTCTACCGCGACGGATCTGGCAGACTATTTAGTGGTTAAAGGCCTGCCTTTCCGTGATGCTCATGAAGTGGTTGGTAAAGCGGTGGCCTTAGGTGTTGAATCGGGTAAAGACCTGAGTGAAATGACACTGTCTGAGTTGCAGCAGTTCTCGGATATGATCACTGATGATGTGTTTGATGTGTTGACGCTGGAAGGTTCAGTGGCTGTGCGTAATCATATTGGTGGCACGGCACCTGAGCAGGTTAAGAAGGCAGTTGTGGCTGGACGGAAATTGATTGTTGATTAAATTGTTGTCTTAGATGTTTTAATTTGGGATCTTTGTTCTTCTTTATTGTTACTAACTCTTCCAGCCTTCGTTTTCGCCTTTATGGCGACTCACTTTTCTGTCTACAGCTACAGAAAAGTAAGCAAAAGAGAGCCGTCCCAGTTCACAAGCTCTCATAAAAAGCATGAGAGTACCTTCATCACTCCCTAAAAACAGGGCTGCTGCGGAACTCACAAATCAAAAAACAGATTTGCTCAGACATCCTCGCAGAAGACCCCCTGTTTTTAGCTCCCTCTTCAGCTTGATCAGATGGGAGGGGTGGGTCAACACCTTAAAAGAACCTTTGTTTAGGTTTTCTATTTTGACTTTGATTGACCCTCCCATTTAAATAAGCCGAAGGAGATGTCCTGGCTGTAGAAGCTTTCTGCGAGGATGTCTGAGCGAGTGCTTTTCTTGCGAGTTCCGCAGCAGCTACAGGCAGGGCATTGGATGAGGGTATCCACCTGCTTTATAGGTGGGCTTATTTACTGGGACGGCTTTTTTGGGTACTTTTTCAGCTGTAGGAAAAAGTACCTCGACCGCCGGTGCGAATACCGGCAAGGTTGGAAGAGTTAATAACAATAAAGAAGAATTAAGCCAGAGCCTGTGTAAATACCGGCAAGGCATTAATAAAGCAATTACAAAGGAATATTAAAAAACAGTCATAAAAACTTCATATTTGTAATCAAAAATTAATAATCTCAAGTTAAAATTCACTCTTGTCGAAAAAACCAAATAATAGAGACACACATGACAGTTAAAATAGGTATCAATGGTTTCGGCCGTATGGGTCGATTAGGTTTTCGTGCTGGCTGGAACAAGTCAGAATATGAGATTGTGCAAATCAATGAAATTGCCACCGATGTGGTTGGCTCTGCACATTTGCTTAAATTCGATTCAGTCCATGGTACCTGGGAGCATGAAACCAGTACTGAAGCTGACAAGCTGTTGGTCGATGAAAAGGCGCTGGTTTACTCATCGAATACAGCGATTGAAGATACCGACTGGTCTGGTTGTGACATTGTGATTGAAGCCACTGGTGTGCATCATAAAAAGCCGGAAAGTCTGCAAGCCTATTTTGAGCAGGGCGTTAAAAAGGTGATCGTTGCAGCGCCAACCGAAGGCGCTTTAAACATAGTTTATGGTGTTAACGATGATCAGTATGATGCCTCGACTCATCATTTAATAACCGCTGCATCATGTACTACTAATTGCCTGGCACCAGTGGTTAAAGTGATGCACGAGAAGGTCGGCATCGTGCATGGTTGCATGACTACAATTCATAACATCACCAACACACAAACGATCATCGACAAAGGTCATAAGGACCTCCGCCGGGCACGTTCATGTGGTCAGTCTCTAATTCCAACGAGTACCGGTTCGGCGAAAGCGATTACCAAAATCTTTCCTGAGCTTGAAGGTAAACTTAATGGCCATGCGGTTCGAGTGCCTTTAACCAATGCATCACTTACTGATTTTGTTTTTGAAGCGTCTCGTCCTGTCACTGTAGAAGAATTAAATGGCTATTTTAAAGCCGCAGCAGAAGGCGAGTTAGAGGGTATCCTCGGCTATGAAGAGCGTCCGCTGGTATCTGTGGATTATGTGAACGACGCAAGGTCTTCAATTGTTGATGCGCAGTCGACAATGGTGATCAACGGCACGCAGGTAAAAATCTACGCCTGGTATGACAATGAATGGGGCTACGTGAATCGAATGATGGAGTTGGCTGTCAAAGTGGCTAACAGCCTGTAGTTATTGATCGCCCTGGTGGTCGGCCACCAGCAGGGCTTCCGGAACCTGTGTTTTAATCGCGGCTGAGATTTCCAGTATCAATCCGGGTATTGGCTTAATCGTTACCCAAAGCACATTGATCTTCATATTCAGGTCAACAAAAACAACCTTTTCTTTGTAGTAGTTCAACACCCTTTCTAATTTATTCAGAGTTTCCTGAATATAGTCCTCAGGCTGGTGTTTGAGTTTGGGGATGATCATCATGAAATCACTCAGCGGTTTGCCGTCTTCATCACGAGTGGGTGCGATTTCGTGCAGGGGTACACCCGGGCTGACTTTTGTGCCTGCTTTTGGCTGAGTGTTTTGGCTGAGGCAGATGTCTTTGTTCATGGGCCGATGCTCAGTTTATGGTTAGTTTGAGCATAAGACAGGTGATTTGATCTGGCTAGTGGTATTAGGTAGTTTTTGATTAGTGGTTTGGATACTGACAAGATTAAGTATGTAGCTTTTCTCAGCATTGCCGGTATTCGCACCGGCGGGCGAGGTACTTTTTTCTACAGCTAAAAAAGTACCCAAAAAAGCCGTCCCCAATTCGCAAGGCCTCATCAAAAACATGAGGCTACCCTCGTTACACCTTCTTTTTGTGGCTGCTGCGGAACTCGCACAGAAAACGTGCTCAAACATCCTCGCAGAAAACTCCACAAAAAGAAGGCCTTCCTCGGCTTGCTCAGATGGGGAGGATACGTCAAAAGCAAAAAGAAAAATCAAAAGCTTATAGACAAAAGTGGTTTAGATTTTGACGTTGACCCACCCCTCCCATCTGAGCAAGCTGAAGATCGAGTTAAAAACAGGGAGATTTCTGCGAGGATGTCTGAGCAAATCTGTTTTTTGATTTGTGAGTTCCGCAGCAGCCCTGTTTTTAGGGAGTGATGAAGGTACTCTCATTGTTTTTTAATGAGAGCTTGTGAGTTGGGACGGCTCTCTTTTGCTTACTTTTCTGTAGCTGTAGACAGAAAAGTGAGTCGCCATAAAGGCGAAAACGAATGTAAGAAGGCTTGAATTACAATAATGCAGTATTGAATCGGTCACACCGAGAACAGGTGTTGTAACTTTGCTTTATATAATGGAAAGAAACAAAACCTTACTTAAGCACCTTCTGCAGCCACTGACTAATCGCATCCAGCTCATCCGGCCCAACGCCATGACCAATATTGTATTCATGCCATTCCACCGGATAGCCCATTGATTCGAGCTTGGCTCGTGATTTTTCACCAATCTCAAAAGCAATCACTTCATCAACTTTGCCGTGTGCCATGAAGATAGGCGTGCCCTTGTTCTCTTCATGCGCATTTTCCGGATAAGCCTCATGCGAAGGCAGGTAAGTTGATAATGCCATGATGCCAGCCAGTTTAGTGTGGTATCTAAGACCTGTATTCAGAGCGATGGCGCCGCCCTGGGAAAAGCCGGCGATAACGATATTCTCAGCGGGAATGCCGCGGTTGATTTCATCTTCTATCAGGCTCATTAAAGCGATAGTTGAGTCACTAATACCTTCAAAATCTTCCTGTCTGTCAATATCAGTGCTGCGAATATCATACCAGCCACGCATGACCTGACCTTTGTTAACGGTGATACGCTGGAACGGAGCATGAGGAAAAAGAAAACGATAACTTGCCGATGCTGGCAGGCTTAACTCCGGCACAATGGCTTCGAAATCATGTCCATCTGCACCCAGACCATGTAACCAGATGATGGAATGGGTCGGGTTTTCGCCAGTAGTGCGTTCGATAAATTCTAGTTGCTGAATAGACATGGAATTCTCTTAAGTGGTGGCCAAGTTTAAAAGCCAGCATTGTCTTTGATGTGAAGGTCTATGGCAAGCGTCTGTCGGGGTTTATTATCCTATTGAATACAGTAGAATAGCGAAGTTATAAGACAGTTTAAAGATGCTGGAAATACTCTGAAAATGTTTAGAAAAGTTGGTTTGCTCATAATCTGTGCGTGTTTTAGTTTCGGTATATCCGCCTGCGGAAAGACCGGTGAACTCTATTTGCCTGATGATAAGGCAGAAAACACCAGTAAGAGCAGCTCAACAAGTAGTAAGTAGATTCTCTACCCTGCCCTTTTATTTAATCCCTATACTTTAAGGCACACCGATGGATTATTTTGAATACCGTGATGGCAACCTGTTTGCAGAAGATGTGAATGTAACCGATCTGGCGAAAGAATACGGCACGCCCGCCTATGTTTATTCCAGAGCAACGCTAGAGCGCCATTATAAGGCCTTTGATGATGCATTATCTTCACTGCCCCACCTGGTTTGTTATGCGGTAAAAGCCAATTCAAATCTGGCCGTGCTTAACGTACTGGCAAGACTTGGTTCGGGTTTCGATATTGTTTCAGGTGGCGAGCTTGAGCGTGTGCTGGCGGCGGGTGGTGAGGCATCTAAAGTGGTCTTCTCAGGTGTTGGTAAAACGCGGGCAGAGATGGAGCGTGCGTTGGAAGTTGGTATTTATTGTTTCAATGTTGAGTCTGAAGCTGAGCTTGAAGTACTGGATGAAGTGGCTGGTGAGCTGGATAAAGTTGCGAATATCTCAATCCGTGTAAACCCAGATGTGGATGCTAAAACGCACCCGTATATTTCAACTGGCCTGAAAGATAATAAATTCGGTATCGATATAAATGATGCGGTACGTGTCTATCAACGCGCTGCCAAAATGGACAATATTAAGATCAGTGGTGTCGATTGCCATATTGGCTCACAACTTACCGAGGTAACACCTTTTGTTGATGCACTGGATCGTGTGCTGATGTTAATCGACAAGCTGGCCGCAGCTAATATCCAGCTGAGTCATATTGATTTAGGTGGTGGTTTAGGCATCCGTTATAAAGATGAAGAGCCGCCTTCACCGGCAGAGCAGGCCTCTACCCTGGTGGCCAAACTTCAGGACCGTGGTTTAAAAGTACTGATTGAGCCTGGCCGCGCGATTGCTGGTAATGCCGGTATTTTGCTCACAGAAGTGATGTATTTAAAGCATAACGATTATAAAAATTTCGCGATTATTGATGCGGCGATGAATGACCTGATGCGTCCGACACTTTATGGTGCCTGGCAGGATATCGTACCGGCGGTTCAGACATCTGCAGAAACCAGGACTTATGATCTGGTTGGACCAATCTGTGAAACCGGAGATTTTCTTGGTAAAGATCGTGATCTGGCTTTGAATCAGGGGGACCTTCTGGCGGTGCGTTCTGCTGGTGCGTACGGTTTTACCATGAGCTCAAACTACAATACGCGTGCAAGAGCGGTAGAAATTATGGTCGATAAGGAAAAAGCGACGGTCGTGAGACCAAGAGAAAATATCGTGCAACTGTTTGAATTTGAAACTACTATATAAAAAAATGACGAAAGTTAATGATATTAGCGATTTTAGGATACCGGTTGTCATAAAATATGACCAACAAGTAACAAAAGTCACAATCCTCCTCTATATAGGGGGTAACCCTAGTAGGATAATTCCTACAGTATTCCGTTTTGATAGATATCGATGAGGTCTTTATGAAATTCCTGAGTACCGTGTTTTCTCTTTTGTTGTTGTTTACATTTGCAGGATTCAGTCATGCAGCTAACAAGGAATTTCCTGGTCGTGATGTCTATTTAGGCACTAAATATATTGAAATCGATGCTTTTAAAGAGCAGTTTGATAAAGTCATCGTTGTCGATGTCCGCTCTAAATATGAATACGAGACCCTGCGTATTAAAGGCGCGAAAAATATCCCGCTTAATTCACGTAAATTCGTAACAAGCATGCAGGAACTCAGAGACAGTAATAAGGATGTAAAAATCGTTGTCTACTGTAATGGTAAAACATGTATGAAGTCATACAAGGCCGCCAGCAAAGCCAAATCACGCGGTATTACAAATGTTGTTGCGTTTGATGCAGGTATTATGGACTGGGCTAAATCCTATCCAGAGCAAGCTGTTTTATTAGGCCAGTCTCCAATTGACCCTAATAAGCTTATAGCAAAATCACGTTTTAAAAAGCATTTAGTTGCACCTGAAAAATTTGCTGAAATGGTTCAGACAGACAATGTCGCCGTTTTAGACGTGCGTGATCGCCACCAGCGAATGGGTATGGGCTTATTTATTGGAGCTGAGCGACAGGCTAACCTCGATGATGACAGTATCAATAAACATATCCTCGCTTCAGTTAAAGGCAATAAAACCATGTTAATTTATGATGAAGCAGGTAAACAGGTTAGATGGTTAATGTACAGACTTGAAGCGGCCGGTGTACAAAATTATAAGTTTATGAAAGGCGGCACACGAGGTTACTTCAAAACCCTGAAAAAGCGTTTAAATATTTAGATGTAGCAGATTGTGCAGCTGATTTTAAAAAAGCCCCTTATTTGGGGCTTTTTTGTGGCTAGTGATTAACCTTAGACAGGCTTTGTATCCAGTCAGTATTAGCCGCTGCTTTTTCGAGCTTTAAAATTTTACCCACTTCGTTTTCATACCAGCCGTTGTGTGACTGGTTAGGCTCGGCTTCATAAGCCCACCACTGACCATCAGCATCCTGAGCAATATACCGGGCCCAGTCGGGTAAGTTCGTTATCTTCATCTATAAAATATATAATTAATGTTAAGCGGCAACGTTAATGCAACGAATAAGAAGTAACAATCATGATATCAACTATCTCAAAGTTATTCAGGCTACTGAGTTCAGATATTGAACCCAGCCAATTAAGCCTGGGTATTACGCTTGGCTTTATTGCAGGTCTATCCCCTGTTTTAAGCAGTCAGAGCCTGCTGGTATTTGTTCTGCTCATTAGTTTGAGAGTGAATGTTTCAATATTTGTGATTAGCTTTGGCTTGATCAGTTTGATCGCTTATTTAGCGGATGCGCTTCTTATTATGATCGGATTTTCCGTTTTGAATATGCCCGAACTCAGCGCGATGTTTACCGATATGTATAATATCGGGTTGTGGCGCTTTTTAAATTTCAACAATACGGTAGCCATGGGAAGTCTGGTTGTTTCAATTGTTGCAGCCGTGCCCTGCTATTTTTTAAGCCACTACCTGATCGTTAAATACAGAAGTAGCGTGGTTGAAAAGTGGAAACAATCAGCTGTTTTTAACTACATGAAAAATTCAAAGCTGATCGGAAAAGTTGCCTCGATTAGTGAGAAGGTTAGCTGATATGAAACTGATAAGAACGAAAGGTTTGATATCACTTTTTATCGGCTTGCCATTATTGATAGTGCTGCTGGTATTTCTAAGCGGACCGTTGCTTAAACTTATCCTTGAATCTCAGCTGGGTTCACTTAACGGTGCCGAAGTAAACATTGAAAATGTGGATATCAGTTATTCGCCACTTACAGTCACACTGTCCGGGTTACAGGCAACCGATAAAGAAACGCCAAAAAAAAATATAGTGAGCTTTGATAAAGCCTTGCTTGAAATTAAAAGCGAATCACTTTTAAAAGGTAAATTTATTATTTCAGATATGCAGCTTGAAACGGTTCAGTTTTCAACACAAAGAAAACAGTCAGGACAAGTCTACAACAAAGAAACAGCAGAACAGGAAACGCAAGAGAAGAACAACCAGCAAGCCAGCTTTGCTTCTGGCTCTTTAGATGTGCCGGATATAAATGAGCTGATAGATAAAGCAGATCTGAAAAGTCCCGCCGCATTTAAAGCCTTTGAAGAACAGGCGGATAAAACTAAAAAAAGCTGGAAAGAAGTTGAGGTTTTTCTTGAAGATAAAAAGAAATGGGATGGTTATAAGCAAAGATACCGTCAGATAAAAGCTGAATATAAAAAAGGTAATACTAAGAAGAGATTAAAGGCGTTAAAAAAATTAAAAAAACTTAATAAAGAAATAAAGTTTGAGTTAAAAATATTTAGCCAGCAAAGAAAACAACTGAAGGCGGATTATAAAAATTTAAAGCAAGCCTATAAAGCAGCTAAGAATGCACCAGACGATGACCTGGATATAATGAAAAATTCATACAGCTTAAATTCAGATAATCTTGAAAATATCAGTCGCCTGATATTTGATGACAAGATAACCGGTTATTTGGTGCTGGCAAAAAAATATTATAAAAAGCTTCAGCCGTATTTAGAATCTGATGAAGAAGAATTAGTAGCCGTAGAAAGAAGTCAGGGAAAATTTGTCTTATTTAAAGACAGAGATCCAGAGCCTGATTTTCTGATTGAAGAGGCCAGCTTTAGCGCGCATTTACCTTCAGGTGTTTTTCAGGGCAAGGCAACTGATATTGCAAGTGATCAGGCAGTACAAAACAAAGCCTCTTTAATTCAACTCAGGGGTGAGAAATTAAAGCACAGTAAAGCTGAAGAAATAAAACTGGTTCTGGATGTCAGAAACAAAAAAATACCGCAAGTAAAATTCTCATACGATATAGAGGCAAGAAATATAAGCAACTATAAGGTAGCTGGCGGCGATACTCTGCCATTAGTCATGAAGTCAGCACAGCTAGATCTTAATAGCGAAGTAAATCTTATAAAAAATCAGGTAAAGGGTCATCTTAATAGCCATTTTAGTCATGTGAGTTTTGCCAGTAATAAAGATACGTCAGGCAGAAGCTTGTCATCGATCATTGCCGCGGCTTTTCTTAAGGTTGATGCATTTAAAATCGATGCATACGCGCATGGCAAAGTATTAAAACCAAAATTAAAAATCAAATCCGATATAGATAATAAAATAAATAAGCTGTTAAAGGTAAGACTGAATCAAATAAGGGAAGAATACGCATTAGAGCTTAAAGAAAAACTAAAAAATAGATACGCAGATAAGCTTGGTAAAATTGAAAATGTAATGTCAGGGCTTGATAAATATAAAAAAGACCTTGAAGCAAAACAAAACGCGCTTGAAAGCAAGCTAAACAAATATAAAAAATAAAAGAAGATAGTATCTAATGATAAAAAAATTACTGAAAATTATACTAGTACTGGTCGTTATTTTATTAGGGCTAATTACGGCGGGTGTTTTCATTGTTGCTGAAGACACAGCACTGGTCAATCGTGCAGCAAAACTTTCAGATAGTGACATTGAGACACTAAGAAATATAGTTAAAGAAAATGACCCGATTGGAATTGTACAAACCAATAAGAAAAAAATGAGATTGACAGTATCTCAGATAAACCAACTACTGGCCTACGCCAGTAACCGATTTGATGGTTCTCTTCGTGCCCGTGCTATAACTGAAAAAAACAGGGCTTATGTGAAATCAAGTATTGTCCTGCCGGATAACCCGTTTGGTGAGTACCTGAATTTTTCAGGCTTTGTCCGGGTACAGCATTCAAAATATTTTGTAATTGAGCAACTAAAGGTTGGTAAGTTGCCGGTACCTGAATTAGTAGTGACTATTTTGCAGCCGTTAATTCTTGAAGAATTAAATAGCCGCTTTAATGAGTATTTTCGTCTCTGGGATTACCTGAGGCGTATTGATCTTACAAATAATGGTGTATCCGTACATTACCGGCTAGAGCGTTCTGATTTGGCTGATTTAAAAAAACTGGGCAGAAAACTACTGGTTAACACAGAAATGAAAGAAAGGGCGCTGGCTTACGTGGCAGAAATGGAACGTTTGCTAAATTTATTACCCGCCGAAAAACAGTCATTAACTCGGCTGCTATCGCCGATGTTTTTATTTGCAGAATTACGTTCTCAGAAAAATAATCAGGTGGTTGAAGAAAACAGAATGGCATTACTGGTGATGGGCGCATATATGACGGGTCGGAACCCGGCAAAGTATATTAGTGATCAGCCAGTTAAGCCTTTTAGAAAAATAAAATTTACGTTAAAAAACAGGAATGATCTGGCTCAACATTATTTAATCAGTGGTGCTATTAATGCTGTATCTGGCACGGCATGGTCCAATGCGATTGGGCTGGAAAAAGAACTGAAGGATTCAGATGGAGGCAGTGGTTTTAGCTTTGTTGATTTAATGGCAGATATTGCCGGCAACAAACTTGCACAGTCTGCTCTTTCAGAAAGTAGTGCCGCAAAGCTTCAGTCGAAAATGGCAAGATTATCCGGCGAAGAATCTATTATGGGTGATATCGGCGGTTTAGCAGAAGGACTAACATCCACTGAATTCAGGCTTGAATACGGCAATACAAATAGTGATGAATACATTACTGTGGTACGTGAAATAGAAAGGCGTTTGTTTCAGTGTGATGCGTATCGATGATACAAGTACGCAATATGAATAAACCTTTTGCACAATCTTGTGAAGACAATAAGGCAGTTATTTTTAAGCATTTAGATAACCTGTTAGAAAATAAGCATCAGTTACTGGAGATTGGTAGTGGCACCGGGCAGCATGCGGTGTACTTTGCGGAAAACCTGCCGCATATACGCTGGCAACCGACAGAACTTGCTGAAAATATTGCCGCTATAGAAATGTGGATGCAGGATGCAGCATTAACCAATATAACAAAACCAGAGGTGCTGGATGTAGCAGCACAACAATGGCCTCTTAAAAAAGAATTTGATGCCGCCTTTACTGCAAACACATTGCATATCATGTCGATTAATCATGTTGAAAAATTGTTTAGTGGCTTAGGCAATGTATTGAGTGATGGGGCAATTTTTATCAGTTATGGTCCGTTTAATTACAACGGAAAGTTTAGTAGTGAAAGTAATGCGCGTTTTGACCTGTGGTTAAAGGATCGTGACCCGGTTAGCGGTATTCGTGATGTTGATGAATTAAAAGCATTTGCTAATACGGCAAATATAGATCTGGTTGATGATATCGAAATGCCAATGAATAATCGTTTATTGGTTTGGAAAAAGTTCGGCTAGTTTTTCAAAATAGTTCATTAGAAAGTATTAAAACCAAAGGCTTCGTGAAAAAGATGACTTCTTGTATTTTCAATTTAGTTAAAAATAAAATCGTCATTTATCTGGTTTTTAGTTTAACTATTTTAAATGTGCATGCGGAGCAACAGGATCAGGGCATTGCAATCTACATGGATCAGGATTTATTTGTCCCATTCTCAAATGAAGACCGTGATTATACAATGGGCATGGCCTTTGAGTTTTTCTGGGAAAAAGAAAAAGGCCTGTATCCATTTGATAATTTAGTGAAGAAAGCAGGAAAATGGTTAGGTGTCAGTGATAAAGAAAACGACATTGTCGATAGCTTTATGCTGGGGACACTTGCATACACTCCCGATGACTTAAGTGATTCGCAAGCAATTTTCAATGATCGGCCCTATGCTTCGTTAATATATTTAAGTAATAAACGAGTGCGTGCCGACTCTGAAACAGCGCTTGCCACGGAATTTATGGTTGGCATTATCGGAACCGGGTTTGCGCGAGAAGTACAAACAGAATTTCACGCCTGGTATCGCTCACTAAATGATAGTGATGAACCGGTTGAGCCACAAGGATGGGATCATCAGATATCCGATGGCGGTGAGTTAACCATGCGGCTTCGTTTAACAAACTCACGCTTACATGAAAAACTTTCAAGTCCAGGTACTTTTGATGTCTCTTCCACATTAGGTCTGTCATTGGGATTTCAAACCAATGCCAGTGCAGGTATTGCAATGAGACTAGGACAGATCAAAAGTCCATTCTGGAGTCTGCCATTTGATCCGGTTAACCGAGGAAATTTTGTGCCATCAGGAGCAAAAGATGAGTGGTATTTCTGGA
>Ga0316206_1001726_pt1 | contig 17714 bp, 12 predicted proteins | sample 6monthpyrite_MG_FD_204942 | JGI IMG/M metagenome (GOLD analysis project Ga0316206, IMG submission 204942) | Microbial mat bacterial communities from mineral coupon in-situ incubated in ocean water Damariscotta River, Maine, United States -... | ecosystem: Environmental > Aquatic > Marine >... | reverse complement strand
CGCTCTTGCTGCGCTGGTGCTCTTGCTGCGCTGGTGCTCTTGCTGCGCTGGTGCTATTGCTGCGCTGGCGCTTTTTGCTGCGCTGGCGCTTTTTGCTGCGCTGGCGCTTTTTGCTGCGCTGGCGCTTTTTGCTGCGCTGGCGCTTTTTGCTGCGCTGGCGCTCTTTGCTGCGCTGGCGCTCTTTGCTGCGCTGGCGCTTTTTACTGCGCTAGCGCTCTTTTGCTGCGCTGGCGCTATTGCTGCGCTGGCGCTCTGTTGCTGCGCTGGCGATCTTTGCTGCGCTGGCGCTTTTTGCTGCGCTGGCGCTCTGGTGCGAGCGCTCTGCACTCGGATGGCGTAGAGAATATTTGACTAATGGTGTCCTGAAACGGTGCTGGCAAAAGGAAATTCCCATTGATAAAATAAATTAAAACGGCAGGAATTTAAAGTCGAAATGAATTTGTTACTGGCACCCGCCCAGAGTTGGTTCCTCAATTATGGTTGGAAACTTGTCAAATAAGTTTGCGTTCCTAAGAAACGAAAACTTGCGCCTAGAGGTTTTCTGGGTCGATTGTTAAGAGAGTCTTTAAACCACCCAAATTCATTCTCAGTATCATTTTAGAAGTGACAACCTTTTGCAAGGTATTGCCGAATGAATCCAGTTCTATTTTCGTTTAGGCCTCTCTCCCATGATCTGCAGGGATGCAATGGGTATGTGCAATCGTAGGAACTGTCCGTTTTATCGTTTTCTCGGTGGTTTTAAAGTGAATCACCACCATCTCGTGTGTTCGCGAACGATATCCTCTCTGGCCAATATTTCTTTTAAATTCTTAGGTTTGCTGTTTTTGGTTCTGCCGCATTTAATTGCGATTTTGTTCGCGAAAATTTTATTTCAAATCTTTTCTATGTTAATAATTTTGCGTTCCTTATCTTCCTCAACATCAGAGGTTGGGGAGTAGTAACGGGCCCTGTGAAGCAAAAAACTTCACAAATGAAGTTTAAAGCGAACCTATGGAGATTACAATTTAATTGAATGACTACATCTAAGGTTAATTTAACGGCGTAATGTGAAATAGCGGAAACCCTTGCCATCGCCACCGCCAAATTTAAAGGCATTTTCCAAACGGCAGACGATACTTTTGGAATCGGCCTTACAATTTCCCGCATCGGCCAATAAGTAGGACTCGATTTGTTTGGAGACCCCGATAAGCATCGTTATGACCACTGATATTAACAGAATGTATTCAATAGAAGTTTGTCCCGTTTGACATTTTTTTATGGCCTTAAAGAGTTTTATTATCATTGTCCAATTTTAGAGCAAAATGATGTTTTGTAAAAGAGTGGTAATTTAGGCATAGAGATATTGGTCTTTGAGACTGATAATCGACGACAGCAGGCCGAGTGGGCCTTCGCTATAAGGGCCCAAATACTGCACTTTTTTTAGCCTATATTGTTCGCTGGGGTTAATTTTATGGAGAATTTTAGGGCCCTTAATAAGCGGGGCTTCGACTTTATTTTTTTCTAGAATTTTAGAGCGTCCCAATTTTAAAATTTCAACTCCATCAAAACAATCTAAAAAATGTATCTTTTCATTTTTCGGCATCAACTGCTTTAAATCTTTTTCTATTAATGAACAAAATTCATTTTGTATAAATTCTTTTTTCAGGCCTATTTGATTAATATAAAATGTTTCAATTTTTGCCATCTTGCCAGCAAAGTCACCATACCATAAGGGACAATTCGTCCCCATATGATCGACCCGCGAGCAAACCACTCTGGCACCATTTTGGCCATGCACATTTTCATGGGAAAAGCTGACATTTTGCACGAAGCTCCTATAATACTGGCGACTAGAATCCACCTCAATACGTGGATCGTGAGAATAACTGGAAAATAAGGAAATATTCTTTGGTCGAATAACCCCTTCATAGGTACCCAGTTCTAGGCACCATGGACTGCCCTTGTGAAACACCCAATCTTTCACAAAGGTGTCTTTATATTTCCCTCCCATCTGCAAATGCAAATTGAGCAACTCAATATTTAATTGCTCTTCCTGTAAAATATAATGAGGAGAGAGCAGTGAAATAAAGGTATGAAACAATTCAAAAAGTGAGCCGGTAATAGAAAGTTTATTTTGATAATACCCTCTTGCTAAATATATAAAACCTCTAAATCGCCAATTTTCCAGAGAATCTAAATCCCTCGAAGAAAAAAAGAATTGTGAAAAAGATTGAAAAAGATCTAATATAATTTTAGGACAATCTTGAAAAAAAACATTATAGCTTAAATTTTGCTCTGTTTTAAATCTAAAGAGGGTGCGCCCCAATCTAGCGACGTATTGATTAAATTCTGCATCAAACTCTGCACGAGATTCGGCCCTCGTCAAATAATCATTCCACAAGGTTTTGCTATGAGAATAAAAATAACCGGGAAACTTTCTCATCAATTCAAAAAGGTTTTGAAATGGCCCGCCACCAAGCTTAACCTGAATATTATCGATGATAAAAACTAAAGGTTTCGGCGTCAGGTAATCGGCCAAATTGATCAAAGGTTTAATCTCTCGATCTGCCCCCCAAGTCTGCAAGACATGTTGCTCCAATGGCCCAAAGCTTTTTGCATGCATTTGACCATATCCATGTTTATGATCATGCACCAAGAGAACTTTTTTCCCTTTTTTCAAGAGGGATAAAGAATAGAGAAAGGATAAATAGCTTTTTCCCAAACAAAAAACATCCACATCTTTATTTAACATTTTGCACCCTTTGCGAAATCAAAGCATAATCCTTATGGGATACTAGCATCTGCGACTCAGCTTCCGCCACCTCGCCTTGCGCTGCATAATCAGCAAATAAGGGTGCCAATTCTTGCAAATCATTGACCACTTGAATTTTAGCGGGCGCCCTTTCTTGGATAAAATCGTACTCCGTCGAGCGATAAACCTTTGGCCCACAATACACCATAGTACCGGCCAGATAGGGCTCTAAGACAGAGTGAATCGAGCGGCCAAAGCCACCACCGACATAGGCCTGGCCAAACAAAGTATACAGTTCACAGAGGATGCCCGCCTTAGCAATTAAAATAGGCGCGGGGTTTTTCTTATAATCGGCGAGCAATTTTTCTATGGCGGCGCCATCCATGGTATTGCTGAGCAGATAAATTCTCCCCGCTGGCCAGACTTTATGAAAAGCAAAAATCAATTCATCAATTTTTTCACGCTGTAATAAATGTGGCGCCAAAACCACTAATTCATGGCCCAATCTAATTTTATTTTTAAAATCTTCTGAGGCAAAGAGCGCCATTTCTCGTGGCCAGCATTGAGCGATTAATATTTTATTTCTTTGGTCATAGGAATCAAAAAAATTTTTACAGGGCCCCAACACCGCCAGGCCATGCGCGGCCGCTGCCAATCGTTTATTGATTTGCATAACTCTAAAATCATAAACGTCTATCTTTGTCGCCGCAATCCCCAATTGCATCAGACGCTGTTTATCCAGATTAGTAGCGGCGACAATATAGGCAAATTGCTCATAAAAAAGTGACCAGTAGGCAAAAAGAAAACTACCCGGTCGTGCTAAAAGCTTTTGCCGGCCTTTTAAACTTGCAGAAATTAAAACTAATCGCGTCCCCTTAAAGAATTTGAGCAGCAAGAGCTCGGGGAAAAAATCATAACGGCAGAGCACGAGAACCGGAGCTGTCACCCAATTGCTAACCTGAGGGTGCGCCAGGCCACTCAACGAAAAAAGCGCAAGAGGTAGTCTTAGAGCACGGACACATGTGGGATATTTGCGAGACAAGGCCTGGATTTTTTTTTCGACACTGGGTGAGGCGTAGATAATCTCTATTTTTTGCCCCGCGCTGATGAGTTCATCCATCAGCGGGCGCGCCTGCTCCAACTCGCCCTCGCTGGCGACTTCAAAGGCCATGCGCGCCACCACGCCATCTTTGCCCCAGGATCTGCCGCCAACCAAGTATTTATTACCCAATTCAAAGTTGACCCGCGCCCGTAGTGGAGAATTTATTAAGGCCAGCAAGCGAACTAGCGGAGAAAGTAGAAAACGCAGCATATTTATGGCGCAAAAACATAGATAAATAAAATTTTTCGGCATTTCCTAAAAATCTCAAAATGGTGTCATCTTGTCACGTCATATAATTTTTAATGGTTTGGCCAATCTACCTAAACCGGACACCTCAGATTATCTGACATCTTCTCACATCTATGAAATTATGACCTAATCTCATCATTTTGACTTGTGTAAAGGACAGAATTGAGCGATTTTAAGTAAACAAAAATGCTTAGGTAATAGTATTTAGATTTTTGAGAGTATTTTTCAAAAATTAAAAAACCAGCAACAAAAACGAGGAGAAAAAATGAAAATGCAAGCTGTTATTGCTCTTTTGGGTTTAGCACTTGGCCCGTCGGCCTTTGCCGCCACTGCCCCCACAACAACCAGTACATCCGATGTGAGCACCTGGCAAAAACTAAAAGATGGCCCCGTCAGCCTCTCTTTGTTGCACGAAACAGGATCTTCAAATAAAAAAGGTGATTTTAATGGTTATAGCACCTTAAATATCGCGTACGTCGGTTATAAATTCAACGACAATAATTCTATCAAATTAGAAAATAGGTTCACCACTGACACTTCGAGAGATAAAAAAGGCGAGGAAAAAACAACAAGCGCTTATTGGGCGAGACATGTCTTTTCCTATACTAGAAGCAATATTTTGACAGAAGCTGAAAATGGCGTCGGTTTATCGGCGACTTTAGAGGGCAGATATTATTCGGCCCACGAAGAAAAAGCCTCAAGAAAGCAGCAAGGTTTTGGTCGAATTTCCGCCAATTTCGCCAAAACATTTGGTAAATTAGCTTTGAGCAATACCCTTTATTATGCGAATATCAACAGAATTTCAAATATTGGTGGCGTTGCCGACTCCTATATTTACGGTGTCTTTGTGCAATCCTATAGTTTTACTGACAAGCTCTCCTTAGGTGTCACAGAAGAGCTCTTTCAAGATTTCAGACCTGGCAAAAACGCTAAAGGAAAAAAGGGAGAGGTGCAAGATTTCCTCGTAACCGTAGAGCTAGGGTACCAATTTACCAGCGATTTTTCTGGCTGGGTGAGCACTTCAACTTCGATTATGACTTCCCACGATGGAAGTACGTTTATTGACTCTTGGCACAAAAACTTGAATTATAATATCGGCGTATCGTATACAGCATTCTAATAAGTTAAGTCTCTAAAAGAGAAAAACCGGGCCAATGACTCAGTATTGGCCCGGTTTTTTTTCCCTCACTTTTAACTTAAATATTCTCCGGCCCTCATAAATACTGCTTAATCTCCGATACTGTTCCCAAGGGAATAGTTTATGCAAGAGCATCTTAAAAATATTTTTATGCAAATTCAATGTGATCTGGAAGATCATTTTGTGGACAAACCAAAGACCCACGACGGGCTTATTGAATTACTCTTTGCCGACGAAAGTATGGGCTGGATCAAAATTGAGATCCTGCAACAGTATATAGAGGAATTCGACGCCTTCCCGCCCCTCGCTTTGGTCAAGCTCTATAGTGAAGACCATCCCACAAAAATCTTCGACCACGCCCTTTTTCAAAGGAGAAAAGTTGACGGTGCCACCTTGGTGGGGCCAGCGAAAAATTTTTATTTGCTGACGAATGGAGAAAAAGTTGGCCCTTTCAGCGAGACCCAGATCAACGAAAAATTGCGCCATAGAGAGCTTCTGCACACCCATACCGCCACCAATAACGATGGTAAAAGCTGGCATAAACTTTTTGAGTTTAAATCCTTTGATCGCCGCTACCTGGGACAAGATGATCTACCCAAATTGCCATATCAAGAACTTTTTCACGACTCCCATCATGAGGCCAAAGGGACTTTAAACCAGGTCAGTGAGGAGAAATTAAAAAAAGAGGCAATTGCCGGGCTCGCCCATCTGGGCCAAATTAAAAGTGCCAAAAGACCCATCTCGGAGGATCATGACGAAGAACATCGCCTCGCTGACAATAAAACCAATGAACAGGGCCTGGGTAAAATCGTCGCCGCCCTTTTGGCGGTGATCCTAGTGGTGGGTTTTTGGCAATGGAACTCAGATAAAGCATCCAAATCCACCGCCAAAAAAAGAAGAAAAAGTTCCCGCGTCGCCAAGCTTAAACCTATCCGCAAAAAGACAACGAGCGACCGGAGAAATGTCCAGCAAAGTCAAAATGCTCGCCCAAGCTATAAAACGAGAAGAAAAAAAAGAGGTTCAAGAAACATTAGATCCCGCTCTCGCAGCAGAAGATCTATTTCTTCAAAAAGAGGAACCTCTTTTTCAGATAACAGAAAATATAGAGATACGCGAAAAAAAATGATGGATAACCCCTTGCGAGACGAATACGACAACGAATACCCAGATACCCGCGGCCAAGATGCAAATTCAGATACTCGGAAACTTTCAAAAGAACATTATGAGAGAGGTGGCGGGGATTTTGAAGATGAAAATGACGAAGAATCTACGAATGAAAGATTCAATAATGACAACAATTTTGAAGAGGCACACGCTGAAGAAGAATATCTGGAATAAATGACTCCACAAATGCCCATCTATTTGCGATAATCCCACCACAAAGGGATGATATTATGAATACCAGTTTGGATATTTCTGCGGAATTGCTGAGTAAATTTAGAACTCCCGCGTTTCCAGGTTCCTACTTTTTAAGTATCGAAGGAATAGAGGGCGCTGGTAAATCTACGCAAATTATCAAAATCAAAGATTTTTTAGAAAGTAAAGGCCTGAGAGTTCTCATTCTTAGAGAGCCGGGAGGAACCCCCTTCGGTGAAAAATTGCGGCAGGCCGTTTTAACATCCACCACTAAAATTCACCCCGTGGCCGAGGCGCATCTCTTTGCCTCTGCCCGTGCTCAACTCTTTCAAGAGGTCACCTTGAAAGAATTAGAAATCCCTGGCACGGTTATTTTGTATGACCGCTATATCGACAGCACCCTCGCCTACCAAGGAAAAGGTCGAAATTTAGGCAGTAAAACGGTGCTAGAAATGCACCAAAAATTTCCCCTGAACTTAATGCCTCATCTGACCTTTTATTTAAAAATTAATTTAGAAACTTCCATGAACAGACAAAAAATGCGAAACGCACCAAAAGATTATTTTGAATCCCAAGGTGAGGATTTCTATCTAAAGCTTATTGCAGGATACGAGGAAGCTCTAAAATTATTTCCCAATAGAATTGTCCCTATTGATGCCAATAAAAATGTCGACTCGGTTTTTTCTCAAATCCAAGGGCATCTCGATCATTTAATCGAGCAAAGGCCCACCATTCAATAAATTGAGAGCATAAAAGAAGAGCATAAAAGAAGAGCGTAAAAAGAAGTGCAGCAACGAGAGATCATCTTAAAGAATTTACAAAAAAAATGGCAACAGCAAGCTCTGGCGCAATTTTATATTATTCGCTGCCATCAGCAATCTGCGAAAAGTGGCCAATTTTTAAACAATTTTGTGGATCAATTTTTAACCTTTGTCTATAGCGAGGAAACACACCGCCCCTGGCAGGGGAAAAAATTTATCCGCGCAGCTTTCTGTGCCGACTGGCTCTTCCTCGCAAGGCCTGAGAAAAAAGGCCATAAGGCCTATACTCAAGATGAATTTGCTGAATTTTTCAAATTCCAGACTTTTGCACCCTTCGAGCATCGCTATAAATTTTGTATTGTAGAGGATGCTCATCTCATCAATACTGTCCTCGCTAATAAATTATTAAAAATTTTAGAAGAACTCCAGAAAAACACCGTCATTATCTTTTTAATTCCAGGTGACTTCCCGCTACTCCCCACCATTGAAAGTCGCGCCATCCAATTCTCTCTGCCGCTGCCGCAAGAGCATTTAACACCCGCCAATAGGCCGGCAAATTGGCGAGAAGATTGTTTGCAAAAAATACAAAATAACGATTTTCTCTTTAGCAAAAAAATCAGGCCCCTGGTGCTCGATTTATTGCAGGGGAGAAGCACCGTTCCCACCCTGGTCCAGGCCATCAAAAACTCATCCCAAGAGCAAAATAATATTCTCCAGCTCTGTCTCTATAGCGCCACCATGCGCGACCTGCATTATGTTCAGCTCGAGGAGCTCCTGGCGCAAATACAATGGTTTCAAGAGTCTGACCGCTATAGCAATAATGCCCAGCAGAGACTTTTTGGCCTATTAAATAACGTCTTTCCATAGTGCCTTGGGTTTTGACTTATGACAGAAATTTACAGATCATGACGAACCCTTTTCCATGGATAAATACAAAGTTGACTAAATGCAAAATACAATAAGTGACAGTGAGAATACTCAGACACAAGAACCGCAAGGGCCGCAAGAATCACAAGAACCGGCCTATGAAAATGAGATCATTGAGCTGCCCTCTGGCAAGCAGCGGCCAGCACAAGATATACCCATTTTGCAAGGCCAAAGTGAAGAAGAGATCAAATGGAAAACTGGTGATATTCTCACCATGGTTCGTGTAAGATTTCCCGGTAATGCCAAGTCTTTTCCTTTTCTTATCGGTAAGCGAATCTTTGCTTATGGCCAAAAAGTGGTCGCCATGAGCGACCGAGGCATTGCGGTGGGGTATATTAACTCCTTCCCTTACGAAGTAAAATTTCATGCATCGATGCTGCCGTTGCGTTCAATCCAGAGGGTCGCTAGTGAAGATGACTTCGAAAAACAGCGAGCACTTTTAGAAAAAGAAGTCGATGCGGAAATTTTATGTAAAGAACTCATCGAAAAACATAAATTAGATATGATTCTTACCCATGTAGAGTTTATCCAATTTGGCAAAAAAGGCGTCTTCTATTTTATTGCCCCAGCGCGAGTAGACTTTAGAACATTGGTGAAGGATTTAGTCTTTGAACTTAAAACACGTATCGAGCTGAGGCAAATCTCGGTCCGCGACCGTACCGCTGCACTGGGGGCCATAGGCGCCTGTGGTTTGCAAACTTGTTGCAGTTCATTTTTAAAAAATTATGGAAATGTTTCTATTAAAATGGCAAAAAATCAAAACCTTGCTTTAATCCCCAGTAAAATTAATGGTGTTTGTGGCCAATTAAAATGTTGTATCAAATATGAAGATGATGTTTATCACGACAAAAAGAAAAGACTGCCAAAAGAAGGAAGTTTTATACAAGTAAAAAACAATGATATCGGTAAAGTTCTAAAAGTACAAATTCTGACAGAACAATTTGTTTTGCTCACCGACGCAGGTAAGAAAAGAACGTATGCTAGCAATCAATTATTAGAAAATGGTACACCTCCTGCGGAGTGGAAATTTCCCGACCAATTTAGAAATATTATTGATGAAACAAAACAGGTTATAGGTCTTACTAAAGAAGAAGACAAAACGGCACAACAATTTAACCAAGAGCGCGCTAAAACCTACGAAGAAATTGGTCTCGATGAAATCGAAAATAAGGAACTCTTAGAGATTGAAAGAAGTAACAAAAAATTTAAATGGGAAGAAAAGTCCAATGCCAACTCCATGAAACAAGCAGCGGACCCAACCTTCAAGACAAAAGACCAAACAGCTTTGCAAGAAGAAAAGAAACCAGATAACAGGCCAGGATTATTAGACGTTACAGGCAGCAAAAAGAAACCTCGACCCAGGCGCAATCGAAATCGAAATAGAAACAAAACATAATAGGGTTAGTTGATGGCCCCTGAAATTAAAATTTTACATACCTCAGACTGGCATTTGGGGAAAAAATACTTAAAAAAGTCTTTTCTCGCGGAACAAAAATACTTTTTGTGTTGGCTCCAAGATATTATCATACAAAAGAGTATTGATGTTTTAGTGGTGGCAGGAGATATTTTTGATACTCCTGCCCCCCCCATAGAAGCGCAAAAGATCTACTATCATTTCCTAAAATCCGTCACCGCCGCTACCAATTGCCATATCTTAATTATAGCGGGCAACCATGATGGAGGGCATTTTTTAGAGGCGCCGCTACCTTTTTTAGAGCAACATCATATCAAGATTTGGGGTCATCTCTCGCAAAATCCAAAAGACCATCTCTATCAATATAAAAAAAATGGCCACGAAATTGCCTTCTTTGCCATGCCTTTTTTTAGAACGTATGAACTGCTCAATTATAGCAAAATAGAAAACCCGGGAGATCGTGAATTTATTGAATACTCCCTGGAAAACTTTATCACAGCGGGCACTCAGGGCGTCACTAGCAAAAAGATATTTATCGGCCATCATCTTTTTGGCAACTATGAATTGTCTGGTTCAGAGCAATTGGTGTCGTTATCCGGATTGGATAGCATCAGCATAACACTCTTGAGCGACCATTTTGATTTTTCGCTACTCGGGCATATCCATAAAAAACAAACCTTGAAAACCGCACCCCTTATTGAGTATGCCGGCGCTCCTCTGCCCTTTCGCTTTGGAGAGACAGGCAGTAAGCAAATTTCCCTCTATACATTTACGGCGGCAGAAGTACTGAAAGAGCATAATAAAGTTCCCCTTTTTCGCCACCTCTTAAAATGGGAATTTTCGTTAGAGCATTGGGAAGAAGAGCTTGCTCACGCCATGGAAAAAACTCCTGCGAGCGCTGCACCCTTACCCGCTTTTCTCGACCTCACCATACGTGTGGATAAACCTGTCTATGGACTAGCTGACCGTGCACGTTGCTTGCTCAAAGAAGGCGCTTTTGAATTATTGGCCTTTCAATACAAATTAAACACTTTGCAATCACAACCAGAAAAACCTGCCTCAATAGATTACCAGCATATGCAAGCAGAGGAGTTGTTTACCCTCTTCTATAAAAATAAATTTCCAGAAATTGAACACTGTGACAAAGAAATCTTAGAAGATTTTACTTTTTTTTATCGCGATAAAATGCAACAAGAGGGGAACATCCTCCAGTGAAAATCCAAAAACTCACCTTAGAAAATATCACCTCTTTTTCCGGCCAACATACTGTCAATTTTGAAAAATTAAATCATGAAGATTTATTTGCTATAACGGGGCCAACCGGTGCTGGTAAGTCTTCACTCTTAACCGCCATTTCGCTAGCACTCTATGGAAAATCCCATAAGAAAACTTTAACTGCCGTGGATCTTATTACCGCCGGTAAACCCGCCGCCTCGGTGATCCTCGACTTCAGTATCAAAGGGCATTTGTATCGCGCCATCTGGAAATGTAAGCTGCAGAAAAAAAATGGAGAACGGCTGAAAAACCCACAAATCCAACGAACTTTGTACCTTGATCACAACGCCATAGAAAAGACTCCCGAAGACATTCTCAATTTAACATTTGATCAATTCACAAAAACGGTGATCCTCAATCAAGGTGAGTTTTCGCGCTTTTTATTGAGTAGCTTTAACGATAGAAAAATTATTTTAGAGCATTTAACCAATTGGGACAACCTCTCGCATATCTACCCAAATATTAAATCGGCATTAAAAAGTACCCAGGAAACCATTGCCCAAGAAGAGGGGCTCATTGCGGGACTGTCCTTGCTGACAGCAGATAAAATCCTCGAAATAAAACAGCGCCGACCTGAACTAACTCAGCTGCTACAAATTTTGCGTCTCTACTTAGGCCATTTAACAAGCGCTCGCAATAATTTCCATACTTTCTTTCTTATTCTGGAGAAATGTATTCTCTTAAAAGATCAAGAGGAGGAACAAGACCTCGCCACCCTGGCGGCGCAAAAGAATTATCATAAAACTTCCACTGACTCTGCTCAAGTCTGTGTGCAATTTGAAAATTTACAACGCGACTTTTCCCAGGCCTTACCCCGCTTGCAGAAGGCGCTAACGATACAGAGAGAAATTTCTCAATACAGCGAAAAGATCAAAAATAGAGAGCAGAGAAGACTCGCTGAAGAGCATTCCATGGTGGCCTATACTCAAAAGTTACAAAAGATTCTCGCCACCTCAGCAGAAATTGAAACCTCCATTGAGAAACTCTCAGCAAACCACCAGATGGATATCTGGCAGCAGAGTAAAGAGCAAGATTTCGCCGGAAAGATCAAGGAATATAGAAACCTCATTAATAGTCAAAATGTCAACGCTATCACTTGCACAAACTATTTGGAATTATTAGATTCTATTAAGAAAAAAATCAAAGCAGCGCAAAATTGCGCCCTAGAGGTGCAAGAGGAAAATAATTTCCATCTGACAGAGGACATAGATTCACTCGCCAAACTCAATGATCAAGGTGAATCCTATCTGCTGGAATTGTCCCAGCTAAAGCAGCATCTTTTGCATTTGCAGGAGCTTGCAGAACGCCGGATGAAAGCTGAGCAACGCCTGCAATTTCTCAAATTGCAATTACTTGAAGAAGAAGCGCAATTAAACTTCATGCATAAGGCGAGAGATCTTAAAAAATTAGAGTTGAGTATCCAACAATGCCTGGCAGTTGCCCATAAAGATGGCCATTGCCCCGTTTGTTTAAAGACCTATGAAACGCCCTCTACCACAATCAAAGAAAGTCCTGAGATCATGCCAGAGCATGGCCCACAACAAGTCGAGCTTTTGCAGCAAAAAATTAATGCCACAAAATCCACCCTAGAATTCGAACAAGCTAAGCGAGAGGAGTCTCTTGAACTGGTTAAAGTAATAGAACAGAAGGTGCTAAGTTTTACGCAAAAATATCAGCTCGTCACTAGAGATGGAGATAGAGATAGAGATAGAGATAGAAATAAAGAACAATTACTCTCCCTTGCCCAAGAAAAACTTCATGCAATGAAGAGGCAAAAAGAGTTATTAGAAGCCAGAATAGGTAAAACAAAAAATTTATTAGAAAGATCTCGCCATTTAAAAAATGATTTGGCGAAATTACAAACTGAAGAGAAAGCTATTCTTACTAAAATCGAGGTTCAACAAAATGCTAAGAGTGAAATGACTAAATTTTTAAAACAATATAGCGAACTTTTTATCCAAACATTAAATATTGCAAACCTACCTCACCAAGAAGTCATCAATTTTTATGAGGAACTCGCCGTTAAGGGACAACAATTTGATACAATAACCCATACCTTGGTGAAAAATCGAGAATTACAGCAAAACATAGATTGCTTTTTAGAAACATCGAAAGAAAAAACCCATCTCTTAAGCACAGAGCTGGCAGAGCTGAGGGCGCGCCAAACCTTACTTTCCCAAAATTTTAAGGATCTGCAGACGACGGAAAATCCCGCGCAAGAAATACAGGAGCAGGAGGCGTTATTGGAAAAATGGCGCACTCGCAAAGAGGCCATTCAGCGTGAACTCCACCTCAGTGAGTTATCCTTTCATCAGGCCAAAAATAATCGCCTTAATACCCAAGAAAAGAGGCTTTCCCATAATGAGGATTTGGCCTATTATAAGAAAAAATTAAACGAGATAAAAAAACAATTACAGCTTGTCGATGACAAATCAACTCACTTAGCAGAGGAATTTCTAAACAAGAAATCTGAGTTGTTACTAACCCTTGAGACAAGCTTAGATTTAACATCAACCGCGACCTCTCAACAGCAGATACAAACGGCCAAGAAGTCCCTTGAGAGCAGTTTGCACGCTGCTATTGACTTAAGTCAACGCTCTATTGATAAAAATAATGAGACCTTAATACAAGAAAAAATATTATTGGATAATCATCAACATAATTTAGAAAAAAAGAAAAGGATGCAAAACCGTTTAAAGAACGATCTAAAAAAAATTGCACGTTGGTCCAAATTGTTAATGGTTTTGGGAAAAAATCGCGACGAATTCAGAAATTTTGCGCTTTCACTGATAGAAGAAAAACTCTCTGAGCAGGCGAATATTGAATTGGAAAACCTCTGTGAAGGGCGCTATAAAATTCAAACCCAGCAAACAACTTTAGGCACGGACTATTATATTTGCGATAAATATAATGGCGGTGAACTGAGGAAAATTTCCACCCTCTCCGGTGGTGAAATATTCTTAATCTCGTTGGCAATGGCATTAAGTTTGGCGGAATTGACTCGCGGCCGTACAGAAATTGATTCTTTCTTTATCGATGAAGGCTTTGGTAGCTTAGACGATGATGCCATTGAAGAAGTTATGGGCACCTTATATGCCATAAAAAGTCGTGGCAAACAAATTGGTTTGATTTCACATGTGCAAAAACTCACCGATCGAATTCCCATTAATTTCAATTTAGTCAAAGGCCAATTTGGGACATCTACTGTAGAGATGGCCTACCATTAGGAAAACAATGGCCTGTGTGTGTGTATGTGTGCACGCGCCTCTTAGAAATCAAGCTTCTTAGGGGTCCTAGGAAAGGCAATACAATCGCGAATATTACTCATACCGGTTATATACATAATAGCTCTTTCAAAACCCAGGCCAAAACCACTATGGGGAACCGAACCGTATTTTCGCAGATCTAGGTACCACCAATAATCAGTCTCGCTCATATCCTTCTCTCGCATGAGAGACCTGAGCTTCTCTAAATTTTCTTCTCTCTGTGAACCGCCAATTATTTCCCCAACACCAGGTACTAAAACATCCATAGCGCGCACTGTTTTGCCGTCGTCATTTTGTTTCATATAAAAGGCCTTGAAATTTTTTGGATAATCCGTGACAATAACCGGGCCCTTAAAATGCTCTTCTGCCAAAAATCGTTCGTGCTCGGTTTGTAGCTCATCTCCCCAATTGGTAGGAAATTCAAATTTCTTGTCCGCCGCTGCCAAGATTTTTATCGCCTCGGTGTAGGTGATTTTAATAAACTCACTATCTCTCACATGCTCTAGCGTTTTTATATGATCAATCTTACCATTAATACTCTCCCCGAAAAGACCACCTTTTACCCGTGGCCGATGATTTAAAAACTCCATCTCAGCGGGGCAATTTTTCAAAGTATAAGCAATCAAATATTTTATATAATCCGCCGCCAATTGAGCATTTTCGGCCAAATCCGCAAAGGCCACTTCTGGTTCAATCATCCAAAATTCGGCCAAATGCCTCGCTGTATTTGAATTTTCCGAGCGAAAGGTCGGGCCAAAGGTATACGTCGCTCCCAACCCCATAGCAAAACATTCCGCTTCTAATTGACCGGTAACGCAAAGACTCGCCTCTTGGCCAAAATAATCCCCGCTGAAATCAACCTCTCCCCTGTCATCTTTTTTTAGCTGATGGAGATCCATGGTGGAAACACGAAACATCTCCCCCGCGCCCTCGCCATCAATACCGGTAACAATAGGGCTATTTAAATAATAAAATCCCCGTCCATCGAAAAATTTATGGGTCGCCATCGCCAGCGCGTGACGGATGCGAAAAACCGCCCCGAAGGTATTCGTGCGCGGTCTTAAATGCGCCTGCTCGCGCAGAAACTCTAAGGAAGTGGCCTTTTTTTGCAGAGGATAACTCTCGTCTACAGCGCCGATTAATTGGACTTTTTTTCCCTGCATTTCAACCGTTTGCCCCTTGCCCCCAGAGGCGACCAAGGCCCCCGTCACAGCGATGGATGAGCCGGTTAAAAGCCCCGATACCAGGGCGTAATCATCGATCACATCATCTACGATAATTTGTAAATTGGTCTGGCAAGAGCCATCATTAAGCACAATAAATGCAAAGGTTTTGGATTTTCGCACACTGCGCACCCAACCCTTCACCGTCACCTCACAATCGACGATATTTTCTTTGAAAATTTTATTGATGATGGTTCTTTGCGACATAATTTCCTCTATTCTCTTTTATGCTAAAACGGTTGTTTTTATTTCTTGCGCATGCTCTTTTTCCAATCTTGCACCAAATTGTGTCACCAAAACAGAGGCCGCATGACAGGCCATACGGCCAGCATCACCAAAACTATGGCCATGAGTAATACAATAGAGAAAGGCCCCTGCAAATAAATCACCAGCGCCATTAGTATCGATAGGTTTAACCACGGGGGTCACAATTTCTATATCGTGATTGCCATCAAAAACAAAAGCACCCTTGGCACCCAAAGTTATGGCGAAAGTTTTAGCAATCTTTTTTAACTCAATAGCGGCATCCTCTATAGACTGCTTGCCAGTAAAGGCCATCGCCTCCTGTTCATTGCAAAATAAAAGGTCAACTCCAGCGCCTATAATTTTTAAGAAACCTTCTTTAAAATGCGCCACCACACCGGGGTCAGAAAGGGTGATTGAGGTCCTTACGCCATGGGATTCGGCCATTTCTTTCGCCTTGATGGCCGCCGTTATGCCCGTGGCAGAGGTCACTAAATAACCCTCTATATATAAATAATCTGATTTTTTGAGAGATTCTTCCCGCAACTCCGCTGGCGAAAAAGTTTCTGTGATGCCAAGATAGGAGTTCATAGTACGATCCGCATCGGGGGTGATAAACACCATACATTTACCGGTTATGCCCTCTTCTCTCGTGCGCTCTTGATTTGTCTGCACGCCATTTTCCAATAAATCTTGAAAGTAAAAATCCCCCGCTTCATCATTGGCCATTTTGCAGGAATAAAAGGCCTGACCACCAAATTGCGAAACCGCAATCAAAGTATTGGCAGCAGAACCACCACAATTGCGCTTATGCTGAACCCCATGAAATTCCTCGAGCAACTCAGTCTGCCTATTTTCATCAACTAATGTCATCAAACCTTTAGCAACCTGCATTTTTTGCAAAAAGGCATCGGTGACTTCAAATTCCATATCAACCAGGGCATTTCCAATGCCGTAAACATTAAATTCCTTCATATATCCCTCTTCATTGGCGTTTATTAGGAAAGAATCATAAATCACGGAACAACAAAAGTCACTTATTCCCAACACATTTAATCGTGTTGGCGCATTTTTTCCTACTGACAAAAAAATGCCCGCCGATAAGACATATGGACCATATAGATTAACTACGGAGACGTTCATGGGAATACCAGCATTTTTACAAAAAAGACAAGAAGATGAAGACAAAAATAGAAAACCTAACAAGGGTGATTTTAGAGCGCGCTGTCTACAATTATTAAATCTCATCAAATCTTATAACCCCGAACGTTACCAAAAATTGTATAAAATGTTTCAGGCCAAATACAATAAAAAAAACATTCAAAAAAAACTTATCTTAGGCTTTTATGGCCAACTCAAACACGAAATCAAACAATGTAAATTAGCACAAGGCGAATGCGAAATAAATAAAGTCATTGCACTACCAAAATACCTGCCGACACCCCATAAAATAGAACCTAAATCTAAAAAATCTAAAGACGTTCTCGCCCTAAAGAAAAACTCTACAGAACAAAAAGCTGAAGCTGAAGCTGAAGCTGAAGCTGAAGCTGAAGCTGAAGCTGAAGCTGAAGACAAAAACCACATCACAAATAATGTCACGCAAATAAAGGCCAAGAAAGTGGCAAAGAAAGTGGCAAAGAAAGTAGCAAAGAAAGTGGCAAAGAAAGTAGCAAAGAAAGTAGCAAAGAAAGTAGCAAAGAAAGTAGCAAAGAAAGTAGCAAAGAAAGTGGCAAAGAAAGTAGCAAAGAAAGTAGCAAAGAAAGTGGCAAAGAAAGTAGCAAAGAAAGTGGCAAAGAAAGTGGCAAAGAAAGTCGCAAAGAAAGTCGCAAAGAAAGTGGCAAAGAAAGTGGCAAAGAAAGTGGCAAAGAAAGTGGCAAAGAAAGTGGCAAAGAAAGTGGCAAAGAAAGTGGCAAAGAAAGTCGCCAAGAAAGTCGCCAAGAAAGTCGCCAAGAAAGTCGCCAAGAAAGTCGCCAAGAAAGTCGCCAAGAAAGTCGCCAAGAAAGTCGCCAAGAAAGTCGCCAAGAAAGTC
>Ga0316206_1001725_pt1 | contig 17719 bp, 18 predicted proteins | sample 6monthpyrite_MG_FD_204942 | JGI IMG/M metagenome (GOLD analysis project Ga0316206, IMG submission 204942) | Microbial mat bacterial communities from mineral coupon in-situ incubated in ocean water Damariscotta River, Maine, United States -... | ecosystem: Environmental > Aquatic > Marine >... | reverse complement strand
TTAATAAATATTTGTGCTCGCTATGAAACTGAATAAGTTTATGTTTAGTTAATCCTGCGGCGATCAAATCTTGCCAATGCCGATAAGTAAAAATACGAATAATGAAATTTTCTCGTAGCGGAAGATCATTTAAACGCCCGTTCTCTTCACACGGTAAATTAGGATTTAGTGCCATAATTTGTTTAGCAAATTGGCCAACGCCTGTCGATTCGCTACCTTTACCATGCGCGTAATATACCTTTACCCGTTCCATACCGCAGCTAGGACTTTTATGACAAAAAATAAAACCACTGAGCTGGTCAATTTGCTTAGCCACTGTTTGACCATAATCGGTTAAAGCCTGAGTAACGTCACCTGTTCCATCTGGTTGGCTCACAGTAATTATTTGTTCTTGTTTGATTTGTCTAATAGTTGGCCGCGGAATAGGTAAGCCAATGGCAACTTCAGGACAAAACGTTTGGTACTGAACATGCTTGCCAAGTTCGTTTACACAAAAATCTGATTTTTTATGCCCTTTATCAAACCTAACTGGCTCACCATGCACACAAGCACTAATACCTAAAATAATCGGGTTTTTCGGTTGTTTCATTGCTTGTTATCATCCTTATTTGGCACATCACTATTAATAAATTAGTTTACCGATGGGGTTTAACCATTTACTCATGCCTTGCTTAAAGTGCAAGGCAGCATCAACAACCGTATAACATAAACAACCATTTTCTGTATAAGGCGTGTGGCTATGTTGTTGTGATAAATAAATAAAATCACCGGCTTCATAACTGCCCAATTCATCTTTAAACTGACCGGTTAACAATAATGTTAGTTCAAAACCACCATGAGTGTGTTCTGGTACCTTACCGTTTTTATCAATATGCAATAAACTACTATGCCAATGACCTTCATTTAAATTCAGTCGTGCTCGGCTTAACTTACCTAAGTTCAGCCAACCAGACATTGCCACTGATTGCAATGCACGCGGTAATTGATAGGAGTTACCTTTCACTTCAATCACTAATGGCGATTCTACAATTGTGGCTTGTTGGGGGATTTTATCACTAACAGTAATATCGTTAATCATTGCTGCAAATAATTGTTCATCATTGAATGTGTTTTTCAGTGCTACTGCATGCCCAACAGTACTTTCAACCACCAATGCTTGTTCACCCACTTGTTCTGTTAATTCAACTAACTGTTGTTGACACTGTGGACATAATTCAGCATGCATTGCCATGGCAATACTTAACGACGCGGGTAACTCTCCTTGAACAAAAGCAAGACATAAATCTTGGCTAGGATGATGAGTGATCATCTTTGATCTCCTATTTGCTCTCTTAATTTCGACAAGGCTAAACGCAATCGAGATTTAACGGTGCCAACAGGAATATTGAGTTGCATAGCTAATTGCTGTTGTGATAACTGTCGAAAATATACGCCTTTAACGATGAGTTTTTGAGCTTCAGGTAGTTGCTCAACATATTCACTCATTTGCTGAGTCATTAGATGATCAATAAATTGATGCTCAACCACACATTCTGCCTCAATCATTGGCCATATATCGTCACTTAAATTATCTTCACGTTGATTATTAATTTTGCGTAAAATATCAAAACAAGCATTACGCATAATAGTATAAACCCATGTAGTCGCAGCCCCTTTGCTTACATCAAACAAATATGCTTTGCGCCATACATTGGTCATAGTATCTTGTAACAACTCATGGGCCATAGTTTCAGTGTTTAATTTTTGAATCCCAAAACGAATGATTTTTGGCGAAAACCAGTTAAAGATCAAAGCAAACGCTTGCTTGTCACGTTGATCTGCAATGTCAGATAACCATTGTACGAGTTGTTGTGAATCATCAATATGCATGTTTTGCTTAACTAAACTGTGATTCAGGATGGCTGAATCACCAGAGGTTGATATTTGCATAAAATTAGCACAGTTATTACGTTATTAATCTTATACGTTTCCGGTAAGTATGCAGATCATTTTTGTTATAAATCATTATTTGTTACTCACCATTAATTACAGTATGCAAGAAATGTATGCATTGCTCAAAGCTTTGCACTTGTAAAAACGGCTGTTTATCTGAAATAGGTAATGGGAGAAGTTCAATAAACCGTGCGCAAACCCATTGTAAATCATCATAGTGCGGCTCGACATACAGACTTTTTAATTGCTGATGCTGATTAATAATCCCTCGCAAAGCGGTCACTAGGTTAACTGATTGATTGGAATATTGAGCAATATGGTTCACCGACAATGTCTGCCAATGCTCAACTACCTGAGCTTCTGCGGTTAATAATTGATCAGCCTCCCGCTGATAATGTTCAAGTTCCACTAAGTTTTTCGCTTGCACCATAATTCCTAGCAAACCGTCAGCTAAACGTGAAAAATCAATAATTTCTACCCAAGCAGCTATCGCTGATGAGCATGTTGACGGTACTGGCTCAGTATTCGTTGCCAAAAGCGCAAAACCTTCTCCAGTTGCAGCTTGTTTAACTAAACGTATATAGCGCGGTTCAAATATTCTTAGCTGGGTAATGCCGCCTGGTAATAAAAATACGGGTAATGGGAATACTCCAAGTTTCATAATGATTAGCCCTAGTAACAAGTAGTAAGTAATACGCTAAGCGGATATTAAGCGATCAACTGAACAACACAATGATTTTAAAGTTGTTATGATACATATAGCACTCAACACCTTTTAATAGCTAAAATCCTGTGATAATCCGGGTTAACCAGTAAGGGAATCAAACAAGATGAATCATTTATCAATTAGTAGCGCAATAAGTAAACCTATAACAAGTTTAAAAATAACCTCTATAGCTCTGCTATGTTTATTGTGTTCCGCTTGTACTGCTATTCCAACTAACGTAACGCCATTAAGCCAATTTGAGGTGCAGCGATATTTGGGTAAATGGTATGAAATTGCCCGACTAGATAATTCATTTGAAAAGGGCTTAACTCGGGTTACCGCTGAATATAGTATGCGTGACGACGGTGGTATAACTGTGCTAAACCAAGGTTATTCGATAAAAGATAAGATTTGGCAATCAGCACAAGGCAAAGCCTATTTTGTTGATACCCCTGACATTGGCCACTTGAAAGTATCTTTTTTTGGACCATTTTACGCTTCGTATATCATTTATCAGCTCGATAACACTCATTATCAATATGCATTTGTTACCGGTTATAACAAAGATTACTTGTGGTTATTAGCCCGCACGCCAACCGTTGATCAGCAAATTATCCAGCAATTTATCGATAGTGCAAAACAGCGTGGCTTTGATGTTAACAAGCTGATTATGGTAGATCAAAATGCCAACGAAAAATAACCGTTAAATATAAACTTATACCAATATAACTAGTGTTGATAGCTGCGCGAACCAGCCAATTAAACTGGCGATAACGAATACCCAAAACATCAGAAACAATAATGCTCAACGCCATCAGCACAAACCAAGGAGTAAATAAAAATGCCGGTGCGCCACGCACTACCATGGTGGCTAAATCATGCATAATGCCACTAACCAAAAACGTCAATAATAAGGCGAGTTCAGTAGGTAAATAATGTTTAGCTGGTGTAAACACTTTACACGATAAATAATAACCCCAAATGGGATTCCAATAACGCCAGAACTCGGCAAAGTAACCTGCACCAAACGAGCGAGACAACATATTTGACATAGAACCAGCAGCGCCCAGTGGCACGCCATTTCGACGTTTAACGTATTGCGCAAGATTAATCGAAAATTGATGTTTTTTACTTTTTATCATTTTATTGATTTTGTCGTTCGTTTACCTTGTATAAAATAGCCTAACCAATGCAACAAACCAACAATAATTACCCTTAGCAAAAACTTGCGAGTTATACTGTGTTACATTAAAAATTTACCAGATGATATTCCACCAGCACCGATTATAAATGGCGTTATAGTGCGAGCATCATACAAAAACCAAAAATTCAAAATTAGCCAAAATAATTTTAAATAGTTCATGTGTGCTGCTAATCCACCTAGCACTAAAATAGATGCACCTACTGGTATAAATTTGTTTGAACTTGCGTAGCTAAAAACTCGGCAATCACCGGCGGCAGTTTTTTAGGAGCCGTAATACGCAACTGTTTATTGATATTCATCAACCCGAATACCACTTCAATTTGTGAGGTTTTCACTCCAAATTCACGCGCTAAAAAACTCACCATATAATAGGTGGCTTTACCATTAGCTGGCTCGGCGGTAACGCTAATTTTTAGTTGATCAGCTTTCGGTTTGCCAATAACGTCACGCTTAGCTGAAGGCGTACCAAGCACATTTAGTACTAATACTTCGCCGTCAAAATAACAAAAACCACGTTCAGACTTTTGCTGTGCGACAACATTTTTTGCCGCATGAGTTATCGATTTCGAGTTGTTAGCGTTTTTTGCCATTACATCAACAGTGGTTAATCACTAATGATTTTCTAAGTAAGCAAATACCGAATGAAATGCCGTTTCTTGAACTTGTTTCAGGCCAGTATCACGAAAATCAATATCAACTTGGCTTTTCGCTAACGCTGATTTTATGTAGTTCGCTGATAATATTTCAACATTGAGTTCTTTGATCAGCTGGATCGCCGCTTCCATTTTAAAGCCTGCCGCACCACCCGCAAACTTGCCTTTTAAGGCACGGCCTTTAATAACCACAGTATCAATTTTGTAATCAGCCATTAATTTGGCAAAATCAAATTGAAACTTGCGTACGGCTTCAGCATCACCTACTTCCACTAAACTGATTCTGGGTACACGAACATGCGGAATATCGTACATACCGTTTTCTTTATTCATTACGCAAATAATTGCGTCACTCGCTTTTAACTCTACACCACAAACTTTCATTAACTATTCTCACCATTGATTCATTATTGATAACGCACCAAACACCTTCAGCGCTGCGCTATTGTGCGCTTGGCTTACTCATGCGTTGTGCTGGTTTAGCGATAATTTCTAAATAAAACGAGCTTAGTTGTTGTTGCTCAGCCTGCACTAACATTTCATTGATTTGTGCAACATGAATCACTTTGGCATCTTGCTCAGTTGCGCCATATTTACAATCAAAATCCCAAAAGTCAGCTTCGACTGGCAACGCTTTATTGCGTTCTCGTTTTAAGTATTTTTTAATATCATGTTTTGCTGCTTCAAACATCCGCGCCATTTTAATTTTTGGATGTTCTACATTAAACGTTTTTTTCATGGGGTTCCTTAACTTGCAACAATAGCTGTACTCTTTATAAAGTTATCGTGTTATAGAGTAAGCAGCTGGCGGCAATTTATATGTAAGTTTGAATTTTACGTTATTTTACGAAGTTTTGCATAGCTCAACCGTAACCTTTAGTGATTCATTTACAAAATCATTGTCAATCTCATCAACATTAGTAACGGTGGAGAAAAAAAACCTGCTAAAATAGTCAAATACTTAGCAAAACCTTAACCAATTGCGCGTAACGCGTAATAGAGGATCTAGCGTGACCAATAACGATATTTTACGCCGCTTACGTTATAGCTTTAACTTTAACGACAATACCATGATGGCTTTATTTGCTGAAGCCGAAGTAGCCGTAACCAGAGAACAGATTAGCCAATGGCTAAAAAAAGATGATGATCCGGCGTTTGTACGTTTGTCTGATATGCAATTTGCTAGCTTTTTAAACGGTTTTATTAATCACCGACGTGGAAAAAAAGACGGTGAACAGCCCAAAGCCGAGCATAAATTAACCAACAATATCATTCTCAAAAAATTAAAAATTGCGTTGAATTTTCAAACTGAAGATATTATAAATTTATTAACAACCGTAGGTTTTAAACTAAGCGCGCCAGAATTAACAGCATTATTTCGTAAACCCGATCACAAACATTATCGTGAATGTAAAGATCAACTAATGCGAAATTTTTTAACCGCTATACAGCAAACATATCGCCCTAACTCATCATCTAGTGATTCATCTAATCAAGCCGCGGCACCAAAGGCAAGCCAGCCAACGCGAGATAATACGCCAACCGAATCGTCAAAAGCAGCCGTATCAGATAATAAACCAAAATCGGCGAAACCAAATGCCAGTGCGTTGTATATTAACCCAAATGCGAAGCCTAAGGCGAAACCTAGCTCAGGCAAAAAAGTATTAAAACTACAACCAAAAGATATATGGAAAAACGTAGAGTAAGTGCTTGTTAATTGCTAATAAAGGCAAAGTCATTTGATAACTTTGCCTTTATGTTGTTCACACTTGTTATTTTATATATTTGAGCAACCGCTAATTTGCTTGATAAAATTTTCGAAGATCAGCAGCTAATTTTTTCAACGACGGTTGATGCAAGTAAATCATGTGTCCCGATTGATAATGCGTCATTTTAATCCGATTAATATCTATATCATGTCGATTAAGTGTATATTCTGCATCAAAAAATGGCGTAGCATAATCAAAATAACCACTAGCAAGCATGACTTTCATGTGCGGATTTTTTTTCATTTCCAATGCTAGGTCGTTAGCCGTATTCACATATTTAGGCTCTTTACCGGCAGTATTGCGATAATAAACCCAATTTTTAGATACTTGACTACCACTAATCATATAATCGCGTTGCCAGTCAACTTTCAAGTCGGCTCGCAAATAATCATTTAACGCAGCGGTAAATGCACTGGATATTGCTTCAGAGGCAGCATCAAACTTTCCTGTTAACCCAAAGGTATCAAGATCAGCCGCTTGATAGCGAGAATCAAAAGAGCCGGTAATTAAATTTTTATCACGTGATAATTCTTTTAAATGTCGCCATGCATTAATGCGTAATTTAGCACGTTTCACATAATTAACATCAACCCCAATAAAACCAGCAAGCTGCTCGGCAACGGCATTAAATTCTTTTGACGATAGAGCCGTTCCTTGAAATAACGCAGGTAAATAACGTTCAACGGCAAACTTTTTAACTTGAGTGATCAGTGTTGCTAATTTTTCAGCTTGATAAGCTGATTTACCATGGTACCAAGCCGTTGCAGCCATAGTTGGCAAATAAGTAACATTGGCAATAATATTATCGTTGGTAGGTGTGCTGCCAGTGTAATCTAACGCTTGGCTAATCAACACCAAACCATTGAAATGCAATGGTGAATCATCTGAATCCAGAAAAGGTAACATTGCCGCAGCGCGCGTTGTGCCATAACTTTCACCCAATAGATATTTAGGTGAATTCCAGCGGTTATTTTGCTTTATCCAGCGTTTTACAATTTGGCTTACCGTGCTGGCATCTTGCTTAACACTCCATACATCTTCAGCCTTACCCTTGCCTGCTAACACACTAAAGCCCGTGCCAATTGGATCAATCATCACAATATCGGTTACATCAAGTGGACTATAATGGTTATCTACAATGCTATATGGCGCTACACCAGCATCTTTTGCATCACTTGGCACAACAACCCGTTTCGGTCCCACTAAGCCCATGTGCAACCAAACAGACGATGAGCCCGGTCCACCATTAAATACAAAAGTCACCGGGCGATTACCCTTAGCACCTGCAACGGTATAAGCAGTAGTAACCGCATCAGCAATTATTTCGCCCTTATCGTTAGTTAAGTGCATATTACTCACAGTAGCTAAGTAGTTGAGTTTTTTACCACCAAATACCCCGCTATGTTTTGTAACGAAAGATTTTAGTTCGGGAACGGCTAATGTTTTTGCCTTTTCCTCATCATCGGCGGCAATAACATTGCTGCTGACCAACAGCACCAATAGCGAAGCTAGTAATATACTTTTTGTTATTTTCATTCTAAATTTCCAAATTAATCATGAGCTTTCACAAAGTTTATAAAAAATAAGTTCAGCAAGATAGAATATAAACGCTTTTGCTTTGGCGTTTATATATTTCAGTATATTAAATTAACTAGCGGCTTATATGTAGTGTTAAAACTGTCACCCTTGTTCGTTATTTATTATTTTCCTATAGAAAAACTAAAAAGCACAAGCGTACTTTACACCTGTGCATTTAACGCAAAACAAATAACGCCATGGCTAATGGTTATTAAAGAAAATCACTTTTTATTTACTGATTTTTTACCGGTGAGCATTGCCAACACTAAGTTTTCTCCATGTACTCGACTTGAAATAACCACACCTGCAACATGTAATAAAATAAGAAACAAGGTAAAGTTAGCAAAAAAATCATGTACTTCTTTTAATGTTTCATCTTTTGAATCCTTATGTTTATCATTATTTTTTGCAGTAGAGTCAATAGCTTCTAAAGATGGTTGATATTCCTTTGGTGCAGACAGTTCATCTTCATCATGGTCATAAACAGCAGTATCAAAACCTGTAATTGGCTTAGTTTCTGCTTGTTCATTGTCATCAACTGAATCTATAGGTGAGTGTCCTAAAAATGACGATACAGATTTGCCCTGTTGGGTATAAAGTAAAACTCCCGTAGTACAAGTAATTGATAATGAAAGAAGTAATGTAATAACCATTAGTCCACCGAGTGGATTATGACCAATATATCGCTTAATTGAGCGCTCATTGCTTTTAAGCGATTTTACATACGCCATTATTTCCGTAGGAGATTTAACGAAATCGCGAAAGCGAGCATACGGCGTACCCACAACTCCCCATAATATTCTCAAGACGATTAAAATAATGATATACCAGCCACTATAAAAGTGGAGATAAATATCACCTTCAGTAAAATAACTAGCGGCAAACGCAATGACTAATGTCCAGTGAAATATTCTAATAAAAATATCCCAGACAGGTTTTTGCTCTGTTATCATCTTCTTTTCCTATGTAATTATTTACTTGGGTAATTGATAGCAGACTAACGGAGTTAGTTTGAAGATAAAATAATGTATTTGTCCTAATTAATAAAAATAAAGACAATTTAAAGCGTAGGACATTTATCACATCAACCAAATTAAAAGGTACTGACGGTGAAAGTTAAATTTGATTTAAAAAGTTTTTCAATAATTACCCTGCTATTTTTTACCATTGTTATTATTTCTAGTATTACCGATATCATAGCTGATATTAAACAGGGAGCGAATGCCGCTCATATTTTTCAAGAAACATTAATTGCGTGTGTTGCCTTATTACTTTTGCTGACTTTGCTATATCAAACAAAGGATGAAAAAAACAAAAACAAAAAACTTTTACGATCATTAGCAGAAGCCAACGCGTTAACCACGAAAACATCCCAAGAATTGCTTAATGCAAAAAAAGTATTTGGTGATGAAATTTCCAAGCAATTTTTAAATTGGAAATTAACCAAAAGTGAAGCCGATATTGCTTTATTTACCTTAAAAGGATTCAATGCAAAAGAGATTGCCAACCTTAGAAATTCATCTGAAAAAACCATCCGAAATCAGCTAACAAGTGTCTATCGTAAGTCAGATTTAACTAGCAAGCATGCATTCATCGCTTGGTTTATGGATGGGTTGATTTAAGATACGTTGCATTGCTATGTACCCTTACTACCTACTATTGATATCTATCATTATTATCGAAAATAACATTGTTTTGTCTATGCTAGGGTCTTATATGGCCCTCCATTAATGTAAATAATGTTTTAGTGATGGTGATTATTTCCACTGTCTAGGATCTACGCGATAATAGTGTAGTAATTGTTCAAACAATTCATGATGATTATGCGCTAAGGCAAAAGGTTGCTCGAAAAACACTTCAGTAGCCACCGCAAAAAACTCTGCCGGATTAGTTGCACCGTAACTACTCAACACCGAATGGATACCGTGTTGGCTGTCGAACTGTAATTGCAAAAACTCTTTATTTAAAATTTTTGCCCAACTTAAATAATCGGCAGCATTATACATCAGCGGTGCACCATTAGTTCGTCCCGATTCAGCATCAAGTTGATGGGCAAATTCATGTAACGTTACATTGTGTCCATCTTCAAAATTTTGCACGCCTTGTTTCACATCATCCCACGATAAAATAACTTTGCCATTACTCCACGACTCGCCTAGCAAATTATGCCGCTGCCGAGACACTACACCAGCTAAATCAACATTATCACGCTCGGTAAAAAACGAGCTGGGGTAAATATAAATCCATTTTAAGGAGCGATATACCGTGGTGGGTTTATTCAAAATCAACAAACACGCTTGTGCCGAAGTAATCCATTTCATCTCATCAGTAATCACTAACCCAGCACAGCCAACAAATTGTTTTTCATGTAAAAACTGTTTCATTAACTGATGTAGGTTTTGTTTTAGTGGTTCGGTTAATTTTTGATAAATCGGTAATGCTTGTTGTAAAAACACCATGCATCGATAGTCTAATGGTTGGCTTAATACTTGTTGTAATTGTTGCTTGTGACGCCATTGATAACCCACCAACAACGCGATAAAAGCCGTTAATAATGTAACTACTTGAAGTGGACTCAGCATATAAATCCTATCGATGACTAACATAAATGTTCCTAATAACATTATATTGGGGTGCTTGCGGGTGATTGCAAATGTTCAGTAATTATTCATTCATTTCAACGAAGCTCTAGCTAGGGTTAACATTACGCGGTAGTATTTCCCCTATCATTCTCCTAATATATACGACATGACAAAAACAGCTATTGTAACCGGTGGCAGCTCAGGCATTGGTTTAGCCATAGTGCAGGCATTCATAGCACAAAATTACCGCGTGTATAATTTAGATATTCAAGCCAGTAACATTGGCGAATATTGCGCGTGCGATCTAACTAATAGTCAACAAATAACCAGCGTTATTGCTAATATTAGCCAACAACATGCGATAGACGTTCTTGTTTGTAATGCAGGTATTCACGTATCGGCGGATATTGAACAAACCTCGGAGCAATTATTAGATAACGTTTTTAAGCTAAATGTAAAAGGCGCATTTCACACTATCAAAGCAGTATTACCCAATATGAAAGCCAAGCAAAGTGGCTCAATTATTCTGATCGCCTCAGATCAAGCGGTGATCGGCAAACGCAATTCGTTCGCCTATAACTTATCAAAACATGCACTCGCGTCAATCGCTAAAACTACCGCGCTTGATTACGCTAGCTTTAATATTCGCGCCAATGCGGTATGCCCCGGCACGATTGAAACCCCCTTATATCATCAAGCCATTAATAATTATTGTGCAAAATCAGGAGCAGACCAAGCTCAAGTGCATGCTGAAGAAGCCGCACTGCAACCGCTCGGACGATTAGGGCAACCTGCCGAAGTTGCTGAGTTAGTGCTATTTTTAGCGTCAGATAAAGCTAAATTTATTACTGGCAGTATGCAGATAATTGACGGCGGCTATACCGCACAATAACTCACTGAGTGACTAACTGAATAGCTATGAATATTATCGATACTCATTTACATTTATTCGCATTAGCACAAGGTCGTTATCATTGGCTAAAAGCAGAAAACCCACCGTTTTGGCCAGATAAAAGTATAATTAATCGCGAGTTTAGTGAGCAAGATTTGCAATTAGCAACACCGCTCAAACTTGCTGGTTTTGTGCATATTGAGGCGGGGTTTGACAACCAACAACCGGCTCGTGAAATTGCCTGGTTAGAGCAACATTGCCAATTACCATTTCGCTCGATTGCGTTTATTGATTTGCAATTGTCCGAGCCAGAATTTCTCGCACAATTAACGCAACTCACTCACTATCGCTCAGTCGTCGGTTGCCGTTATATTTTGGATGACGACACGGCTTCGAACCAAGCTCAGCAGTTATTAAAAAATGCTCGCGTATTAGCTAACTTAACTTACTTAGCCAATGCGAAGTTAGTGTTTGAGTGTCAAATTTCGCTCCGCAACCATCAAACAGTGAATGCCTTAGTGGCATTGTTAACTCAATTACCCAAGCTTAAGGTGATCATTAATCATGCTGGCTTTCCGCCATCAAGCACCAATGGACCCGCTTACCAGCAATGGCTCAACTCACTAGATAAACTCAGTCAATTTAAGCAATGCGCAATAAAATGCTCAGGTTTAGAAATGCTAGATAGACAATATAGTCAAACACGACTTTATGAGACCCTACAAGCGTTAGTGTATTTTTTTGGTGTGCAACGAATAATGTGCGCTAGCAATTTTCCGTTATGCCTGTTTAGCCATAGTTATCAGCAAGTATGGCAACATTACCAGCAATTACCGTTCGATAATGCTGTTATTGAAAAACTTTGTCACCATAACGCCGCTGTTTGGTATTTATTTCCTCCTCAAATTCAATTAAATGAAGCGTGATCTCGTAAGTGTAATGGCTGTTTAATCATTACTTAACCAATACATGCGGCGATTTTTTCACTATCGCATCGTTCAATTCAATGCCGATGCCCGGCACTTCGGTCACTTCAAAAAAACCATTAACCGGTTGCGGGTCTTGTAAACATAGTTCCCTATTCCACTCTTTGATCGAATAGGTGTGATGCTCATGAATTAAAAAGTTAGGAATGGCGGTTTCTAAATGCAGTGACGCTGCGGTAGCAACTGGCCCACCACACACATGCGCTTGAATGCGCACATCGTAAACATCAGCAAAATCACACACTTTTTTCGCTTCAGTAAAACCACCACACAAGCCAATATCAGGTTGTAAGACATCAATACTTTGATCTTCCAAATATGGGCGAATATCCCAACGATGATATAACCGTTCACCACCAGCAATCGGTGTTTTTACATTATCGGATACTTTTTTATGCACCGCTGAATTTAAATAATTCACCGGCTCTTCATAAAATAAACAGCCAATATCATCGACAATTTCACCCATTTGAATAGCACTGGCCGCGCCCATTAACGAATGGCTTTCAAAAATAATATCAACATCAGTGCCCACTTGCTCGCGGATCGCTTGTAACCGTGCTTTAAATAAGCGTAATTCTGGTTGACTAAACAATTTGGTGCGATCAAAATGCGAGTTGCCATCTTTGTCATACACTATTGGGTCAACTTTCACCGCATCGTAACCTTGAGCAACTGCTTTTGCTGCAGCTTTGGCATAGTCTTCTGGTTGGATCATTTTCACCGCTTCTACGTCCCAATCAAATTGCAATTGGCTAGCGTAAGTGCGTAATTTGCCGTTAGTTTTACCACCGAGTAATTGATAAACTGGTACGCCAAAAAATTTACCCTTAATGTCCCACAATGCGGTATCAATCGCGCTCATGGCGGCATAAATGACAGGCCCGCCACCTAATCCCCAAAAGCTTTCACGTAACATTTTCGACCAAAGTAATTCGCTATTAAGCGGATCAAAACCAATCAGCACAGCTTCGGCAATTTCTTTTACCATAGCGGCGGCGGCGCTATGCCCCCAATCGTATGCCAGCCCTGCTTCACCTACGCCAACTAAACCATTATCGGTATAAATTCGCACAAAAACTGGGTGCCATTGGGTACGCTTTGGACAATGAATATCAAAAATTTCAACTTGGGTTATGTTCATCAGCTTCTCTATAAAATGTAGGTAATGACCAGATTAATTAGCAAAACTCGGATCGTGTCGATAAGCACGACGTAACATCGCCGGCCATGATTTTTGTCCGCCAGTCATGCCAGTATGCACAACATTGGCCTGCGCTTTAATACCATCGACTATCGATTGATCGACTAAAATGGCAGCTTGGCCAGTCGCTTGAACTTGTAATTGTACTTGGCAAGCGCGTGTTAAATCGTACATGTGCATAAACGCATCGCCCACCGTTGCACCAACCGTTAAACCACCATGGTTGCGCAATAACATAAAATTGCTATCGCCTAAGTCTTGCTGCAAGCGCAGTTTCTCGGCTGGATTAACCGCTAAGCCTTCATAATCGTGATAACTCATCGACGCTAACGCAAACATTGCATATTGGCTTAATGGCAATAAGCCTTGCTGTAAACTCGCCACCGCAATGGTTTCATTGGTATGTAAATGAAATACACACATAGCATCGTGCCGAACTTCGTGAATTGCACTGTGAATAGTAAATCCGGCTGGATTAATTTCAAACGGACAATTTTCGTCCAGAATATTACCGTGAATATCAATTTTAACTAAATTAGAGGCGGTAATTTCATCAAATGTTAAACCAAAGGCGTTAATTAAAAACTCGTTAGTTTCAGGAATGCGCACCGAAATATGGGTATAAATTAAATCATCCCAACCATGCAATGCAACTAACCGATAACACGCGGCTAGATCAACGCGCGCTTGCCATTCAAGCGCTGACACTTGGCCTTTTAAATTTAATAAGGGGATGGAAAACATAGTGACTGCCTATTAATTGAGTAAAATGACGACCACCGTTAATAATGGCTATGCTACAGAAAACTTTTAATTAATGAGCCCACCAGCAACGCAAATACTAAGATGATAATAATTTTCGAATATTTCCCTTGTTGCTGTTCATCTAATGGTTTTCCGTAACGCTCACCAAAAAGTACCATTAATGCCACTATAGCGAATAAAACCAATAAAATAATTAATAATGTCATGTTATTAACAAGGTAAGCAAACAGGCAATTATCATAACAGCCATCTTTGTTGATGTTAATATTTGTTTAAATATTAATGACTAAAAATACTGTTAATCCAGTATAAACAAGCAACAATCAGTAACGCTATTGTTAGCGGTCTTGGTATCTTAAGCTTGTGCTTATGGAATTGTAAAATAATCTTGCAGTTTTACAATGTATTGCTGTGCTCAGTTACCCACATAACCATCACCGCTTGCTTCAAGGCATACTTGATCATAACTGAGTAACTTCGACAGGTTTTGCGCTTAAAAAAAAGCCCATATAAATGGGCTTAGTTATAACAGATCAATACCTATATACGGTAAATTAAAATTGATATTTTAAGGTCACCGATGTGGTACGCCCATTAATTGATCTAGCACGAATGATCCCATTAGCCGGAACCGAACCTTCTTCCGCTTCAGTTAAACCAATGACATTAAATAAGTTATTTACATTTAATGACACACTAAAAGTATCTGATAAACGATATAAGCCGAAAGCATTAACTTGCGTATAACCTTTAAATTTCAAGTCATTATTATCTTGAGCGTAGGCACTAGTGGTACCAACCATGCTCACACCAACCGAGCCTTGTTCAAAGTTATAACGGCTAATTAAGGTATACACAAAATTGGCCTGTCTTCTTGGCGTATTACCAACCACACTCGGATTCAATGCATCTTTGGCAATTTTTGCGTTTGTCCAAGTAACACTACCTCTGAAGTCAAAATCACCAATAAAGTAAGTCGATTCAAGTTCAATACCATGTGCTTTATATTGACGATCGAAAAATTTCTGCGTAGTTGCCTCAAAATTTTGTTCTTTTGTTTTCGCATAAAATGCAGTAGCAAATACAGATAAATTATCTTGATGATATTTAACACCTAATTCGTATTGATCAACATCATCTACCGCGTCTTGCTTAGCAACTGAGCCATCGGGTCTAATTTTACCAAACATTAGCCGATCAGCATTCGCTCTACCACCATGACTTAAACGACCAAAAGCCGCTAAATTATCAGCAATAAAGTAATTTGCCCCTAATGAATACGATGTATAATTCCATCCGTAATTGACAATCGATGGATGAGCATTATCAATTGACGATACACTACGTTCTGGCATAGAAATAATGCCATCACGATTCATATCAACGGTTGATTGCACACTGCCAGCATAATAACCCGTTGCTTTACCGCTGTCATAACGAACACTAGCATCGATAGTTAACTTATCAAATACCGAAGATACCGCTAAATAAGGTGCACTAATATTATATTCGCTATTGTAGTTTCGTTGACAACAATTGCCCCAATATGGAACACCATAGGCGTACAAACCATTATCTGAATAATTTGTCCCATTCGCGGCTACTGCATTTAGTAACGCAGCATTATTACCCTTAACTTCCATTAAATAGGAATTCCACATCCAAGACATATTAATATCTTGTAGTGCACGGTAATAGCCAAATGTAATGTGTGTAGTATCAATAGTTTTGGTCAGTTTTAAATCATTAACAATCGAACCAAAATCATTCATTTTGACATCAAAGGTATGAATACGCATAGCATATTGATCAGTAAATAACTTACCCGCATTACTACCGTTAGCATAAAATAAGCTCGCATTGTTACCAGCAATGCTACTTGCAATACTCGAGCTTGAAGCGACTTCAGCAGGGAATGGTGAGATAAAATTACCACTAACGGATGCTTTTCTAAAACGATTTTCTATATGCCAATTGTTACCTAAATCAAATGACGCTTCTACGCCAAAAGAATCAACTTTTGGATTCATTCCGTTACGCATATCGCCACGGCGGATTTGTCCATCAGCCCCCAACGATAGTGTAGATAAGAAGTACGCGGAATGTGGCGTGTCAGTTTGAGAATTAAAGCCCGGTAAAGAACTACCATCTGCTTTCATCGGCATCGGTAAGTAACCAATGCTTTTATCATCTAAATGCTTATAATAAAAACGTAAATAACCAGTATCAAATTTTTTGGTCAGGTTGGCTTTTATTTGACCACCTTTATTAGCAACATAACCTGCTCGTCTTGGCCCTTCTCCTTGGCGCACAAAACCACCGATATCAAATAAAACCGAGTCGGTCAATTCACCACCGTAGTTAAAATCTGTGCGGAATGTGTTGTAGTCAACTCCAAACGTTGTTGCTACACTACCACCTTCTTGTTCACCAGTTTTACTAATAAGGTTAATAATGCCACCGGGTGCGTTACTGGCTAAGGTTGATGCAGAACCGCCTCGAATCGCTTCAACCGATTGCACTGTGCTGTCTAAACGCATAAATATATCAGCATTACCAAAGGCAATATCGCCAAATTGTAAGATAGGTAAGCCATCTTCTTGCAATTGCAAAAATTTGGCACCACCTGAAGCTACTGGTAAGCCGCGTACCGCAATATTCGCATTACCTTCACCACCAGATGACTCTGATCTTACCCCGGGAATAAACCGAAATGCTTCAGCAGAGCTTCTTGGTGTGGTCACTTCTAATTGATCAGCGGAAAAACTAGTAACAGACACACTAGATGCCATTACCGTGGTTTTTTGCGGAACACCGGTCACCACAATAACCTCTAGACCTCGAGTATCTTTTTTATTATTTTGATCAGGTTTAGTTTTATCATTTGCAGCATAAGTAGCAGTACTAATTGCGATTGCTACTGCACTGACTATAAATTTTTTTGATGAACTGAATTTCATAATTCTTGCCCTATTATTTTAAACTTTTTGCAAATAACAAGATTATTTTGCTATTTGCTACTCCCCCCAATCGAACTTAATCGATTAAGTTACAAGCTAGCAAAAATAAAATAAATTGCAAGATTTTTTTTATTTTTGCTATACAAATAAATTGCAAATTACCAGTAACTAGCTGACAAACAATTAGTTAGAAGGTGTTGCTGTTTCGCGATGAAGTAACATTTGTTTAGACGGATCGATTAAATAATTATAAAGCAGAGCCAAAAAAAGCATTAACGAAAATACTCCTGCGAGATAGAATCCGTATTTTACATCACCAAAATAATCACTCACTAAGCCCATTAATAAAGGGCCTACGGCTGCAGAAACCGCAGTAAAGAACAAAATCACTCCGGCTACAGCCCCGTGTTGGGTTTTATCAAAACAACTAATCCCTTTTGAATTAAGTGTTGGATAAATCATCGACATAAATAAACCCGATAATGGTA
>Ga0316206_1001723_pt1 | contig 17737 bp, 13 predicted proteins | sample 6monthpyrite_MG_FD_204942 | JGI IMG/M metagenome (GOLD analysis project Ga0316206, IMG submission 204942) | Microbial mat bacterial communities from mineral coupon in-situ incubated in ocean water Damariscotta River, Maine, United States -... | ecosystem: Environmental > Aquatic > Marine >... | reverse complement strand
AATTGTATTTATTTTATCTCTGGGCACAAACTCTAAAACAGTTGCATTGATACAAAACCTTTTTCTGCCATCTGCTCTTGGAAAAACATGACCTAAATGGATGCTACTTTTTTTAGCAATAATCTCAACTCTTTGCATTCCGAAACTATTGTCATTTTTCTCTATCGTAGCATTATCAGCCGCCTTATAAAAACTCAGCCATCCGGTGCCCGAGTGAAAGCGATCTCGAGTGTCAAAAAGAATATCTCCTGATAATTTATCTATAAATACTCCATCCGGTGTATTTTTAAATATATCATACTGTTTACAATTTCGATTGTCGGTTCCTTGGTTAAAAGCTACATGGTAACTCTCAGAGTTTTTACCAAGTTGAAACGCTCCCAATGTCTCATAAAAATTTTTTTTATCCATATAGCCGGTATGAGCCATAATCTCTTTGCCATCTTCTATAAAGAGTATGGTAGGAGTAGAAAAAAGTTTTGTTTTGATATCAAAACCTTTTAAACTACTGGCTAAAACTGTTCTTAGAGGTACCGGGCCTTTGTAAAGTGAACTCACATCTTCTGCAAATTTTTCACAATAAGGGCAGAAAGATTCTGATTTTATAACCACTATCTCTTTGCCTCCAAGAGGGAGTGTCAGCTCTTTTTTCATATCGTCTTTTTTAAATTTCACCCCTGTACTGTGATTTGGACAGTATCCATTAGGGTTTTTTTCTAAATAATCTTGATGATAATTCTCTGCATAGTAGAACTTTCCTAAAGGCTTTATCTCAGTTACTATCTTTCCATAACCATTTTTAATCAGTAAGTTTTGATAAGTTGCTTCTGTCTCCTCAGCTACCTTCTCTTGCTTCTCATTAGTATAAAATATTGCACTTCTATAGTTATTCCCTATATCATGCCCCTGTCCATTTACTTGCGTTGGATCATGCAATTCCCAGAAGGACTTTATAAGGGTTTCGGCTGTAGTTTTTGAGTTGTCATAGGTGACTTTCACAGATTCCGTATAGTTTTTGATTGTACTGCTTGACTTTAGTCCTCTTTTGTTTAGCACATCATCATAAGTCGGATTTGCATAATTTCCACCTGCATACCCAGATTCTGCACGGATTACTCCATCCATATGTTCAAAATGTTTTTCAACTCCCCAGAAACATCCCGCCGCAAATACAATCGATACTATCATCATTTATCCTTTTATGTTCTACTTATATCTTACTTTGTTCTTGTAATCACAGCTATTGCAACAGGATTATCAAATCTCTCCATAGAAGTTAGAGCAGAACTCACCAATCCATCATCTTTGCTAATTATACCACTATGTACAGAAACCATATTTAATGTCTCTCTTGCCGGATTATAACCTTCACCGCCTATACCAGCAACTGTTGTGCTAGTTTCACTGTTAGCTTCCGTACCTGCATCATAGGCATGTAGATAGGCTGTAGTGTTACCATTTACAGCCAAAGATGATACATTAAAACTACTTAAACCTGCAAATCCGTCATTTGTCTTGACAAGCATGGATGCAATTGAGAGCATTTGTGTTTTTGTATTTAGACTTACAGTATCGCTGTCTGAAGGGATAATAGCCTTCGTCCCGGACACAGAATTGGCATCCAGTAAGGCAGAATTATCGCCACCCTCGGCCAGTTTTTCAAGCCCTACAGATGCACTCTCGCCGACACTAAAGAGTGAAGATGAACTCACAAGTATAGGAGACATTTTTTGACCTGCAGTTAAGTTTATAACTTTTACGCTGTATGTATAAACTGTATCACTATTATCGTTATTGCCGCAGCCGCTAAAAACCACTATCGAACCCAACAGTAAAGCTGATAAAATATTTGAGATTTTCATCTTAAACCTACTTTACAGTTATGATAACTGAAGCTACCGGGTTCAAAAATCTCTCAGTTTGTGCATTAATGTCACTTTTACCGCCAGTAGCATTAAAATCTCCGATATTACCTCTATGGATATGTACAAAACCCTCGGCAGTTGAAGTCAAACCTGTAGCACCTGTTCCGCTCGTTCCATCCGGAGCACCTGGAATGCCCGGAGTATTTGGAGCACCTCCGCCATTGATGATTTCATCATTTGCTTCTGTTCCGGCATCATGTGCATTGAGTTCATACTTATAGGTACCGGCTGCTGTAGGTATTTTCAAAGAGTTAAGAGCAACAAAGCCATCATTAGTCGGTAACATCATAGCTACTATTGAGAGATAATCATTACCTGTTGTGGTACTTAAAGAAACTGTCGTGCTAGCTCCTCCTGCTAAAAGACCCCCTGCAGGATTTTCTGAAGAATTTGCACCGGCTGTATTTAAGTTTGTAAGCAGCTCGCTGACATCTCCACCTTCTGCCATTTTTTGTAAAGCACTTGAAGATGCCTGACCTGCCGTAAAAAGTTTTGCACTTTGTTTATGTGCGGAAACCAAAAGAGGAGTAAAATAGATACCCTTAGTCAGGTTAGTGATTTTAACTTCAATCTCCGAAGCAAACAATGAGGAGCTCATCAACAGAGCCGTACTTAGAGCAATTTTTGTGAATGTAGATTTCATAATCTTCCTTTTAAGACTTCCTGCATAACTCCTATATGTCTCAGCATTTTATAGAGAGTTTTAATCAAGGCAGATGTTCTCAAGCGTAGCATAGCTACGGTTGGGGTTATCTAACGCAGAGTAAAGCTCTCTATAAACTGCCCTACGGGAGAAGTAAAAAGTAACAATCTTGCACAAAAAAATGTTTTACCCTTAGCTACGGCTAGGCATAAAAATTTATTTTGCACAATCTCACCACTTTTTACTTCTCTGAGGCATATAGGAGTTATGCAGGAAGTCTTTTATATTTTGTTTTCAGAGCAGAGTTTAAAATACCACCATAAACAAAACATAAACAATTAAAAAGATTTTGAAATTTATAATTTACTCTCCTGAATATGGATACTAAAAAAGTGTTTTCCATCATGGTAAGTGTGTTCAAACACATATCCATGGCGCTTAGATACTTCATTTACAATATAAAGACCTAAGCCAAAACCTTCTGTATGTGAATCATTGCAGTCTCGTGTAAAGGGGGCAAAAAAATTATCAATCTCTTGCGAGAGCGGCTCACCTTCATTGATAACCGATATTGTGTTGTTTTTATATTCTATCTCGATTGGAAAGACGGTGCTGTATTTTCGTGCGTTATCTACAAGGTTTTTTAGGGCTGTGGAAAACAAGTCAAAATCAACTTTGAGTATCTCTTGACTGACATTGCAGGTCACATCATCAAAATGAAGGATGTCGTACACATTTTCCAGTATGTCAATCAATGCGTACTCTTTGATATCTAAAGATTGTGCCTTGGATGTTATAGCCTCGATATCACTTAGCTCTTTGAGCTGAATCTCCATAGCATTAAAAGTGTCCAACAGTTTCTCTTTATCTTTTACCTCATCATCTAACATATGCACTATGAGTTTACCTCTAGTAATGGGAGTTTTAAGCTCATGCATAATATTTCGCAAAAATAAAATACGGCTTTTTTGCAGTGTATCGATGGTTGAGGCCGCCATGCAAAAGGCATTTGCGACTTGAGCCACCTCATCAGAGCTCTCAACTTCTTCTTTATCAAGTGCTTCACCCTTAGAAAATTTATCTATATTTTTGTGAAGCAGCTGCAAAGGGTACATAGATTTTTTAATAAATCTGTATAACCAAAAAAGAAGTACCAAAAGGATTAAAGTGCCAAAAGCCAGATACTTCGGAATCGGTGTCATAGGTGCTTCATTGATAAAATAAAACATATCTGCATCCGCTTTATAGGCATAAAAATAGTGCTTATTTTCAACAAATATCTCAATATTTGCATCATGAAGCGTTTTATGAATCTCTTTGTCGGTGATAAGTTGCTCTCCACGGTTCATAATGGATTTTGCTTCATCCAATGTCACCATGGTAAGTTGGTTCATTTTTAAATATTTTTGCAAAGAAGCATCTTCAACCTTATATTTATGCAGATTTTCATACAGGACTATACTCTGCTTAATGGCGCTAGTTTTATCGTTTACAATAGCAATGTACCCAAGTAATACAGTCGTTGCTATAAGAAGCAAGGCAGCTAATAAACCAATAAGTGTGATTGCTTGAAGTATGGAGTTTTTATATTTTATATGCAAAGCGATATCCTATCCCACGAATGGTTTTAAGCAGTTGTGGCTTATTTGGTTCTTTTTCTATTTTCTTTCGTATACGTCCCACAAGCACATTGATGCTCTCAACCCCACTCTCAAATCTATGTGAATCTATGGAGTTTGCAATATCCGCGCGAGAAATGGAACGGTTTGGATTTTCTAAAAACATCTTAAGCATCTGATACTCTGCAGGAGTGAGTTCAAGCGCTTGATTATTATGAAAAATTTCTGAACTCTCATTATTTATAATAAATGCGGCATTCTCATCATGGGCAATTTTTCCCACACGTTTCAGCACCGTTTTTATGCGAGCTTCCAGTTCACGAGGATCGTACGGCTTAGCAAGATAATCATCTGCTCCATGCTCAAGAGCTGTCAGTTTATCATTGATGTCATTTCTTGCACTTGAGATGATGATAGGTGTCGCTGTAAGTGAGTTTAATTTTTTACATAAAACCAAACCATCAACTTCAGGCAGTGTCAGATCTAATATTATGATATCAAAACTCTCTTTTTTGATTATATTGAGTGCTTGAGAAGGTTTTAACACATGCATAAATTTATATTCATCGGTGTCGAAAAACTTACCTAAAAATTCAGCAATCACCTCATCATCTTCAACCATTAAAACTTGTATCATAGTATCTCTTTATCCCGAATTATGTAGTAGATATTTCTAAAAATCGTTTATGCTTGTATTATAAGGGGTGTTTAGTAAAAACATTAAGCCACCTTATTGGTAGTGTAAATTTCTAATGAATACCCCCAATTACAATGATGAATGAGTTTTTTAATTTCCTATTGCATAATTTGGGTTTATTGTTTTATTGCCCATTCTATTCATCTAATATAAACAAATCATAAACGTATAAGAGAAGTGACAAGAAAAGAGTGAATCGATAAAGAAGTATTTTTGAATTTTTAGCAAGTTGAAGTTAAATTCTTGGCTTGTACATGGTGTTGCGTACTTAGTGCAATTGTTAGATATAACCCGGGTAGCCGTCTCGTAATTGGCTTGGTTCTAAAAGCCGTAATTAGGCAAAGAGAGGATTTTCTAACGGCGGCAGTATCTCGACAGAGTTAACATATCTCAAACGATATCACCGACACACAAAAACCCTACTAGTTCGCTGTTTGAAAATGTAGAACCCTCATATACACGATATATCGAACTACCCAGATTATGAGTGTATTATACAAAAATGATACTTTATTTTTCTTTGAATACCCTAGAATGCTGCCCCAATCGTAAACAAAAACTTATTTTTACTTTTAATAAACGATGCATCGTTATATACATACTCAAAATTCAACGGTAATAATGATTTATTAAAAAATATCGTTGAGAGACTAAAACCAATCTTTATCTCATTTGCCGTATAATTTCTATCCGAAAAACTTTTTAAATTGTAATGTCTATATCTAGTATACAGCGACTCTCTTTGTAAAGATACCGGAAAGGTAAACCAATAGCTTGAAAAATGAAGCACCTTGCTTAAGTTGATTTGTGCAAACCCTGCCTTTTTAACATAAATAGATGAATCTAAATTTGCCATAAGTATCGTAGTTGGATCCTTATCTGCTTGATAAGATGTGCTAGTGACTTTGACCCCTTTATTACTTCTATATGCTTCTTGTGTCTCTATTTTATTGTCTGTTGCAGAATATTTAAATCCGATTCCTGCATATAATTCATGACTTATTTCCCTATAAAAACCATACTTGCCCCCATAAAGAAAATCTTCTCTTTCTCGGGCTACATACAAAGACAAAGAGTTTATATAGTTTGAGTACATGCTAAAACCAAATTTCTCAAATCTCGAAAATGCAAGAGTTAAAGATAATGGTTCCCTTAGAGTATTGTAATCTTGATAATAATTTGCATATAAAGCTCCAAGATAATACCCTTTTTTAAAATAAGGTAAACTTGCACCCACAATAACACCATAATCTCTCATATAATTTAAATTTGGACTATCAGCTACTCTATATCCTGTAAGGCTATAAGCTAAACGATATTCCTTGTTGGTATATACAAGCCCTGCAACTGTTGTGTACGAATCATCTCTGAATAAAAAAATCGAGATAAAATTTTGTGACAAAGGATCAGCAAAATTCACACCTAAGTATCCTACGCTACTTTGCTTGCTTACACCAAGATTAAGATCAGCTCCACTGTAGTGCATATCTAAAATAGCTTTATATTTATGAGAAAGATTAACTTCACCTATATCCTCTTTTTTCATTAAAGGAGTACCGGCATAATAATCCTCATTTTCAAAAAACAATTTAGTTTCGAAGGGTTGAAGCTCAATCATTTCTTTTTTTGTTGTTAAATAGTAGTACTCTTTATCGTTTATAGCAGCTATGAAAATTTCATTATCATTGAGCATTCTTGCTTCAACTATATTGTCCGCACTGCTTGCTCTTGTAACTTTGCCCTCTTTATAGCAATACAAGGTTGAGCCATTTTCAGAATTTGCAACAAAATAAACATTTCCTTGAGAGTCAACATCACTTGGAATTCCATAAAATCCTTGATACGTATACAATGGCTGATGATTTTTATACAGGGTCCTGCTTTTTGCATTTTGTACAAAATAGTACACGTTATCATCTTTATCGATAATGACTGATGAATTTACTTGTGCATAAAACTTTTCACCCACATACAGCTGTGCTTGTGAATATGAACTCTCAACATCGAAATATACAGCTTCACCATCGCTTAAGTATCCTTGAATATTTTTTGACTTTGTATTATCTTGAATAAACCCTTCGCTGTTAAATAATCCTTGGTAAATTCTATCTGCTGATACATATGAACCACTTTGCGTAAAATATTCGCCATGATGCTTTATAACTTTTCCGCTTATGTAACTGGCTTTGGATTTTGTCATATTTAAGCTATTTTTATCAAGCACTACAAGTTCAGGTACACTCACTCCGGTTTTGTTTGCTATGAAATATATCTCATCTTTATCATTTGAGAGAGGATAAAACATCTGTGATGAATAAAGCTTTTTACCATGGACCAAAACAACATCATCTGCCAACTTAGCATAGGTATCTGAAAATTCTTTTAAGGATGTCTCAAAATCAATGCCAATACTTTTTTTCATACTAGCATTGGTAAATTGAGGCCAATAAAAATCTTCAGAAAAGTATTTAAAATAGCTATTTACTGCTTTTAGCCCATATTTCTCTGCTAAATAAAGGTTATAAAATCCACCCAAAATATAGTGGATATCCTTATATGGAAAAGCTAATTTTTCGTTGTAAACATCACTAGCAATGATATTTCCAGCCTTTGCCTGAAGTATTGTCTCTATCTTAAATCTACCACTGTAAAGTCGTCCCCCATTCCCATGCCATGATTCGTTTAAAACAGCATTTCCCTCTAGCATAAATGAATTTGCCATGATGTTTGGAACCGTCAAATAAGAAAAAAATACAAATCCATTTCCAAATACAGAATATAAACTTCTCGTAATAGCACTTCCTTTAACATTTACCTGATAATTGTGAGCAGTTTCATGGTATAAAAGCGTATCAAGCCAAGAGGTAGAACTAAAGTAATCAATTGCCTCAGTTCCTCCAATATAGTTTATTTGACTATTCTTTGGAAATTGTGTTGAAAATGCATTTGCTATTTGATTATAATCAGATACAAGTCCAACATATAAGGTATCGTCTAATTTCCAATCAAAATACTTTGCGTAATTTTTATGAAGATTTGACTCTATCAAACTTGTATGCTTCGCAAAAGGGAGATTTTTTTTTGTATAAATTAACTCTACTCCGTCTTGAGTATTTTTATAATAATCTTGATCATTCGCAACAACTGTATTTTTGGCATATAAGTATAGACTTGTTATGAGGATAAGAAAAAGATATTTCACGATATATTTATGCAAGTGATTTTGCCATGTTTATACAACTCTCTATCGTAGTCTCATTAGAGAGTATGTATTTAATCTCTTTTGGCAAAGCTTTTGCAGTTGTCTTACCTATTACTATAACTTTGGCTTGCAAGTTTATTACATGATTTTTTAAAAAGCACTCTACACTTGAGGGTGATGTAAAAATAAGTACTGACTCTTTTTCTATTTTTACGTGTGAGATATCCTGCGAACATCCACTTTTATAAACAACTACTTCATCTATCTTATAGCCCTCATTTAGGCACGTAAAAACGAAATCTGATGCTACAATCTCGGCTCTTAAATAAAGCCATTTAACCTCTTTTGGATATTTTTTTATCTTTAGAGCCAAATTGTCTCCATATCCGTTCCCAACATCTAAAATTTTTGCATCAAGTTCTTCATAAGAAATTGCACTTTGTTTTGATATACAAAGTGCCGGTTTTGCTAAGTAGTTGCTTTTTTCATACTGCTTGAGAGCTTCGCTGGCTTGTTTTGAAGTAATAATCAAATAATCATATTTACTAAAATCTATATTTGGTTTTAAAAAGGTGATGTCTAATGAATTGATGCTTATTGCATCTGGATGTGAAGATATTGAGAAAAGGTAAATAGTTTTTTGCATTCAAATAAGTAGAGAATAAATCTCTACTCCCATTCTATGGTAGCCGGAGGCTTAGAACTGATGTCATAAACAACACGGTTGATTCCATCTACTTCATTAATTATGCGACGAGAAATTCTCTCCAACAAATCATGTGGAAGATGCGCAAATGTTGCTGTCATACCATCAACTGCTTCAACAACCCTGACCGCTACAGTATTATCATAAGTACGGTTATCACCCATAACACCTACAGATTTTACATTTAGTAAAACTACAAATGCCTGCCAAGTTTTAGTATAATATCCACTTGCTTTTAACTCATCAAGCAATATAACATCTGCTTCACGAAGAATTGTTAAGTCGGGTATATTAACATCACCCATAATTCTAATAGCCAGTCCTGGTCCAGGGAATGGGTGGCGGTTTATCATCTCTTTTGGAAGTCCTAACTCAAGACCAATTTTACGAACTTCATCTTTAAAAAGTTCGCGCAAAGGCTCAATCAGTTCAAAATCCATCCAATCAGGAAGACCACCAACATTGTGGTGAGATTTAATCACTTCAGATGGACCATTCACCGAGATCGACTCGATAACATCAGGATAAAGTGTTCCCTGAGCTAAAAACTTAATGCCGTCATGTTTTTTTGCTTCTTTTTCAAACTCTTCGATAAAAGTGTGCCCAATAATCTTTCTTTTTGTCTCAGGATCACTCACTCCAGCTAATTTTCCCAAAAAGTTTTCTCTTGCATCCACAACAACCAAGGGCACCTTAAGGTTAATTTTAAAAACTTCTTCAACCTGTTCTCTCTCGCCTTTTCTCAAAAGACCGTTATCCACAAAAACGGGCACAAGTTGATCGCCTATTGCTTCGTAAAGCATGGCAGCAACAACTGAGCTATCAACTCCTCCGCTTAATCCACAAAGAACTTTGCCCTCTCCCACTTTTTCACGAATAGACTTTATTTGTTCTTTAAGAAAATGCTCCATTTTCCATTTTTCTGTTACTCCACAAATATTTTTTGCAAAGTTACGAAGCATCAAGTAACCCTCTTCTGAGTGTTGCACTTCTGGATGATATTGCATTGCATATACCTGTTTTTCTTCATTTGCAATTGCAGCATATGGAGAGTTTGCAGATGTAGCGATTGGTACAAAGCCTTCTGGAAGAACATCAACTTTATCACTATGACTCATCCAAACTGTACGACCATCATCACAATCTGCCAAAAGTGCAGAACAGTTTTCTCCAACATCTACTAATATGTTCAGCTCAGATTTTCCATACTCATGGTGATTTGAACGGATAACACTACCGCCAAAATCAACTGCAATTCTTTGCATCCCATAGCAGATACCAAGAACAGGAATACCCATACTATAAACACCCTTATCCACTTCATAAGCATCTTTATCATAAACAGAAGATGGACCACCGCTAAGAATAACACCTTTAGGATTTTTTGCTTTTATATCTTCAATCGAAGTATGATAAGGAAGGATTTCACAGTAAATTTTATCTTCACGAAGACGACGAGCTATAAGCTGAGTATATTGAGAACCAAAGTCCAAAACTATAATGCTAACATTTGTCATTTTAAAGGCCTTTTATAAGAATGTTTTGTAGGTGCAGAAAATGACGTTAAAAAGAAGGTTTGCACCCTTTCAATACTGAAAGGATACAATAAGTTAAATTAAGATTGAATTTAATAGAGACCTAAAATTTCAAATTGAAAATACCAAATACCTATAGATATCACATATCCAACGAAAATTGTCCATGCATACTTCATATGAGCACCAAAAGTATATATACCTTTTAGTTTACCCATAACACCAACACCCGCAGCAGAACCAAAACTGATTAAACTACCGCCGACACCGGCAGTAAGTGTCACTAACATCCATTGGTCAATGCCCATAGTTGGATTAGCTTTTAGAATTGCGGACATAACTGGAACATTATCTACTATAGCCGAGAGAAAACCTACACCTATATTTGACCATGTAGGTCCAAGAATATCTGGATGATAAACCACTGCCGCTAATCCTAGCCAGCCCACGAAATATAAAGCTCCAACTGCAGCTAATATACCAAAGAAAAATAGAAGTGTATTATTTTCTATTTTACTCATGGACTCAAAGATATTAAGCTTAGAATTATATTTTTTCTTCAATCTATATTGAAAAAGTTTTAGTGTTGCAAGACCAAACATCATACCCCACATAGCCGGTAAATGAAGAACTTGGTGAGAAACTACAGCTGATACAATAGTAAACAAACCAAGATACACAACATTCATTCCACCATGCATAATTTCAGGTACCTTTTCAGTTGTAACATCAAAATTCGGATGTGTTTTAGGTACAAACCTACTTAGTAAATATGCTGTTACAAAGTAGCCTCCTATAGAAGGTGGAAACAAATATAAAAAGTCAACAAAGTGCCCTTTACCAGCTGTCCAAGCCATAAGTGTTGTAATATCACCAAAAGGGCTCCAAGCACCACCGGCATTTGCCGCTACTACGATGTTTATCGCACCAGGAATAAGAAAATGTTTATTTTCACGTTCTATTGTAATCAAAACCGTAGAAAGGATAAGTGCTGTTGTTAGATTATCCGCAATCGGTGAGATAAAAAATGCTAAAAATCCAGTAAGCCAAAACAGTTTTCTGTAATTGTAGCCTTTTGAAATCAAGTTGTATTTTAACTTCTCAAACACGTTCATGTGTATAAGTGTTTCAATGTAGGTCATAGCGACAAATAAGAAGAAGAAAATCTCAGCTATCTCTAAAATAAGATGCTCAACTTCAGTATTTACATGGTCCATATTTAAACCATGATATGCATAATACCCAGCTATCAAGATAAACATAAATGTACCGGCAAACAATGCCGGTTTAGCCTTATCTATATGGTATTTTTCCTCTGTTGCAACAAAATAATATGCCACAACGAAAATAGCAAGGGAGAGTAAACCGACCCAAGTATAAGTCAAATCTGCAACCATCTCGGTAGAGGCTTCAGAACTCGCATACATAAAACTTATGCTAAGCATTAGCACCATCAATAATCTTATCATTATTATCCTTTTTAATAAAATGTACACCAATAGATTCTTTTCTAGCCAGTGCCGATATAACTATGGCTTGCGCCGTTAGTAAACGAAATCGCAATAGTTTACCAATTTTTTCTTTTAAAAGAGCATTAATTTGTTCCAATGCCTCATTTAAACCTTTTTTTGTTCTAATAATTGACACATTTTCCCACATAATGTGGCGAAGAAGATTTTTCTTGGCTTTGTCTTCTTTGAGACTCATAACTTCATCAGTAACATCAAACTCTACAAAAGTTTTAGAATGAGGATGATTCAAAATATCCAATACGGCATTTTTGGCAAACACCAAGCCCTCCACAAGAGAATTTGAAGCAAGTCTGTTTGCTCCATGGACTCTGGTTGAAGCAACTTCACCTATTGCATAAAGTGATTTTACACCAGGAACTCGACCATGCAAATCAGTTTTTATCCCACCTATGGCATAATGAAAGGCTGGCGATATTGGGACTCTTTGCTCTGGCACATTAAAGCCTAAAGCTACTAAATTTTTATAAATATTTGGAAACCTATTGGTAAAATATACATGCTCAAAGTTTTTAAATGCAAGATAAATCTTAGACCCTGTTTTTTTAGAATACTCATATATAGCTTTGCTGACTATATCACGAGAAGCAAGTTCTCCCCGCTCATCATAATCAAATAAAAATCTCCTGCCCTCTTCATCTTCAATAGTTGCACCTTCACCTCTTAGGGCTTCGGTCAATAGCATTTTTTGTGCATTATCACTATCTACGTATACCGTTGGATGGAATTGCAACATCTCCATTCGTTCTAATTCTATTCCCTTTAAAACACAAAGTCCTTGCATGTCTGCACTTATACAAGGTGCATTTGTGTGATATTCAAAAAGCGAACCTACTCCACCACTTGCCAAGATAACATTATCTGCATATATATTTCTGCTTTCTCTATGGTCAAGAATTGTCACACCATAGCATTCAGCATTTTTTATAAGTAGATCAACAACTCTTGCATTAGATAACTGAGCATGTGGATTTTGTTCTAATAAAAAGTGGTGTAAATATCTTCCGGTAGCATCACCTCCGGCATGAAGAATTCTCTCTCTTGAATGTGCTGCTTCTTTCGTATACAGGAGATTTCCATCTTTATCACTGTCAAACTTAAATCCACGATCTATCAGGTCATCTATAACCTTTTTGGAATTTTGACTAAGTACATCTACCGCTTCTTCACTGCAAAGTCCAGACCCTGCTTCTAAAGTATCTTTAATGTGCACAGCTACATCTTTTTTATCAACTGCGAGTGCCACACCCCCTTGTGCATAAAAACTGTTGCATTTAAAAGTTTCCCTTTTGTTAATTACAAGCACTTTCTTTTCTTTAGGTAAATTTAGTGCTGCGTAAAGTCCTGCAACTCCTGCACCAACTATGATTACATCATATTTCATTTTGCCTGCTCAGGTATTTCACTATTATCCGTTTGTTTTTTAATAATAAAATCCACATTATTATCAGAGACTGCTGATTTTTCCATGTAGTATGGGACTTTTTTATATCCACAACCATCCAAATCTAACAAAAAAATTGCTATAATTACTACATGAAAAACGCTGGTCAAATTATTACTTCCATTCAAAATAAACCTCAATTTTCTAAACTCTCAAAGCATAAATGCATTAAGAGAATAGAATCCATATTTATACCTGCCCTACAAAAGATGATAAAGTTCTCATATATAAAAAACGATATACTTTTTTTTGTTCTTACTCATCCAGGAGGCAAACAAGAATTCGATAATAATATAGAAAGTATTAAAAGTGCTTTAAAATTTTACAAGCCAGAAGAATGTAGCGAAACTGTAATAAATGACATCAAAGCATTTGTGACTCACACGCCCATCAAAACTGCGATTACAGCACAAAAAAAAGAACTTCGATACATGGAAAGAGCAACAGGAAATTTTTCCGTAAATATTCATGATGAGAAGCTAAATAGTCTTGTAAAAAGTATCCAAAAGATCATAAAAGATAAAAAATCAAACTACTTATGATATTATTTACAATACTTCATTCTTAATATTACCTTTAAATAAATCAAATAAAGAATTTTTTATCACTTTATAGAATAATAACCTAAAATATTTTACCAAAATCTATAATTCAGTTAAACTTAAACTATATTCAACTATATTTGTGTAGGATATTCTTATAAGAGGCTTAAAAATAATGAATGATGACGAACTGCTATTCCTATCAGAGCTAGAACAGGTCTTCATAAAAGAAGAAACTTGGAAAGTTCTTATTGTAGATGATGATAGAGAAGTTCATAGCCTGAGCAAAATTGCACTTAGTAATTTTAGTTTCTTAGGCAAAAATCTGGATTTATTTTCTGCTTATAACGAGGACGATACACTCCATCTTTTGAAAAATCATGAATTTGCCGTTGTTTTTTTAGATGTTATTATGGAAAACGATGATTCAGGATTTAAAATTGTGAATCATATCCGCAATGTGCTTCATGACCAATACATTCAAATTATTATTCGTACTGGTGAAGCCAATTCTTTAAGTGAGCAAGCAATTTTTTCACAATATCATATAAATAGTTATTGTGAAAAGACAGAATTGACTAGAGATAAACTTTTTTCGCACCTTCATGCTGCACTGTCGCACTTTCATCAATTTAAAGAATTACTTCAAGAACAGAACAAACTTTCCAACAATGTTTCAAGGGACTATTTAACAGGTGCTTACAATCGTTATAAAATGGAAGAAGAAGTTAACCGTTTAGTAGCTCATTCCGATAGATATAATGAGTCTTTTGGAATAATTATGTTTGATATCGACTTATTCAAAAACATCAACGACAGGTATGGTCATCAAACAGGGGATAGGCTATTGATACAACTTGTAAACTTCGTTGAAAAAAATATTAGAGAAAGCGACATCTTAATCAGATGGGGAGGAGAAGAATTTATAATACTTTTACCCCTTTTATCTTTGGATGAGACTAGGTATAAAGCTGATGAATTAAGAAAGATGATAGAAGCAGAAGATTTTAACATTCCTCAGAGCATTACCTGTAGTTTTGGAGTAAATAAATACAGCAAAGACGACACAAAAGAAAAACTCCTCAAAGAACTTGACAAAGCATTATACAGAGCTAAAAGTAATGGAAGAAACAGAGTTGAGCAAGCTACTAAAGGGGAAAATAATGTTAGAGGATGATTTAATCTTTGTAAACGAAGATGATTCTTATCCTGATTCGAGTGAAAATTTTTGGAATATTCTCATAGTCGATGATGATCTTGAAGTCCACTCCATTACAAAATTAGCTTTGTTTGATTTTTCATTTAGAGATAAAAAACTGAAATTTACATCTACATACAGTGCTGCAGAGACTAAAATACTTTTAGACAAAAATGAAACTATATTCTCTTTAGTCCTACTTGACATAGTAATGGAATCAAGTGATGCTGGATTAGAAGTAGTTAAATATATCAGAGACACATTAAAACAAGACATCATTAGAATAATTATTCGTACTGGACAACCAGGAGAAGCCCCTGAACGCTTCGTAATAGAGCATTATGACATTAACGACTATAAAGAAAAAACAGAATTAACTACAGATAGACTTTTCACTTCAGTTAGAACTGCACTATCTGACTATCAACATATGTTAGAACTTTTAAATAAGAAAAATGAGCTTTACAATATGCTTATTACTGATGCTTTAACATTTTTGCCCAATAGATTTAAACTAAACAATGACGTTGACATGAACAATGTTCAATCTCTATTGTTAATCAACATAGACTCTTTTTCTCAAATAAACGAATCATATGGATTTGAGGTAGGAAATAGTATTTTAAAGGAAGTCGGTAAACTTCTTAAAAGTATATGTACCAATAAGAAATCAGTTTATCGCTTAGAGGGTGATATTTTTGCTATTTTATTTAAAAATGAAATTATTAAAACATCCGAGACAGTAAGTAATATCCAAACTTCCATTTCCAATCATCTCTTTATAATTGGAAAGATTGAACTCTATATCAATGTAAGTATAGGCATGGTAATGGGAGAAATTGGAAATATCGTACAAAAAGCTGAATTGGCATTACGCCAAGCAAGGACGGTGAGCCGCAATAGAATACAGATGTACTCTAGTAATTTAGAAATTATTAAAACCATACATTTAAATACAAAATGGAGTCAATGGATTAAAGAAGCTACAGACGATGATAAAATTTTTCCTTACTTTCAACCTATTATAGATTGTAAAACTAATGAGGTATTCAAATATGAAGTTTTGGTAAGACTGCAAAAAGACGGGGTAACTTTCACCCCGTCTAATTTTCTAAATACTGTGAGATATGCAGGATTACTCCATACTATCACAAAAATAGTTCTTGAGAAATCATGTAAAAAATTTCAAAATACAGATATCAAATTTTCAATTAATTTATCTGACCAGGATTTAATTGAAATCAACTTAATAGCGCTTATAGAAGAGGTATCAAAGAAATACAATATCTCTTCAAAACAGATCTCGTTTGAGATACTTGAAAATAATAGTATTACAGATAATCCCTTTATAAAAGAACAATTTCATAAATTAACTTCGCTTGGTTATGAGTTAGTGATAGATGATTTTGGAACGGAGTGTTCTAACTTTGCGCAACTAAGCAATCTTAATCTATCAGCGATTAAAATAGATGGTCAATTTATAAAAAACTTATCAAAAAACAAAGATTCCAGATTAGTTGCTGAAACTATTCTTTTTTTCTCTAAGCGCATAGGAGTAAAAACGGTAGCCGAATTTGTTCATAGTAAAGAGATTTATGATATAGTTCGCGAGTTAGGCATTGATTATGCTCAAGGTTATCACCTTGGAAAACCGAGTCTTGAATTGATTTGAGATGAAACACTTTTTAGTAATATTTTTTTTAATTATCACAACCTTTACTTCTTTACAAAGTGATATAAAAGAAAATGTTATTAAAGGGGTTTTAATTCAACGCTTTTCAAACTTTATTGATTGGCCCCCCAACAACAAAGATAAATTTATCATAGGCATATTTGGAAATGTTAATTTAATCACTGAATGGGACGAACTTTATAAAAATCAAAAGATAAAAAATCAAGAAATCCAAATAATCAATATCACAAAAGAAAATATTGCCACTTTCTTAAATATTTTAGATATTTTATTTATTAATTCAAAAGCAAAAAGTGAAATTTCAAGTATCACTCAACAGAGTTCAGCTTATAGTATTTTAACTGTAAGTGATCAACAAGAGAATCAAAGTTCTGATGTTATTTTGAACTTTTTTACTCAAAATAACAAGATACAGTTCTCTATTAATCAATCTATTTTAATGAAAAGTAAACTTAAAGTCAGCTATAGACTCTTAAAACTAGCGATTATTATCAATCCAGTATCAGTAAAGGATTTTCAATGATTAATAGTAAAACTTCAATTCAAACAATTTTTATGCTTGTAATGCTTGGTATTAGTCTCTTCTCTTTACTCATTTTTATTTCTTTTGCAATTTTATATAATTTTACTACCAATAGAGATTCTTTTGTCTCTCAAAGTAAATTACAAACCACTCTCATGGCGGACTTTACAGTCACTCCCCTCGCATTTTTTGATAAAGATGCGGTAAAGCAAAATCTAAAACTTCTTGATTCAATTCCAAATATAAATCAAGCGATTATTTTTGACAATAAAGATGATATTTTTATTGCCTATCATATGCATGCAAATGAAATACCTACAAAAATAGTACATACACAAGAAGTAAAATTCTCTGCTAAAACTTCAAGTATTTTAAATTTTGGCACATTGAATACTTGGCATCCACTGATGCAAAAAAATCAAAAATATGGTACCTTGTATATCCAATACAATACAAACTCATTAAATAAAATCACTAAAAA
>Ga0316206_1001722_pt1 | contig 17738 bp, 16 predicted proteins | sample 6monthpyrite_MG_FD_204942 | JGI IMG/M metagenome (GOLD analysis project Ga0316206, IMG submission 204942) | Microbial mat bacterial communities from mineral coupon in-situ incubated in ocean water Damariscotta River, Maine, United States -... | ecosystem: Environmental > Aquatic > Marine >... | reverse complement strand
GTTAGTGGGTGACGATGTCACTGTGCTTGTTACCCTTGCGGATGCCATGACCATGTTACACCAGGGTCGTATGTCGGGCGAGCCATTTGAATTAATTAAACAAGCTCTTAAATTGAAGCCAGAGGACCCAACTACATTGTGGCTTGCAGGTTTAGGTTATGAAGAAACTGGTGACACAAAGACAGCAATTAAATTATGGAAACAGTTGTTGCCATCTGTTGCAGCGGATCCAGCTTCACTTCATCAGGTTCAATCTCTAATAGCGACTGCCGAGCGTAAATTGGGTATAGAGCCTACGGTTAAAGTGGGTACACCTATGAATGCGCCTACACCCCAAAGTAATAATTCACAACCATCTTCAGCCAAGGCATCGAATAGTGTTGCTGCCAGTGTCTCAGTGACAGTTAAGTTAGCGGACGAAAACAAATCCAAAGTATCCCCAACAGACTTCGTACTTATCTATGCAAGGGCAGCCAGTGGCCCAAGAATGCCTCTAGCAATTGTGCGCAAACAAGTGAAGGACTTACCCATAACGGTTGTATTGGATGACAGCATGGCCATGCAACCGGCGATGAAATTGTCTAACTTCCCCGAAGTCAATATTGTTGCCCGAATCTCAAAATTAGGTCAGGCAATGCCTCAAAGCGGCGACATACAAGGGCAATATGGGCCTGTAACCACACAAGATAGCAAACCAGTTACTGTGATTATTGATAAAGTGTTACCTTAAGTACTTACTAATAGGCTTGATTGGTAGGTCAGTATGGATAGACTGGAAAGTTTGAGCATTACGCCTGTAAGCTATTGTTTAATATAATATTTTATTGAGCTTCTTGCGATACATCAAGTATAAGTAGTATTACGCTTGACACCGTACGTCATCTAGTCTATTTTCCATATCACTTTAGACTAATTCTAAATTCAGAATTTTACCCAAATACCAGTCTGAGCTTTTGGGGGAGTGAGTCTTAGAACAAGTATTACACGTTGTACGGACAGCTTTTACCAAAGTTGTTTAATATCTATCAATTGATAACAAAAAGAGGTGACATTATGTCCTTAAAAGGAAGTAAAACTGAACAAAATTTAAAAGATGCATTTGCGGGTGAATCACAAGCAAATCGTCGTTACTTATACTTCGCAGCAAAAGCGGACGTTGAAGGCTACAACGATGTTTCAACTGTTTTCCGTTCAACTGCTGAAGGTGAAACTGGCCATGCACACGGTCATTTGGAATATCTGGAAGAGAGCGGTGATCCAGCGACAGGTCTGCCAATTGGTCCAACTAGCGATAATCTAAAAGCAGCTATCGCAGGCGAAACTCATGAGTACACTGACATGTACCCGGGTATGGCTAAAGCAGCACGTGAAGAAAAGTTTGATGAGATTGCTGACTGGTTTGAAACTTTAGCCAAAGCTGAACGTTCACATGCTAATCGCTTTCAAAAGGCTTTAGATAATCTAGACGCTTAAGCCCCTATAAAGATAGCTCGACCTCTTTCAAAATTTTTAAGATGTCGGGCTATTTTTTTTCAAATTTATATGATTAAGGAATAGACCATGGCACCACGTGAAGGTAGTTTAGAAGCTCCTACTCGTCATCCTCTTAACTGGAAGGATGCTTCGTTTTATAATGAAGATGAGTTGTTCGAAGAACTCGAACGTGTTTATGATATATGTCATGGATGCCGTCGTTGTGTAAGTTTGTGTAATTCTTTTCCAACCTTATTTGATTTAGTTGATGAATCAAGCACCATGGAAGTGGATGGTGTTGCTAAAAAAGATTACTGGAAAGTAGTCGATCATTGTTACTTATGTGATTTATGCTATTTAACTAAATGTCCCTATGTTCCGCCACATGAATGGAATGTAGATTTTCCACACTTAATGTTACGCGCGAAAGCGATTAAATTTAAACAACAAGGTGCAACGACTCGCGATAAAATGTTATCGGCTACCGATACCGTTGGTAAACTTGCAGGTACACCTGTTATTGCACCAATTATTAATTTTTCGAATAAATTAAAGCCAGTCAGAAAAGTAATGCAGTCTGTATTAGGCATACATGCAGATGCAATTTTACCTGAGTACCAAAGCAAATCGTTTCGTACTACTTATAAAGGAACGCAAGTTACCAGTGTTGATGCGGGAACTAAAACGACGGGTAAAGTAGCTCTGTTTGCAACGTGCTACTGTAATGTGAATGAACCAGAGTTAAATGAAGACCTTATTTCAATTTATGAGCATAACGGTATTCAAACAACGATAGCCGAAAAAGAACAGTGCTGCGGCATGCCAAAGCTAGAGTTAGGTGACCTTGATGCCGTAGAAAAAGCCAAGCAAGTTAATATTTCGGTGCTGGTGAAATTAGTCGACCAAGGATACGATTTGGTCGCTGCCGTTCCATCATGCGTATTAATGTTTAAGCAAGAATTACCGTTAATGTTTCCGGACGATGAAGACGTACTAAAAGTACAGCAAGCATTTTACGACCCTTTCGAATATCTTATGTTGAGACATAAGGACGATAAGTTGAAATTAGATTTTAAAAAGCCATTGGGTAAAATTGCCTATCAAGTTGCCTGTCACTTACGTGTGCAAAAAATCGGTTTGAAAACGCGTGATATTTTAAATTTAATTCCCGACACTGAAGTAATGCCGATAGAACGTTGTTCCGGGCATGATGGTACATATGCAGTAAAAGTTGAATTTCATAATATATCAATGAAAATAGCACGTCCCGTAGTGAACAAAGTAAAGCAATTCGATGCAGATTATTATTCAAGCGATTGCCCGATGGCCGGTCATCAAATCGAGAATGGCTTAAAGAACGGAACTGAACCAACCCATCCGTTAAACCTGTTAAGAAAAGCATACGACATCTAGAAAACCTGTGAGATATAAAAATGAAAAAATTAAGTCGTGAAGACCTTTTCTCTTTAGAAGAGTACGCTGCAAAAAGAAAAGACTATCGTGCTGCGGTTATTGAACATAAAAAAAATCGTCATGTCGCATTAGGTGACCATGCTACCCTGTATTTTGAAGACAGATTAACGCTTCAATACCAAATACAGGAAATGTTAAGGATTGAAAAAATTTTTGAAGCAGAAGGCATTAAGGAAGAATTAGACGCATATAATCCGCTTATTCCAGATGGTTCAAATCTTAAAGCAACCTTTATGATTGAATATTCCGATGCGGTAGAGCGTCAAAGCGTCCTTGAGAAATTAGGGGGCGTCGAGGATAAGGTTTGGCTACAAGTAGAAGATTTTGACAAAGTTTATGCCATTGCCGACGAAGACATGGATCGAAATAGAGGTGAGAAAACATCTGCGGTTCATTTTACGCGATTTGAATTGAGCAATGAAATGATTTCAAAACTCAAATCCGGAAAAGATTTGTCTATGGGCATTGATTATGAAGGTTTTAACCAGTGTGTATCGCCAGTTGATAATAGAGTTCTGCATGCTTTAGTCAAAGATTTTGATTAGTGTATTTTAGCTTGAAAGTACCTGATGCTGATTTAAAATACTGAAAAAATTGCAAGTTAGTAAGAATAGGCTAGGATAAAGGAATGCTTTATCCCGAGTATCTAACTGCATCTAAACAATATCTCTTTGCATTAGGCATTTTATTATTTTGCCATTCAGTCGGTGCCGATATATTTAAATGGGTGGATGCTGATGGTGATGTACACTTCACAGACTCGCCTCCAAAAGATACTAAAACTAAAAAAGTAACGGTTAAAATTAATAGCTATGAATTTGTTAAAGTAGTACCGTCTAAAAATAAAGTTGCGACGATTAAAAAAGCAAACCCGCAAGATAAAAATATTACTATGTATAGCGCGCAATGGTGCGGGGTTTGTCGTAAGGCAAAGCGGTATTTCAAGAAAAAAGGAATAGCATACAAAGAATACGACATTGACAAAAGTAAAGAAGCCAAACTCAAATATAAAGAGCTCAATGCGCGCGGAATCCCCGTCATATTTATTGACGATACCCGGTTAAATGGCTTTTCAATAGCGCAGTTTGAACAGGTGTATTATCATTAACTATTCAATTTAATTATTATTTAAAATATGAACATCGCGCTGTGGAAAAGGAATAGTAATGTTATTAGCCTTGAATGTTTTCCAGATGGAGAGGTTAATATCTGATTTAACACTGCCTACACCTTCTTCAGGATCATCCAGCCAAAGTCGCAATTCCAGTTTAATACCACTATCCTCAAATGAGACTAAACGTACAACGGGAGCTGGATTCGGTAGTACGCGTTCTGAGACCTTGCAGCAGTCACGCATAAGTTGCATGGCAAGTTCAACATCGTCCTGATAACTAACCTGTACTGGAATTTTAACGCGCACATGTTTGTCGCTATAGCTCCAGTTAGTTACTTCCGAGGTAATAATATTTTCATTTGGAATTAATGTTTCAACCCCGTCCCGATCTTTAACGACAATATATCGCGCATGCAGTGCGACTACCCAGCCAAAACGCTCCCCAATACTAATAACATCGCCAGGCTTTATCGAGCGGTCAAATAGTAAAATAAATCCACTAATAAAATTACTCGCAATACGTTGCAAACCAAAACCTAAGCCGACACCAATAGCACCACCAAAGACAGCTAAAGAGGTTAAGTCAATTCCTACGCTATTTAGAGCTATGATTATTGCAATACTATAAAGGGCAACACTAGAAAATTTACTTAAACCAACCTGCATACTGGAACTAATACTGCTTGAACGCTTGGCGCGTTGTTCAATTAAATTTGCTAGCCAACGCGCTACTACTATATAAATCGCAACAATGATAATAAATTTAAAAACTGATAAAACCGAAATTCGATTGCTACCAAAACTAATCGCAGCTTGATCCAGGGCCGTTAAAATGACAGGTAACCAACCAACCAGATGTAGTGCAACCAGACACCAGATACTGGCACTAATGATACCTTCCCAGGCGCGTAGATGTCGGGTTCTGGTAAAAGAGCGTCGCAGGCTATAAACCGAAATACGTATAGCCGCAAGAGAAAGTAGCAGAGGGATAATAATATTTAGAATACTTATAGAAATATTAAAAATCGGTAAAAGACTTGCAGCAAGGTAAACAATGAGTAAAGTAATTATAGGGAAAATAAGATACCCGGAGCCTCTTAGTAAGAAACGTGAAACACCTTGTTGTTCTTTTCTTCCCAGTCGAACGGCTAAAAAATTCTTCCATTGATAGTGAAGCCTCCATGCAATTAAAACTGCCACTAGTAATATGCCAAGTTGCCATAGGCTATCAACAACCATAAGTGTGTGAACTTTAGTCGTAAAGAAGAGTTTAAGTGATTCCATTTATTTTGTATCGCCAGTTAATATGAATGATTAGTGTAAAGCTTGATACTAGTCTGATCGAAATGTGATGTTGTAGACAAGCCTAGCCTGATAGAATTAAACATACCTTTTTGAAAGAAGATTACTCAGTAATTTTATAATATATCTATTAACTGATACTATCATAAATGATAAATGTTACTTAATTATATTGCTCAGTGAATAAATAAACTCATGCTTTAAAATTAAATAAAAAGTTCAGTATTTACTTATATAGTGGCATACCGCATGTCCTCAAACTTTGTTTAGAATACCTCTTCAGTTTGCTTAAACGCTGAGTGTTCATTAGTCTGATTTGACATTTATAAAATTTACTTTTTGATACGGATTGAATGCGACACGTACTTGCTCAAGGGATATCGTTTTGCAGGCTTTGTCGCTGTTATGGCCTTATTCAGACATAAAAATTGTGTATTATTAACGGCCAATTCATGGTTAATCTGTGCCTGGATTAATCTCAGGGATCTGGCTACGCAAGCTGGAACAAGTATTTCAGAATAACGGTCATGGCTGGTTAAAATTTAAGTTTTTTATGACAGGGCCGATAAATAGCCCATGAATAGCAATTTACCCTCTCAGAAACTTCCACAGGATGGTTTACAGAAACTTCAGCTAAAATTGATCGCTAAAGTGGCAATTTTAACGGGCATTAGTGCGTCGATTGTTTTGTTGGTTTTGTTATTTGCTATTAGTGAAGATGGACAAGGCAGTTATTTACAGATAATCCAGGCACATACAATTACCCGACAACAGCTCGGTTCATCAATGCTGATTGCTGTGTTGATATTGTTGGGAATTATCGGTATCAGTGTCTGGATGATTTCCTTATATAGCAGTTTTAAAATTGCTGGTCCTTTGTATCGCCTGACCCAAAATCTTCAAGCAGCACTAAGTTTTAGCCACCAACAAGATATTCGTCATGATGATGCATTGCAAGATGTTGCGCGGGAATTACGTGACAGTTCAGAGCATTTGAAACTCCATTATCAACATCTGCATGAACAGATTGAAACGCTCGATACAAGCCTTAAAAATCAGAACATCGAAGCGGCAAATTCTGCATTGGTCAAACTTAAAGAAATTGAGTCGTTGGTGGAACTGGATGACTAAGTCTTTTATTTATTTCATAGTAAGACATAAATACTGGCTAGCTTTTATGGCTATATTTTTTATGGCTTCTGCAAGTAACGCCTTTAAAACACGTGATTTTCATCCACAAAATACCAAATGCACTAACTGTCATATCTCTGAGAAGGTGACTAAAGAAAATGCAAATAAATTAGTTGCTAACCAGGAAGGTTTATGTGGGGACTGCCATGCTAATGCTCTTAAAGTAAGTCATCCATCAGGTTTTACTCCAAATCGAAGCTTGCCAGGATCGTATCCCGTGGACTGGAAAGGCGATCTCACTTGTAGTACCTGTCATCAGGTGCATGGTAGCGAACATGGTTTACTTCGCGGTAACCGATCCGGCCGTGACTTTTGTCTGGCATGCCATGAAGAAAGTTTTTTTATTAAGATGGCTGACCGAGGTGCATCAATTCACCTGACCGGTCATCTTGCGGCGGGATCTGTAGGCAAAAGTTTGGAGCTCGACCCATTTTCAATGCAGTGTTTAAGTTGCCATGCAGAAAATGGGCAAGGCCCTCTGTCAACGGTTGATTCGCGCGGCATCGTTCGCCATGGCAGCGGATCAGGAAATCATCCTATAGGGATGCGCTATGGCGAAAGTATGGGGAAAGGACTATATCGAAAGGCTACAGATTTACCTCCAGGCATATTGTTACCTGAAGGTAAGGTGGGCTGTATTTCATGTCACGTTGGTTATAGTAAAATACATGGGGCGCTGGTTGCGTCTAATGATCGTTCTTCACTGTGCATGGAGTGTCACGATATATGAGTGTGAATATAAATATAAACCCTGATCATCACGTGAGACGCAAAAAATATATTGATTCCAATATACAAGGACGTCTAATCGTTGGTTTGTTATTGTTAGAAGTTATTTTATTTGCTATTGCGATGTGGTTTGTCTATCAAGAGTTGCAAATGGCGATTGATAATAGCTTATATCGGGTACATAAACCTCAGGTCGATAGTACACCCATTTTGTTCAATGCGTTGTTTGCTACGGTCCCATGGATTATTTTTGTTAATGTACTATTGCTAATTGGGCTTAATCAACTTTGGAGTAAATACCTCGTTGGAATTATTGAACCGTTACGAATAATAATAAATCGGTTGAAGTCTATGGATTTACGAGGTTATCAGGACGTTGGTACTGAGCATCTCGTCTTGGAGCACGCGCAACACTGGATCTACCAGGAACGAGAGCGTTGCAAAAAAATACGTGAGCTGGCGCAGTCATTACCAACGGAAATTACAACGTCCACCCCTGAAGAGCAAAAATTTTTGTCAGAGACATTAAAAGCAATCAGACGGAATTTACCTTAAGTTATACCAACGTTGCTGGCACGATAATCTATTTATCGCAAACGTTATTAAATAACTTACTAATAACGAGTCCCAATACCGCTCCAATAGTGACATTGACAGCAAGCAATACCAGTGCATCACTACTAAATAATGCCGGTGCGACCGGGCAAATAACAATTCCTGTTATTCCTATTACAACACTTCCCATCATCACCAAATAAACTGGCGCAATTAGTGTGAATTTTCGGGTTATCGCACGACGGAAAAGTTCGACCCCGGTAATAAACATAAGTAAAAACCAGAACGGGGTGTTGTAGAGTAAGAACATTACTCTATCGGCTTCAGCGTTGAATAAATTATTTAATAAAGATGAAATAATACCTATGTACAATAGTGGGGTAATAAACAGGATCAGTAAAATACCTATTTTATACATATTGTAAAGAGTTGATTTTGTCATATTTTTATTGCTGTTAGAAAAAGTTCATTTATGATTATATTTAAATCAATTTAATTGAGCTAGATCATTAGATTGTTAGCTGATGTAAGTAATTATACTGATGCGTTAAAAGAAAAAATACAACAAAATTATAATAAGTCATTTGATTCAAGGTGATGATGTAAAAAAGCAGTAGCAGTTATAGATAGTGTGTAAATAAGGACATTACCAAAGGAGATATATCATGAAATATAATAGTATTAATCGTTTAACCAGCCTCGTTTTACTAACAAGCTGTATGGCAAGTACTCAGGTATTAGCGGGTACTATCACAAATTCAGCGCATGACTTCTCTGCTGACGGTTGGAGTGGTGGCAGAATTTGTATTGCTTGTCATACACCACATAACTCGGATACCACTGTTTCTGATGCGCCTCTGTGGAATCATGAAATCACCGCATCCACTTTTACTATGTACGCTAGAACTTCCCTTGATGGTGTCATTACTGGCCAGCCGGACGGCGTTTCAAAACTTTGTCTGTCATGTCATGATGGTACGGTTGCCCTCGATAGCTTTGGTGGCGCTACGGGTACTAGTTCTATTCCAGGAACAAAAAATTTAGGTACTGATCTGAGTAATGACCATCCCATCTCCATCACATTCAATGCAACCACTGCGGCCAGTGATGGTGGGTTACATAACCCGGTTACCACCAATGTAACAATTGGTACTGGCGGTACTAAAACAAAAACAGGTTCAATTGATGCAGTGATGTTATCAAACGGTACAGTGCAGTGCAGTTCTTGTCACGATGTACACAATACTTTCACCGTACCGGGTAAAGTGGGTGAGCCTTTGTTGAAAGTGAGTAAAGCAGGTAGTACTCTCTGTTTGACTTGTCACGATAAATAAATAGTAAACATGAAGTATGCTTCCACCTGATTCTCGTAATCAGGTGGGTATCTGGCGCATTGTAAAAGTGTTGGATATTTACAATGGATGTTCGCTGAATCTGGTTGTTTTATGAAAATCATTAACCCCACTCGTGCCACTGTTAAACGATGTGTCAACACTCTGGTCATCTATTCTCTGGCTATCCTGTTATTAAGCAGCTGTGCTGCACCACCGGATAAAGTGAATGTCGGTCCGGTTTTTTACCCGCCATTACCCAATTCACCGCGTATTCAGTTTTTAACTTCATTTGCGACACTGCGTGACTTAACGGACACCAGCGTCTTTAGCGACTTTTTGTTAGGCAAAGAGCGAACTTCCCAGTCACTTGTCAAAAAACCTTATGGTGTAGCCCTGGCGGATGGGAAATTATTTGCCGTTGATACACGTGGCCCTGGATATGTTGTCTTTGATTTAAAACAACAGCGCACTTACAGTATTTCCGGGTTGGGTGCGGGGCGAATGAAAAAACCTATTAACATTGTACTGGACGCTAAAGGAAATCGATTTGTCACAGATACGGAGCGTAATCAGGTCTTGATGTTTAACAATCAGGACGAATTTGTTCGAGCGTTTGGTCTTGAAGGGCAATTCAAGCCTACCGATGTTGCTTTGTTGAATGACGAAATGTATGTGGTCGATATCGAGCACCATAAGATCCAGGTTTTATCGATTGCTTTTGGTGACAAACTGCGGGAATTCGGTAAAGCTGGCTCGAACGAAAACGAATTTTATCATCCAACCAATATTAAAATAGGCGTTGATGGCAATTTATATATTAGTGACACCGGCAATTATCGTATTCAGGTATATAGCCGCAAGGGAAAATTCATACGTAGTATAGGTAAAGCGGGTAGTGGTATAGGTGAGTTTGCCCGCCCTAAAGGTCTGGCACTTGATCGCTCCGGACATGTCTATGTTGTTGATGCGGCATTCAATAATGTACAAATATTTGGAACGGACGGAAAATTATTACTATTCTTTGGTGGCGCCGGAAATGAGCCCGGTGGCCTTAATTTACCTACCGATATAGAAATTGATTACGACAACGTAAAGTTATTTCAAAAATATGCAGCACCTGGGTTTGAACTTGAATTTGTTATATTAGTTGCTAACCAGTTTGGCCCAAATAAAATCAGTGCCTATGGCTATGGCAGGATGAAAGGGATGAGTTACGAATAATCTTAGTATAACCAGAGTTAAACATTGCCTGGGAATGAGGATAGTAAATTGGCAAAGAAGATGTGGGCAAAGCGCAACTGCATTTGCAAACAACGCTTTGCACTTTATGCTATCGTATTTTGTTGCTTATTTATAAACGTTGGAACGCATACCATAGCTTGTGCTGAAGATGAAATTGCCGTCATTAAATTTACCGATGTTGAAGGCCATGTTGAACTTCGGTATCGTGAAGATGAACAAACGGTCGGTCAGGCTGGTTCCCGTTCTACTGAAAAACGAACAACAGCTGAAGAAGAAATTTTTGTGTTAACTCATGGTTATATATACCACCCTAAATTTCTCAACCTGGATCTGGGCTTTGGACCGCTGTTTACGCAAAGTGATTTAGAATCCAGTTCTGGTAGTGCAAGCGATGATAGTACCGAATATAATTTTTTAGCACGACTGAGGTTACTTGAAGAAAAGCCTTATCCTTTAACACTCTTTTATGAAAGAGACCACCCGTCTGTTTCCTTAACATTGACAGATCGTTTTCGGCAAAAATCTGAAAAGTATGGTTTTAATTTTCAGCTCAAAGAACCTGTACTACCTTTTAAACTGTCGATAGGTGCGTCGCAGTATAAAACAGAAGGTGAAGGTTTTGATATTCGTATTGATGATACGACTGAACAGAAATTTGTTCGTGCCGACATTCCTATGGGTAAAGATGGCTATGGACAACTTGTTTATAACTTAACGGATGTAACGTCTCATTCTGGCTTCCGGTCTGAGCCAATAACGAGTTCCCAGATTAAAACAGAAGCAACATCATTCGACTCAAGAGTTTTTTTAGGTGAGAAGAACCAGTTTAACTTTAGGAATTACTTATCGTATGTAGAACAAAGTAATGTTCGCCCCTATAAGGAATTTCGTTATACACCAGATTTACGTTGGACACATTCTGAAGATCTGGAGTCATTTTATCGATTGGGTTATGTAAACAGCGAGCAGGTTACGGTTGAGACCACAAATTATAACGCTTCGACTGGATTCAGGCTGAAGCTCAGTGATAAAACAAATCTTAATGCTGATTTTCATGGCGAGGATAATAAAACAACAGGCCTAAACTCAAACTCTTATGGTGTTGCCGGCACTCTTAACCATAAAAAGAACTTCAGCTTTGGCACCCTGAGTCTGAGTGGAGGATGGAATTATGATGAGTTTGACAGACAGACAACGATGACTGTTCCTGTCGATTTTCAAGTTAATTTTATCGGTACGACGGCACAATTTTTACCTCATGATAATATTATTGTGAACACGATTCGTGTAGCTAGAATTTTTAATGGAGCTGAGATACCGTTAACGGTTGGTATTGAAACAGGCTGTATCGCATCAATTGATATTTTAGTCAGAACGATAGGTACCAGGACTCAAGTCGAAAATTGCAACGGCGCTACTGATGGGGACATTATTACCCGGATGCAATATAACTATGATCCTGGTGGCACAGTTGCTTATTCCAGATATGTTCAAAGCTACCAGGCAAACATGAATCTTTACCAATACACGAATTTATATGTCCACTGGCGAGAAAGTAAATCCGATATCAATTCAGGTACACCAACTTTTCCGCTGGATGAGTCCACCAATACACAAGTTGGTGCTAATTTGGACTATCCATTTAATGAGACGGTTACTCTTGGGGGAGAGGTCGTCTATGAAGATGAAAATGGAACCCAGATTTCCTATCTTCGCAAAGCATTAGATTCTTATATGCAGGTTAGACTCTTCAGCGGTACAGTACGCTTTGCTGACCGTCGTGTAGTGATAGATTATGCTAACACGACGGAAGATGTGGAGTTAATCCGACAATCTATACAGTTTAATTTCAGGCCATGGAACCTGTTTAGTTTCACTGCTGAACTAAGTGACGAAGAGGATACTGGCGGAAGTATAACCCGACGTACTAAAATCACGTCAATGAATGCTGATTGGCGTATTCGTAAGCTTATTATGCGAGGCGAGTTGCGCAGGATTGAAGAAAATTATGGTACCAGTAATCGTGATCGTTCCTTAATAATAGTCAGCGTAAGGCGAAATTTTTAAAATGTGTATCCGAAACAAAATATTTATTACATTTAGTCTTATGGTTTTTGTCGCCATCATTTCAGCATGTGCATCAAAACAGGTTGAACCTGTTGAACAACAGAATATTGTCTGGCCATCAAGTCCAACGTTAAAAGCAAAGTTCCGTTATGTACGTTCCTTTTCTAAGCCAATAGATCTGGGCATAGGCCGTGGTTTTTGGAAGTGGTTGAGCGATGTGTTTACGGGTGAAGATAAGCCGCAACTTATTCGACCAATGTCAGTGGTTGTAACAAGCAATAATATAATCTATGTGGCGGATCCGGGCGCGCACGGAGTACATCGGTTTGATGTTGATGCTGGTGATTATAGATTGATCCTTAGAGCAGAAGATAAAACTTTACCTTCACCGGTAGCCTTGGCATTAGGGCCAGATAATAGTGTCTATGTTACCGATTCTGAGCTAGCGACAGTATTTCAAATAAAGGATGCCCTGGAAATTGCGCAACCAATTTTACTGAAAGCCAGGTTTCAGCAACCAACAGGCATCGCCTATGCGCAGGATTCACAGCGCATTTTTGTCGCGGATACCGCGAAGCACCAAATTCGAATTTTTAACCCTGACGGTAGTGATTATAAAAGTATTGGTCAGCGTGGTAGTATGGAATCCGAGTTTAACTTCCCTACCTATATATGGGTGGATGAGTTGGGAAAATTATATGTAACAGATTCGTTGAATTTTCGTGTACAGATTTTTACTGGAGAAGGGCAATTTCTCAAAAAATTTGGAAAACTTGGCGATGGCAGTGGAAATTTTTCGCGTCCGAAAGGTATAGCGGTTGATAAAAATGGGCATATCTTTGTTGTTGATGCGCTATTTAACGCAGTGCAGATATTTAATCAGCAAGGGAGATTATTGCTACCGATTGGCTCAAGGGGGCATTACGCTGGAGAATTTTGGTTACCAGCGGGAATTTTTATAAATAAAGATGAAATTTTTATCGCCGACTCTCATAATCAACGAGTACAAGTGTTGCGTTATATAGGGGAAAGTAAGTGAAGTTTGGACTGATGCTTATGTTTGGTTTTTTGTTGCTGCCAGGTGCAAGTCAGGCTGGTATTGCGACTACGGTGCATAATCTTTCGACTTCCGGACCGGGTTCTGTGCGAGCCTCCAGTGAGGACCGTATTTGTATATTTTGCCATACTCCGCATAACTCTACGCCAAGTGGCCCATTATGGAACAGGAATTCAGGTTTTTCATATACGCCCTATAATAGCAGTACCGCTGTGGCACATCCCGGGCAACCAACGGGTGCATCATTGTTATGTCTAAGTTGTCATGACGGTACTATCGCTCTGGGAAAAATAGTTAATCCAGATACTACAATTAGTATGACTGGCGGTACGACGATGCCTTCCGGTACTAATCGAATCGGTACGGATCTAACCGATGATCATCCTATCTCATTTCAATTTACTGCCAGCATTGCCAATGCCAATGGTGAGTTGGTCAATCCGAGTAGCCTGACCGGTACAATTAAGCTCGATGCGAATAACGAACTACAATGTACAAGTTGTCATGACCCTCATAATAATGATTTGGGTAAATTTCTGGTTATGTCAAATAGAGGCGGAGCCTTATGCGAGACATGCCATCAAAAAACCAACTGGGCATCATCGCCACATAATAATTCCAATGCTACCTGGGGTGGTGTTGGTACTGATCCATGGCCATATACTGACTGGAATAATGTTAGTGATAACGCATGTCAAAATTGTCACCAACCTCATACTGCAAACAGTGGCGAGCGTTTACTGAATTATGTCGCCATAGAAGACAATTGTAGTCCTTGTCATAATGGACGGGTTGCTCAAGAAAATATTATGGGTGAGTTTAGTAAGTTTTCCAATCACCCTATTACTAACAATCCGGGAGTACACGACCCGAGTGAAACTGCAATTGTAAACTCTCGTCATGTGGAATGTGTTGATTGTCATAATCCACATGCGGCACGTTCAACCGGTAGTCCGGCTGGACCATTAGTCGGTGTCCGTGGCGTAGATACTAACGGTAACGAAATTAATCCAGTTAATCGAGAATACCAAGTCTGTTACCGTTGTCATGCAGATAGTTCTGGCAAACCAAATGCCCTAACACCAAGAAGGATTAATCAAACCAATGTTCGTCTTGAGTTTGATACAGGTAATCCATCCTATCATCCAGTGGAAGGAGCGGGAGCTAACAATGATGTTCCAAGTTTATTGTCACCATTAACGACTAATAGTGTTATCAAGTGCACGGATTGCCATAGTAACAACAACATAAGCGGTCCCAGAGGACCGCATGGTTCAACTAATAATACCTTGTTAGAACGACGCTATGTGACCAGCGATCCTAATCCCTATTCATCGGGTGATTATGCGATGTGCTTCAAGTGTCATTCTGAAACGAGTTTGCGTAATAATGCCAGTGGTTTTCCACACAATATTCATATCGGTGCCGGCGGCGGCTTTGGCATGGGCGGTATGGGCGGCGGACCTATCAACGCATCGTGTAATGTATGCCATGACCCGCATGGGGTCGCATCTCCAGGTAATAGTGTCAATAATAGCAAGTTAATTAATTTTAATACCTCTGTCGTGTCAACAAACTCAGTCGGCGCATTACGTTATGAATCAACCGGTCGTTTTCAGGGTCGTTGTTATCTGGCTTGTCATGGAATGAATCATAATCCGTGCAGTTATGGTGGTGGCGGTACTATGGGGGGTATGGCCTGCAGGGGCGGCGGTGGTGGCGGCGGACATTGATAGATAATGGTGAGTAGTCGGGGGAATTAAATTAGTAACAATATAAGAAAATGTTGCGCAAGATCAATATAGTTTGAAAAAGTTTGTGCATACTAATATAAGTATCAGGATAAAACTTTGCAATTTGGCAAGAATAAAATGCGGTGGCAGGGGAAGCTCAGCAAAGGATGAGACAATCATTACCATATATTTCTTGCTGTAGTAAACAGTTTGTTATTTTACTAAGTGTGCTGTGTTGGGGAGTATCTGTACAGGCACAAGAGAATAAAATGTTTAATCAACAAGAACAAGAAATGTTGCAACATCCCGATAGGCTATCAGGCTTGATAGCGGCTAAAAAAATTAATGCCCAGCAGATACCGAATCCCCATTGGCGTAAAGATGCCTGTATTACTTGTCACACAAAGAAACCAACTAAAGTTAATTTGCATTTACGCGACAAAAATGTTGATCGTCTTTGCAATAGTTGTCATTTGATTGTATCAGATCATCGTTATATTCATCCCTCAGGAATGATGCCATCCTCAAGTCTCAGCAAGAGTATGAGTGCGGAGTTTCGTTCTTCAATAAAACGTAGCAAAGGTAAAGTAAGTTGCGTGACTTGCCATGACCTGCGTAAGCAATGTATTGCCTCAGAGTTTGAACAGAAAAAACTCAATCCATTATTCTTCAGTGGTGGACCCTATCATGAACGCAGTGCGATTTGTTATAAGTGTCATAATGACAAAAGTTATAAACGACTCAATCCACATGATCAAATAACGAATCAGGGGCAGCTAAGAAAAGAACGTTGTGGCGTTTGTCATCGTACACTTGATGATTTGGCGACAGCAAAAACTATCGAAGATGTAGATTTTAATATTAAAGATGACTTGTCAAAAATGTGTACAGGTTGTCACCACTGGAAGCCGCATCCTGGTGGAGCGTTTAGTTTTGGTAGCATAAATAAACCGGCTGTTAACCATTTGGTAAAATTACCTGATGATATGCAACAACAATATGATCGACAGCAAGCAAAGGGTAATGTGTTGATGCCATTGGAACCTAATACGGGCAAGGTATTTTGTGGAACATGTCATAATCCGCATGAAAAAGGTGTTATTAAAAACACTTCTGCCGCAAAAGGCGCTGATAGTGAACAACGATTAAGAATGGTCGACCTATGTGTACAATGTCATGATAAATAAAAGAACAAAAAACAGGATGTATAGCGGTTTGGTATTTCTACAATGCTTATTGCTTATTATAATTTTTTTCTCCAGTCATTCGGTAATGGCGATCGAGGGAACTGAAATAAGCTTTGATGATGATGAGGGTTGTTTGATTTGTCATAAGTATCCGCGCATGACGCGGGTAACGGAGGAAGGGGTAATACGTTCTTATTATGTTATGCCGGATGTATTTGCTAATACTGTTCATCGCAATGTGCCATGTCGTGATTGTCATAATTATATCAAGAAACTTCCTCATGGTGAGGTGAAAGAAGGGGTGACTTGTAATACCGAATGTCATTCAGTAAAAAATCCTGCTACTGGTAAGCCGTTCAGTCATAAAATAATCTATAACGCCTATAAAGATAGTGTGCATGGCAGAGAAAAAACAGCTGAAGGTATCATGAATGATAAACCTTATTGCATCACCTGCCATACCAATCCTATTTATGATCCTAATGAAAAAGCGCCACCTAAACATATTGTCGATAGATGTGTGCTGTGTCATGAAGATCGAAAATTTGTTAAGCAGTGGTATAAGCATACCAGTCGTCGTATTCGTGAGGTACGCCGAAATCCAGAACAGATTGTTAAGCTTTGTTCGTCATGCCATGGTGATGAAAAATTAGTTGATCGTCATATCAAACAAGCTAAAGAAGACGGTCGTAAACTGGGACTTAAATTTAAGTCTGCGGTTAAATCCTACAACGAAAGCTTTCATGGCAAATTGACGAATTATGGTTTTAAGAAAACAGCGAATTGTCTGGATTGCCATGCGGGTAATGATAACTACTACAAAGCAGTGCATGAGATCCGTCCCTCACGCGATCCCTTGTCTCCTGTCCATGACAATAACCGGGTTAAGACGTGCCAACAATGTCATGCGTTAGCAGATGAGAATTATATAAGACTCGATCCTCATCCATCGGCAGAGAAACATGACGGAGAATTTAGGCATTATGCAGAACAGATTTACAATGTTATAAGTTATATCACAATATTTGGACTGGTTGGTTTATCACTATTCGAAACATGGGGACGTCGCCGTGATGGTGTTGCGTTTAGATTAAAAATGGGAACTAGCTGGCGACGTAAGAGCAAACGAGGGCGTGACCGTGTGGAATAACAAAAAATTAATAGTAGTTCACAGTATCTGGATTTTATGCAACAGGAGTACGTTATGAAATTGTCTACTGAGGCTAGGAGCGTACTTGATACTTCTATACGGCTAAATAAGGTCGATGAAAATGAGCGTAC
>Ga0316206_1001720_pt1 | contig 17766 bp, 15 predicted proteins | sample 6monthpyrite_MG_FD_204942 | JGI IMG/M metagenome (GOLD analysis project Ga0316206, IMG submission 204942) | Microbial mat bacterial communities from mineral coupon in-situ incubated in ocean water Damariscotta River, Maine, United States -... | ecosystem: Environmental > Aquatic > Marine >... | reverse complement strand
TCAACCCGAGGAACGGGGTGGTGAGGAAGAAGGCGACGGCGTTGTGTCCGTACCACCACTGCATAGATCAGTGCACCGGTGATTACGCTCACCGGCGTGGGTGCCGTGCTCCCGACACCTGATATGTCCGAGATGGGCGGGTACTACCAGACGATCACGCCGTTGCCGTTCTTTCCTGATGGATCGGATCTTGAAGATCTCCCCGGCCCGACGGGGCTAGAGAACCTGCGGACACTGGCGATCACGCGATTGATGCTCGACAACTTCCCCCATGTCAAGGCGTTCTGGATCATGCAGAGTTTACCGATGGCCCAGGTGATGCTCGAAGCGGGGGCGGATGACATCGACGGCACGGTGGTGTGGTACGACATTACGAAGGCCGTGGGCGAGGGGACGCACCAAGAGACGACCGAACTGGATTTGAAGCGGGCGATCGGCGAGGCGGGGTATGAGCCGGTGGAGCGCGACACGCTGTATCGACGGGTGGTGCGCGATGGGCGGGATTGGCGCGTGGAGGGGTAGAAATGGATGGCTGGTTTCTCTTTTTCTTGATGTACACCGGGGTCTATAGCATTGTATTTATCACGATTCATGTGATAACTACGATTGGCAGCAAGAGGGTATGGACCGGATGGGATACTGCGGTGCTGGCGTGGGGTGTTGTGTATGCGTTCACGGCCTTGTACTACGGATATCTCGGATCGATGATTGCTCGATGGTTATCGATACAACAGCCAGAGGCTGGATATCTGAGTCTCTTCACGATGATTGGGGTTCCGGGGCTGATTACGATGTTGCTCGTCCAGCCTGCATGGAAATCTGATCGGGTTGCTTTGTTTGTCTCCGCAGGCACGGCTGTGTCGTTCTTGATTAGTATTTCCATCGAGCAGATTGGCCTTGTCTTTCTTGCTCCGCTCGCATGGAATGCGGCATACGCGATCGGGTGTGCGCTTGAGATTGATAAGAGGGAACTCGTTCCGACACCCAATGTGTGTCGTCATTGTGGATACTCGCTGATCGGGTTATCGAGCATTCCGCCCTGTCCTGAGTGTGGGAACGATCGTACCGATGTGGTTGGTCCGCCGGCGTCGATTGAGTGGGCGGATTGATGGGCAAGCAGGTCGGGCGGCGGCATTATATTGTCCACGACGATGAGCATGAACTCTCGCGGAGGGCGCGGGCGAACTGGGGGATGGTCATCAGTGTGGTCGCCACCTCGCTGATTGCGTTGGTCTCGGCGATGATCACAATCACCAATGGGATGGGGGTGTGGGCGCTCATTCCTGGATTTGTGCTCGGGGCGCTGGTGGTTGGGCCGGTGTTTTTGCCGGTGGTGAGGCGGGTCCACATTGTGTATTCGGCATCGATGAGCTTTGGGCTGGCAGGCGTGTTCGCGATCGGCACGGCGATCGTGCTGCCGTCGAGCATGGCCCCGATCGAGAGCATGCTGGCGGGGCTTGTTGGGCTGTTCGTTGGCGAGTTCCTCTCGCTCAAGTTTGGGCCCAGGTACAAGGTGTATCGGTACGCGCGGTGCCCGGGGTGTGGGTATACGCTGGTGGGCTTGCCGAAGAATCTGCCTTGCCCCGAGTGCGGGCGGGAGAACTCGGATCTGGTGGGGAAGTTTGGCGCACAAAGAAACGACCCGTAGGTCGTTCCAATCAAGCTGACATCCATCTTGGCTCAAGCGAGATGACTCAGAATTTCCAGCCCAGCCCCATGTAGTAGTTCACATCGTTGGGCTTGAACCCGGACCCGGGGTTGGAGTCGTGGCGGTGCTCGAAGCCGGTGGAGAGGGTCATGCCGGTTTCTTTGTCCATGACGATCTCGAGCCCGGCGCGATTGTCCCAGCGGAACTCGCCGAGGTCATCGAAGCTGGGGTAGTAGGTGGTCGAGGCGGCGAGGGTGGTGTTCTCGGAGTATTTGTAGGTCCAGTCGAGCCCGAGGAGTCCTTCGGGGATGAGCTTCTCTTCGGCGACGCCGCCGAGTTCGTAGGACCCGCCGATACCGGCGCGTCCGATGAGGGTGGTCTTGTCGTCCTTGATGAACTCGTACCCGACACCGACGGCCCCCGAGATGCGGTGCTCCCACTGCTGGAACTCGTCGTACTCGTACTTGCCCTGGGCGAAGTAGCGCCACTTGGTCTCGGTGAGCCAGTCGTTGCGGACGCGGAGTTCGCCGCGGGAGGTGTTCTTCTCGCCATCGGATGTGCCGTAGATGTAGGAGAGGGCGATGGAGGTTTCGTACTTGGATGTATTCCGTTCGCCGGAGATGGCGGCGCGGGCGCCGAAGTTTTCGGTGTTGCCCGAGGATCCGGTCATCCCGACCGATGCCGACCAATCCCATCCGTCGGACCACGACGATGGGTCGGCGGGGACCTCGGGTTCTGGCTCGGGCTCGGGTTGATCGCGGTGGGCGGCGTTCGAGTCGGCGACGACCACAACCCCGGTGCCGGTTGTTTGGGCGACGGCGGCTTGGGCGGCATGGAGCTCGGCCTTGGCGTTCTCGAAGGCGATGCGAGCTTTTTCGAGCCGTTCGAGGGCGGTGGTGTCGTCGGCGAAGGCGAGCCCGGTGGAGAGTGTTCCCGCGGCGATGACCATGATCGCTGCCCGAATCATCTGTTTGATATTCATGCGTGTACTGCCTGTTTCTGCGTGGTGAGGGTAAAGGTGGTGCCCTGGTCTTCATCCCCAAGACCGAGCCCAAGAGGAAAGGCGGAGAATAGGTGAGAGTCAACCGCCGGGTTGTTGAAACTGAATCGCAGTTTTCCCGTATGCTCTTGTGTGCCCATTTCACACATCTGCATCTCGTGCGGCGATGAGTTGGCCCGGATCCGAGCGGTCCCGGACCCGCACTATGGGTTGGCGGTGGTGGTGTGCCCGGGGTGCAATCGCGCGTGCGTGCGGATCCGCCGGAATTCGCTGACGAGCGGGTGGCTTGGGATCAGGAAGCTGGTCGGGACATTGGCCGCATTGGTGGCTCAGGCATTGATCTGTGGTGTGTTGACGGCGGGCACTGCTGGACTGATCGTCCAGGCGGGCGATCAGTTCAGATCGTTCTCGGCGGTGTTCCGATCGGTGACGCTCCTGTATTCGCCAGAGGTGAGTCGGTTGACGAGCCCGACGAGGCTTGATCCGGCGTCGCTGGCATTGTTCTTCGGGATGCTGATCGTGCTCGGGATGCTCTCGGGGCTCTGGCTTCGAGTCTTTGTGGCGCATGTGGTTTGGTATCGCTCGTTTGCGGTGTGGATCGGGTGGATTGTCTTCTGGGCTTTGAGCGATTTCGTGATCCTCTCGATCCAGAAGGAGATCTCGATCGGACTCGGGCTCTCGTATACAGATACTCTTCCGACGCGGACCGAACTTGAAGTGCGTATGGGGATTCTCCTTGTGTACCTTGGTGGGCTTTTCTTTGGGCTCTTTGTCGGGCGGCTGCTCGATCGGAGCATGGCGAATCGAAGGCATTATCGTTTCAGACGCATCCTCCGAAGACGGAGAAGAAAACAGCAACTACGCAGAGAGTCACGATGAACCAAGAAGAAATCCCGATCCAATCTTCCATGCCGACCCCGACGGGGGACTCGATCTGTGCCGATCGTGCGTGCGCCAAGTGCGGTTTTAATTTGATCGGGCAGCAGGTGCTCCGTGAGGAGCACTACAACATGCTCGTTGTCCGATGCCCCGAGTGCGGCGCGATGGCGGCGCTCGAGGAGTATCCGATATTGAGCAAATGGGCGGGGCGATGGGCTCGGCTCTTTGCGGCGTTGTGGATTTTATTGCTCTTGGGATTCGCGGCGGGGACCTCGGGGTCGGTCTATGGGCTCGGGTTCGGGAGTGTTGCGGTGGCGAGCGATCAGATGGCGATCATGCTTTCTCAGGAGTACGGCGAGTGGATCGACGATGGGCTCGGGCAGGGGGGCTCGCAAGTCCAGCAGTATACGATGCGTTGGGCGGCGATGGATCAGCGATGGATTGACAACGAGTTTCCACGGGTGCTCCGCTCGTCGGGGGGTATATATTCACAGATCGATTGGGATGTGGTCTGGGTGTGGTTCGGGATGGGGTTGTTGCTGTATTTCTGGGGCGTGTTCTGGTCGGTTGTCTTGCTGGGTGCTCGCCGGCGGTCCGCCTGGGTGGTGATCTTGGCGTTGAGTACCCTGGCGATTTACTTCGACTATATCGCGATCCAGTCTGGCAACTTTACGAACTCGATCGAACTCGCCCAGCGTACGATGTTTTCGACGGTGATGGCGATCACCCTGATGGTCATGGCAGCGTGCTCGTGCGCGGGTGTGCTCACCGGGCGGAAGCTCGCGAGGCTGGTTGTTTGTCTGGCGTTGCCGCCGCGGATGCGGGTGCCGCTGGGTATCCTTTGGACGCGCGACGGGCTCGAGCTGCCCAAGCCGATCTCGAAGTAATACACGGGCGGTGAAACCAACTCTTCGAGCTGGCGGTATATTCTCAAAGCGTGCCACGGTCTCATATCTGCCCATCTTGTCTGAGCGAACTCGCCCGCATCCGTGCGGTGCCTGATCCACATTACGGATTGCCCGTGGTCGTGTGCCCGGGGTGCAAGCTCGCGTGTGTACGGATTACGCATCCGGATCGGGCGTATTGGCATGGTGTTCGTCGGAAAGCCAGATCATTTCGGTTGTTCATCATTACGATCATCAGCACCGCTCTTTCAGTGGGTGGACTCATCGGGATGTCGATCTGGATGGTCCCGGCGCTGACCGATTTTCACGGGAAGTTCATCCCACCAAGCATGATCGATCTCGACAGGATCAATCATTTCGTGGCGGCCTTGGCCCTCGTCTTGTTGTGCGGAACGGTCATGCGCACCATCTATGCTCATCAACGCTTCTGGGTGGCGTGGTTGATCCTGATGATCCCGGGATTTGTCCTTATCAGCATCGACTACACGGTTCTGTGGACAATGAACCGGATATCGAAGATGCTCGAACTCGCCCCAGATCAATACCCGCCCACGATCGGCGAGATCCACCGTCGATACGAGGTGCTGCTCATCATGGCGGGCGTGGCGAGCGTCGGGATGCTGTTGGGGACGATCTTCAACCGGATGATCGTTGCCAGTTTATCCAAGCGAATCGTCAAGATCCGGAGAAAACTCAAAAAACGACAGGCACGACAATACTGATTCAGAGGCATCAATGAACGAACACAACGGCACGCAGGATCAACCGGATTGCACTCGTCAAGAAATGGCTAAGCCGATGAACTCTATCCGTGCAGACCGGGCATGCATCAAATGCGGGTTCAATCTCTTCGGGCAAGAGGTGGCCAAGGAGCCGCACTACCAACTCGCCATCGCGCGATGCCCAGAGTGCGGCACCGTCGCGGCGCTCCAGTCCTACCCAACCATGTCCCACTGGGCCAACCGGTTCAGAATACTCATCGCCGCAGTATGGATTTTCATACTTATGGTCATCTTTTTCATGCACATGTCACTCATCGGGACATTCGCCGATGGCATGAGCAGAGGTGCGAGCGGAGATTTTGCCAAACAGATCGGTCAAGAATATAAAGCATGGGCGACAGAGAATGGGGTGACAGTCGCCAATCCATTTGGAATGAGTCCCAACCAATACCCGCAGTGGTATGTAATCCCAAACGATTGGGCGAAAGACCATATTGACGCGATTTACAACGAAATGGATGGGCATGCCAAGAAAATCTTCAAGGAGATGGCCTCGACCTTTATTCCGGCCTCGATTGCGATGTTTTTATTTGGCGTGTTCTGGAGTAATACGTTGCTCGGAGCTTCACGCAAAAAAGCAGCGATGGTGCCAATCCTTGCAGGCGTGATCGCTGTGGTGCTCATGTATTTCCCTGATCTGAACTGGGGACTCTACACGACCTCGGCTCAAGCAACAGAAATTGCCAACGAGTATTACAGCATGTATCTCGCGTTCTTTGGGGTCCTTATTCAACTTCCCGCACTCATCCTTGGCGTGTTCCTTGGACGGAAGATCGCACGATGGATCCTCCTGCTCACCCTCCCCCCGCGATCGCGCGTCCCCTTCTCGATTTTCTGGACACGCGACGGGCTCGAACTGCCCAGCGCGAAGCGATAAAGACACGGCTTGGCGAAGACGGTCAAGCCGTGGTACCCAGAGTGCGTATTTATAAAAAGCCCGCCCCAAACCGGGCGGGCTTGTTGAATCAAACCATTGGAGGCTTACTTGCCTTCGTCCTTGACTTCATACTCGGCGTCGATCACATCTGGGTCGCTCGATGGCGATGGGCTCTCGCCCTCGGATGTGTCCTGCGCCGCTTCGGCGGCGCTGGCTTCGTAGATCACCTTGCCGAGTTCCATCGATGCCGTATCAAGCTCTTTGAGCCCGGCTTCGATGGCTTCGCTCGTGATCGAATCGTCCTTGAGCTTGGTTTCGAGGCTCGAAATTGCAGCCTCGATCGAGGAGCGGATCTCAGGGGTGACCTTCTCGCCGTGCTCTTCGACGCTCTTGCGGATCTGGGCGATGGTGCCGTCGGCTCGGTTCTTGAGATCGACGAGTTCGCGGCGCTTCTTGTCTTCCTCGGCATGTGCCTCGGCGTCAGCCTTCATCTTGTCGATCTCGTTCGAGTCGAGCCCGCCCGAGTTCTCGATGCGGATGTCGGCCTTCTTGCCCGTGCCCTTGTCGGTCGCGGTGACCTGCAAGATGCCGTTGGCATCGAGGGCGAACTCCACCTCGATCTGAGGCGTGCCCCGTGCGGCCGGCGGGATATCGGCAAGCTCGAACATTCCGAGCGTCCGGTTGTCCTTGGCAAACTCGCGTTCGCCCTGGAGCACATGGATCTGCACGCTCGGCTGGTTGTCGGCCGCGGTCGAGAAGGTTTCCTTCTTCGAGGTCGGGATGGTGGTGTTGCGATCGATGAGCTTGGTCATCACGCCGCCCATGGTTTCGACACCGAGCGATAATGGCGTCACATCGAGGAGCAGCACATCTTTGACATCACCCGAGAGCACGCCGCCCTGAACCGCAGCACCAATGGCGACGACTTCGTCGGGGTTGACGGTCTTGTTGGGCTCTTTGCCGAAGAGTTCCTTGACGATTTCCTGAACCTTGGGCATCCGGGTCGAACCACCCACAAGCACGACCTCATCGATCTTGGAGATATCGATCCCGGCATCCTTGATCGCGTTGAGGCATGGTGCCTTGACGCGATCGAAGAGATCATCACAGAGCGATTCGAACTTCGAGCGAGAGAGCGTCTGCTGGAGATGCTTTGGGCCCGAATCGGTCGCGGTGATGAACGGCAGATTGATGGTGGTTTCTTGCGAGTTCGACAGCTCGATCTTGGCCTTTTCGGCTGCTTCTTTGAGGCGCTGCATCGCCATCGCGTCGGTGGTCAGATCAACGCCCTCAGATTTGCGGAACTCTTCTGCGATGAAGTCGATGAGGCGCTGGTCCCAATCGTCGCCGCCGAGATGCGTGTCGCCGTTGGTCGAGAGGACCTCGAAGACGCCGTCGCCAACATCGAGGATCGAGACATCGAATGTGCCGCCGCCGAGGTCGAAGACCGCGATTTTTTCGTTGGCCTGCTTGTCGAGCCCGTAGGCGAGGGCTGCTGCTGTTGGTTCGTTGATGATCCGCTTGACGGTCAAGCCCGCGATCTCGCCGGCGTCTTTGGTCGCCTGGCGCTGGGCATCGTTGAAGTACGCCGGCACGGTGATGACCGCTTCGGTAACTGTTTCGCCCAAATAATCTTCAGCGGTGCGCTTGAGTTCGCCCAAAATCATCGCGCTGATCTGCTGAGGTGTGAACTCTTCGCCGCGGACATTGACCTTGACGAAGTCTTCCGGGCCGCCGGTGACTTCGTAGGGGATGAGTTTCTCTTCTGAAGAGACTTCCTTGTGACGCCGACCCATGAACCGCTTGATCGAGAAAACCGTGTTCTTTGGGTTTGTGACTTGCTGATGCTTGGCCTGCTGGCCGACAAGCCGCTCGCCCTTGTCGGTGAACCCGACGACGGACGGCGTGGTGCGGTTGCCTGAACTATTGATGAGGACCTTTGGCGCGTCGCCTTCCATGACGGCGACGACCGAGTTGGTGGTCCCGAGGTCGATTCCGATGATTTTTCCCATGATAAGCCTCCTTCTGAATCCCAGTGTTCAAGGCATGTGCCTGACCGGGATGTGTGGTATTCGTGGATAGTCAATGTGTTCGATGCAACTCCCGTGCCATTTCAGCCCGCCGAATTTCCGTCCATATCTCCGTGCAAAGGTCAATTGGGGTGCCCAAAGGGCATTTGGCTGTCAGTTTGGCAGGGAGTCAACAGCGTTGCCTAGTGGTTTGTGCACGGGAGAAATGGCTTGTGTCGGAATCTGCATTATTGTAATTATGGATTGTACTTACAGAACAAATTCAGTGTGGATGAAGACTCATCTTGTCAGGGAGAGATCGTCCACTCAACAAGAGGGAACAGCGAAATGGCACGGTATTTTACACTTATCTGTATCAGCGTCATTGCTCTGTGCTCAAACAGCGTGATTGCTCAGACCGATACTACCTTCACCTATCAAGGCCAACTCAATGAAGCCGGCACCGCCGCCAATGGCCCATTCAATCTGGACTTCGCGCTCTTCGACGCGCTCATCGGCGGCACTCAGATCGGATCGGAGGTCATGTTCAATAATCAACCTGTGGTCGACGGTCTGTTCACCGTTGAACTCGACTTTGGCGCTTTGGCGTTTAACAACACCAGCCGATGGATCGAGATCTCCGTCAACGGCACCGAACTCTCACCACGCCACCCGATCACACGCTCGCCCTATTCCATCCAGACCCGGGGCATCTTCGTCGATGACAACAACAGAGTCGGCATCGGCACCACATCTCCCCTAACAGCGCTTCATGTGCAAGGGATATTGCGGGTTGAAGAGTCCGCAGAACTCTCACTCATCGGCGAGACAACGGTACCAAGTTTACACTTCAGGAATCCGAGCACCGGGGATGACTGGGTACTCAAGCACGACGCCAATAAGTTTCACATTCAAACCGAAATGTCAGCGGGCACCGAGATCATGGCACTTGATTTTAGTGGAAAAGTCGGCATCGGAACGACCACGCCGGAGTATGCCCTGCATGTTGAGTCAAACAGCACAAGCGCAAGAACGATGTATGGTGAGGCCACCGCCAACTCCGGCAGCACTATCGGCGTGTTCGGCAAGAGCGCAAGCCCGTCCGGGTTTGCCGTTTTCGGCCAGGCCACTGCCAGCACCGGCTTCGCCTATGGTGGGCGGTTCGAGAGTTATAGCTCGGTAGGGGTATGTGTCTTAGGCTTCGCCGACGACACCAACGGAGTCAACTACGGCGTGGTCGGCGATTGCAGGAGCCCGAACGGCTTTGATTTCTACGCCGCTGGCCCCGGAACCAACTACGGATCAGGATCTTCACGCCGATGGAAGAACAATATCGAGCCGATCAGCGATCCACTCGACAAAATTGCGAAGCTCCAAGGCGTGTACTTCAACTGGGATGATGAGCATGGCGGCAACCACGATGTCGGCATGATCGCCGAAGAAGTCGGCAGGGTGCTGCCCGAGATCGTGAACTACGAAGAGAACGGCATCGACGCCATCGGCATGGACTACTCCAAGATGACCCCGCTGCTTGTTGAGGCAGTCAATGCATTACACGATGAGAAGGATGACGAGATCAACTCCCTTTGGGCGCAGAACGCTGCATTGCTGGCGCGCTTGGAGCGATTGGAGCGATTGGAACAAATCGTGATACAGCAAGTCTCTGATCGAGAGTGACCATATCGATATAGCCTGATGGTCAGTCTGATTCGTGGGGTGAAGAATAGTTCAACGCTGTATCGAGCACCGGGTCCTTGCCGGCAAAGAAATCCGCGGACCCGACCTCGATGAGGATATCGGGTTCGACCGCGTCTGGATCGCCCTTGACCTTCTGGAATCGCTTGGTCGAGTGCGAGATGGTGAGCCCTGAGTTGGGGAGGACGAACGAGTCGAGTTGGCCGAAGTGGTTGGGTTTGCCGCCGGTGGGTTCGCCGATGAGGACCGCGCCGAGCCGCTCTTTGAGTTGATGGGCGTTGGTCATCGCGGAGCTAAATGTCCATCGGCTTATGAGCACGATGATGTCGCCCTTGTCCTTGAAGCGGTTGGATTTCTTGAGTGCATCCATCATGGGCCAGAGGATGGTTTCGTCGCCGCCGCCGTTGAATCGGAGATCGATGATGAGGCGCCCGGCGTCGAGTTCTTCGGATTTGGTCATGATGAACTCGATGAGCAGCTTCATCGGAAAGTCTTCCGCGTCTCGGCATTTGTTGTAGGCGAGGTACATCGTCTTTGAATCGTCGAGGAACTCGGTCTGGTAGTTTCCGCTGCTTTTGCGGTACGCTAGGGGCATCCCGTTCTTGAACTGCTGAGTGAAGCTCGCCCACTGCGGGCGAGCCTCAGGCACGGTGCAATCGAGTGAGACGGTGCGCTCGCCTTGGTCGTCTTTGATGGTCAGCTCGAAGGTGTCTGCGTCAAACGACTCGGCGATCCCGACGGCAGCGAGGGCGGGCATCAGGGTGACATAGACCGCGCCCGTGTTGATGAGCTTCGAGTGGTTTTCGTAGGCGAAGAGCTCGCCGACGCGCTCGAAGGAGTTGTCTGCGTCGGTATCGCCAAACTTGAGGATCTGGGCACCGATGAGCTCGGCGTAGGGTTCGGCAGCAGCGGAGATGTACACGCCGTCGGAGAGCACGATGACCTGGATCGGAAGGCGGTGCATCGCCTTGGCGTATTGATTGAACCCGACGGTGGTGTGCGCATCACCTCCGAGCGCGACGATGCGTCCGATCTCCATCACGATCTGCTGGTCGTCGAGCGCGTTGAGCCTGGAATCGAGTGCTTCGATCGCATCTTCAACCTCTTCGACGGTGTGTTTGGTATAGAAGTTGGGATGGCGTTCGAGCAGGTTCTCAGCCATCGTGTCGATGTCGGCTCGCCATTGCTCGGGCGTGATGGTGGGGATTGGTTGTGCGCCGGCGAGAGCGACAAACAAACCGATGAATGCGATCGAATGGGTGAACCAGTTTCGTGCGTGTGCCATACGAAGAGTATATGGCACAATCCTGATTACTGTCCCTGCGCCAGCGAGAAACCCGGGGCGCCGTCGTACATCTTGATCGGGATGAACTCCGTCACCGTGAACTTCTCGGCCACCTTGGCGAGCAGGTGCACCGTGGGGCCCTGTCCGATCACGGTGCCCTCTTTGAGCTCGAATCGCACACAGGACTCGTTGACGAGTTCGGTGTAGGGCGAGCCGGTGGGCCAGACCTGCGTGCCCCGGTTGGAGATCACCGTGAGCTTGAACGGCGTCGATTCGCACAGGCGTTGGAGCTTGGCGGCCAGATCGAGCGGGGTCAACTCGGTGTGGATAAACAGATCGCACCCGCACACCGTCGTCTGGACCTGCTCGTGGGTCACCATCATCTCGTTGACGCTCGGGCGGACCGGGGGCGTGTGGTGGAGTTCATCGCTCGCCGGCACGGTGCACCCCTCGATGGTCTCGGGGTTCTTGGAGAGGTTGTCGGCGATGGCTTTGGCGAATGTGCTGGTGCCCACCGCGTTCCCCACGCCCTTGACATCGCCGGTGTGGATGCCGTGCTCGAGGGTGTAGAGCAATGCGTTCTCGATGAGGGCGGCGCTCTTGCGCATCCCGATATGGCGGAGCATAATCAGGCCCGAGAGCAGCAGGCTCGTCGGATTGGCGAGGTCTTGGCCCGCGATGTCCGGGGCGGTGCCGTGGACGGCTTCGAAGATGCTGATCTGATCGCCGATATTGGCCGAGGGGGCGAACCCCAATCCGCCCACAAGCCCCGCAGCCAGATCCGAGACAATATCGCCCTGCAAGTTCGTCAGCACGACCATCTTATATTTGTCGGGGCGGAGCACGAGGTTCATGCACAGCGCGTCGATGATGACATCCTCGGTCTCGATCTGCGGATAGTCTTGGGCCATGAACCGGAACCGATCGAGGAAGGTCCCGTCGGTCATCTTCATGATGTTGGCCTTGTGCCCGCAGGTGACCTTGTCGATCCCGAAGGCGGTCGCGGTCTCGAAGGCGAATCGGCAGATCTGATCGCACCCTGGCGTGGTGATGAGGCGCTTGGCGACATAGGAGTCGGGCGTGAGCCGATGCTCGATCCCGCCGTAGGTGTCCTCGACATTCTCACGCACGACATAGAAGTCCACCGGCACCCCGGCCTGCGAGTACACCGTCTCGACACCCGGGAGCGTCTGGAAGTGGCGCAGATTAGCGAAGGCGCCGAAAGTCTTGCGGAGTGTCACATTGATCGACTTGCCCCCGCCTCCGATCGGCGTGCCCATCGGACCCTTGTAGAGGATCCCGGTTTCTTCGATGGTCTCGACCGCTTCATCGGTGAGCCCACGGGTCTCGCCGGTCGCGAAAACCTTGCGTCCCATCTCGACCTCGACGAACTCAACCTGATCGAGCACACCGGCGGCCTTGAAGATGCTCAGGCAGGCACGGGTGATCTCGGGTCCGATCCCGTCGCCGGGAGCCAATGCAATGCGGAGCTTTTCGCTCATGTTCCACCTCAATCCGGGGGGTTGATGTACTGGATATCCATCCTTGGGTCGGCACAATAGGGCATCAAAGTGAGCGGATGTATCAGGAAGGGCGATTTAGGGGTCGATGAACGCGCGTTCTCGCGTTGTTTGCGTCACACGGGTGCCACGGCTTGACCGTCTTCGGCAAGGCGTGGCTTGGGATGTGTTCGATGGTTGGGAAGACACTGCTTGCCGAAGACGGTCAAGCAGTGGCACACAATCTTGTGTTTTTGTGGGTTTGTATTTGTGGGTTTGTATATGATTGAACGAATGATTTGTACCATGAAAATAAAAAATATTTTCAACCAATGAACTCCTGAATCTTGCTTGACACCGGTGCATAAATACCGATAATAAATCCAGCCCTCCAGCCCTCCAGCCCTCCAGCCCTCCAGCCCTCCAGCCCTCCAGCCCGGTGGGCGGCTTGGCGGTGCGTGATTCAATTCGGAGAAAATTCAGATGTTGATTCGAGCAAAGTCGGTTCTCATTGCGGCGGTGGCGATTGCGTGCACCGCAGGTATTTCATTTGCACAATGCAGCGATGGGCCACCCTATCCAAATGGATACCCATTCGGACAAGATGGTAATGCATCGCACCCCAACGGCTACGACGGATACCCGGGCGATCAAGCGGGGAATCCAATCGCGCCCAACGGCGGACCAGGCGGCAACGGATTTGGAACCGGCGATGGCGGGTGCGGGGGCACTGGTGTGAACGGGGGCACAGGTGGGACGGGTGGTCGTTCTGGTGCGAACGGTGGGTGTGGTGGAAACGGAGGTGACGGTGGTGATAATCCGACCGGAACCGGAGGTGCGGGTGGTGCAGGGGGCGAAGGTGTAAGTTGTGGTGGTGTCGGAGGGGATGGTGGGAATGGTCTAAGTGGCGGCAATGGCGGGTGTGGCGGAAACTCAACTGGCGACGGTTCGACAGCGGGCAACGGCGGTGACGGTGGGACCGCACACGATGGGACAGGGGGAAACGGCGGATGTGGTGGCAATGGGCTTGGTTCGAATAGTTGTGGTGGCAGCGGAGGAAACGGAGGAGATACCGAGGTTTGGTTGGGTCAACACAACTTGCCGCTACCTGGTAATCCAGGTTTTCCGGGAAGTGGGGTCAATCTCAATAACCCATGCACGAATAGTGTAGGCGACATCGGTCATATAGTTAATATAATAGGTGGAGTTATACTTCCTTTAAACACAGGGCTCAGTTTTAAGCCGCAGTTCGAGAATCTTGCGAGTATGGCATCGAACGATCCATTCCTTGGAACGATCGCAGATGGGTGGCCAGATCTTCCTGGGTCATTGCTCAAGTTGGGTGCACAGCGTGTCACCTATTACAGCTACGACGCACAGGGCGTGCAGCGGTATGCGTGCTTATTGCATCCCAACTCGCTCCTCGGCGACACAATCCGAATCACCCTCGAAGCGCGGGTCGTCGGCCCGTCGCCATTGGTTCAGGTCGATTTCGGTGCTAATGCAGAGTTCCCAACAACGCCATCCGTGCCGGTTCCGCTCGGGAACGGGTGGATGCGCTACGAGTTCACGATTGTTCGCCCAACTCCGGGCGTGGCGATGGGTGCATACCTCGATATGTTCGACTATGCCGGGCGTGATATTGAAGCCCGTCTCTTCGAGGTCAATGATCTTGGTGTCAAGGGCAATGTGAACTTTGATAACACCGTCAATATCCTTGATATGGTCACTGTTCTCAACAACTATTCGATGTCCGGGAATACAAATATCGAAAACGGTGACACCAACCTTGATGGTGTCGTGAACTTTCAAGATGTCACCAATGTGCTCAATGCGATGGTTCCGTAAAGAGCTAGTCTCAAGATTGATCCAATGGGCTGATCGCTTTGAGCACACAAAGCGATCAGCCCTTTCTCGTTTGTCAGGTACCACGCTCAGCGATGTGTCGCACGGGTGAGCCGTTCGATGATCGCCGAGCGGATGGCGTGGTTGTCGGGCCCGGGCTCGATCGGTGGAAGCTCGATCCAGATGGTCTTGATTGACGATCGGTCAGCGTCGTGGAGCGCTCGGTAGATGGCGCTGGCGTATCCGGCGAGATCGGAGGGCATCGGGATGAGTGTTCCGCCGCTCGGGTGGGTCTCGATCGACCAGGCGATGAGTGTCACCGATGCGTCGGCAGCACTGAGTTCGTGGGTTTCGATGAGCCTCGCGGGGGTGTTGGGCTGGTAGTGGGGTCCAATGAGCCCCGGGGATCGTGCGATCGGGGTATCTGGGTTGAGCGTGGCGCATTCGACGGGATGGGCGATGGTCTTGCTGATCGCGTGGGCACCGACGATGCCGGGGCGGAGCACGCGCACAGCATCACCCGAGAGATCGACCACCGTGGACTCAATCCCGGCCCGGCAGTGCCCGCCGTCGACGATCAGCAGGTCGGCATCTGGAAAGCCGTCGGCGACATGCTCGGGGGTGGTGGGGGAGATGCGTCCCGATGGGTTGGCGCTGGGGCCGACGATGGGTTTGGCGAACGACTCGATCAATGCCAGCGCGCACGGATGGGCGGGGCAGCGGACCGCGACGGTCGGGCCGTCGGCACAGACGATCCGGGGGACGATGTCGGCTTTGGGCAACACGATGGTCACCGGGCCCGGCCAGTGGGCCAGTGCGATCTGCTGGGCTTGGTCGGGCCAGTCTGAAACGATCGATTTGGCCATCTCGATCCCCGAGACATGCACGATCAGCGGGTTGGTGCTCGCACGCCCCTTGAGCGCAAAGACCCGCGCCACCGCGTCGGAGTCGAGCGCATCAGCGCCGAGCCCGTAGACGGTCTCGGTCGGGAAAGCCACAAGCAACCCATCGGCGAGGCGCGTCGCCCCACGAGAGATCGCTTCGGGTCCCGAGAGGATCTCAGTCATCGCCCGGTTCCTGCCCTGAATCTTCCTGCTCGGTTGCTTCGGTGTCGGCTTCTTCAGGGTCGATCTTGTAGTCGAGCCCGGATTCACCCGGGGCGAGCTGGTTGGCATCGGGGACGATAAAGTCGATCCGCGAGCGATTGAGCGTGGTGCCCATAGCCTTGTAGAGATCGACGATGGCGCTGTTGTAGTTGATCATCGCGGCGGCCTCGGCGATCTCAGCGTTGGCGAGCGATTCCTGCTGGTTGAGTTCGAGGTTGAGCCGCTCGACGGAGTATCCGGCGTTGGTGAGTTCTTTCTCAACGATTAACGCCCGCAGGGCTTCGCCTTGGGCGACGCGTGAGAGGATAGTCTGCTCGATAAGCGCGTTGTTGGTGACGACGGCGTTGAGTGCGTTTTTCACATCGAGGACGATGGTCTGGGCGGTCTGGCGATAGCTCACCACGGACTGCATTCGCTGGAGGCGGGCAAGGCGATACCCGGCCTCGTTGAGCCGATTGCCGATGGGCTGCTCGAAACGGATGCCGAGGAGCCAGTCATCAAGAAAACGGCTTGATTTGGAGGTGTTGTAGGCGTCGGAGAACGAATCGCCAAACCCGAGCATCCGGGCCTGGGCGGTGATATCGAGCTTGGGCAGGCGCTGGTTCTTGGCGACCTGCTGGCGGATGGTGGCGTCGTCGATCCCGAGGAGCGCGATCTCCATCTCTGGGCGGTTCTTGACGCCCGTGGTGATGGCATCGAGGAGTGAATAGGAGATCGCTTCTGCGATTGCGTCGTCGCGGGGGACGATGAGGGCCTCGGAGCCCACCGGCAGCGCCGGGTCGTTCATCAGTTGCTTGAGTCGATCGCTCGCGTTGCGGAGGTTGGTCCGCGCGACGAGCAGATCCGAGCGCCTTCGCTCGACCCGGGCCACCGCGTCGGCGACCTGTGCCTGGCGGGCGTCTTGGACCCGTCGTGCCTTGATATCGTCACGGACCTTGATCCCGCGCTCGAGGAGCTTGGCGCGGATGATGAGTTCTTTGTAGCGGAGCACGAGGGTCCAGTAGGCCTTTTCGGTCTCGCCAGCGGCTTCGATCAGCGACGATTTGAGCGTCGCGACGCTGGTCCGCTCGGCGTTGACTGCGAGGTGGATCTCGGACATATTGGTATCGCGTCCGAACCCCTGCATCAGCGGCTGGGTCACATCGAGGACGATGTTGGAGATGTTGGCCGGGTTGGGCACGGGCGAGGAGCCAAAGAACGACCCGTCGATGTTGGAGTAGTTGATCTCGTTGGTGATCTGGACTGTGCCGCCCGAAGTGAGGTTGCGTGAGATCCCCGCCGAGGCGTCGCCGGTCTGTGAGATATTCTCGATGGTCTGCGCAGCGCCCGAGAATGAGAATCCGGCCTGGGGCACGATGGAGTCTTTGTACTGCGCCGAGGCGAAGAAGAGCCAATCGAACTTGGCTTGCGCCTGGGTCAGGGCGCTCTGCGAGATCGCGGGGGCATAGCTGGCGACTTCGACATCGAGGTTGTTGCCCACCGCGGTCTGGATGGCTTGTTCGAGCGAGAGCCCGATGAGCGTGGTGGTCTGGCCCATCAGATCGTCACCAACCAGCGCCGAGATCGGATCCGAATCATCTGTTGATTGGGACTTGAGCTCGGCGAGGTATCCGGCGGGCGAGAAATCCTGCTCGATTTCTTCGAGGTGGTCTTCCCGGATCTCGAGCTTGCTCAGATCGAGCATGGTGGAGACCCCGACTTGGTCAGGGTGGTCTTGGGCGTGGGTGAGCTCGGTCTCGATCGCCCGGATCATCGCCTGCTGGAGTTCTTTTTCGCTCTGTCGTTCGATTGGGGATCGGCACCCGCTCATCGCGAGCAGGGCACCGCCATTGGCAGCGATCAGCAGGGCGGAGCGGATGGGGCGGGGTCGTTGGCGTGTTTCCATGTCTCTAGTGTAGGGCTCTTGCACAAGAGAGGATAGAATGGAGGGTCGATGCCCGCCAAAGAGAATCCGGGCCCGAGAGATGAATACACTCTGGATGTGAGCCGCACCCCGCATTGAGCCGAGCCACCAGACGACAGGAGCCACCCGTGCCAAAGACCACCCCCGCCACCCGCCACCGATCAGCCGTGCTCGCCTCGTTGATTCGCTCGTCCACCATCCTTGGATGTGTGCTGGGGGCGGGTCCGATCGTCGGTGCCCCAGCGCTGGGGGGTGTGGAATCGGCGAGGCTCAATGCGCCCGTTGAGGGCATGACGCTCAAGATGGTGGCTGGCGACAAGACCCCGCTGCGTT
>Ga0316206_1001719_pt1 | contig 17768 bp, 21 predicted proteins | sample 6monthpyrite_MG_FD_204942 | JGI IMG/M metagenome (GOLD analysis project Ga0316206, IMG submission 204942) | Microbial mat bacterial communities from mineral coupon in-situ incubated in ocean water Damariscotta River, Maine, United States -... | ecosystem: Environmental > Aquatic > Marine >... | reverse complement strand
TGAAACGGGTTTGAAGCGGGCCTGAAACTGGGCTGAAATGGGCCCGAAAACCAAAAAAGGGATCTGACATGCGTATTCTGTTTACCGGCGGGGCTGGAAAGGCCGGGCGCCACGCAATTGCCTATCTGCAGGGGCAGGGGCATCGGGTGCTGAATGTCGACAAGATCCCGCTGGAAGGCGTCGATAACCGGCTGGCCGATGTCACCGATGCGGGTCAGGTCTATGACGTCATGCAAAGTTTCGTCGGTTATGATGAGTTGGATGGCGGTACCGGTGTGCCCAAATTCGACGCCGTGGTGCATTTCGCCGCCGTGCCTCGGGTGATGATGACTGCCGACAACGAATGTTTTCGCATCAACACGCTGAGCACCTACAACGTTGTCGACGCGGCGGTGAAATTCGGCATTCGCAAGATTATCTTTGCCAGCTCGGAAACCACCTATGGCGTCTGTTTTGCCGATGGAGAGCGCAGGCCCGACTATCTGCCGCTGGACGAAGACCACCCCACCGTGCCCGAAGACAGCTATGCCATGTCCAAGGTCGTGAATGAGGCGACAGCGCGCAGTTTTCAGCGCCGGTCGGGTTTTGACATTTACGGCTTGCGGATCAACAATGTGATCGAGCCGCATGAATACAAACGCGACTTTCCCACCTATATCGCCGATCCCGACCAGCGGCGGCGCAATTTCTTTGCCTATATCGACGCGCGCGATCTGGGGCATATGGTGGATTGCTGTTTAAAAACCGACGGGCTGGGCTATCAGGTGTTCAATGTCAGCAATGACGACCACTCGGTCAATTTGACGACACAACAGCTGATCGCGCGGTATTATGGCGACGTTGATCTGCGTCATGGGATGGGCGCGCATGAAACGTTCTATAGCAACGCCAAGGCCAAGCGGATGCTGGGCTATGCCCCACAGCATCATTGGCGCATGTATCTGGACGATCCGGCGCTCGCCTAGGGGCTATTGGATTAGACTGAAGGTTGCGGCGCAGGCGACCTGGGTGTCGGGGATTTGGGCCTTTGCCTGATCTGTCCGGGGGCCAGCGGGTGCGAGCGATCCATCATGCGCAGGTGCTGGCCGCGCATCAATCCTTCGCAACAATAAATACCGTTTCCGGTCGCCTTGGCCGGGGCCAGCGCGATATCGGGCTTTGCGTTCGGCACTACATCCCGCGCCTCGGTCAAACCAACCAGCAGGTCAGCGATCTGATTGTTCAATCTTGGTGACAAATCCATCCTGATGGCCGGATGATTTTGGGAAATCCAGGGTGCCACGATGTGCCCGAGCCCCCCATGTTCGTCCATTCCGCATTTGCCTTGCCGATCAGGATTGCGGCCGCTCTGTCGAAATATGTCGGGCTGCGGCGGCATTTGCGGTTTCTATCGCGCCGCCAAGGTCGCTGTTGTGGGCAAGCGCATGGCAGAGTGTGCCTATAAACATGTCACCAGCCCCATGGGTGCTGACCAACGTGACCTGGTGCGCCGGGCGTGTCTGGGCAGCCTGGCCGCGCGTCGACCATGCGACACCGGCCCCGCCCGCAGTGACAATGGCAGTGTGAACCTTATCCGTCAGCGATACAGCCGCCTGTTTCGCACTGGCCAGATTATCGACCGCCAGGCCGCACATATCTTCGGCCTCCAGGGCATTGACGACCAGAATATCGACCAGATCCATCAGCTCTTGCGACATGGGCCGCCAAGGCGCGGCGTTGAGGCAAACCTGGATCCGGCGCTTTTGCGCCGCGCGTGCCGCGGCGATATTGGCGGCCTCGGGGATTTCATTTTGCAAAATCAGGATACGCGCGTCTTGCCACAGGGCGGCGCTGTCGAACTGTGTGACATCAATCATCGTATTGGCGCCCGATACGATGACGGCGCCATAGTCCCCGTCGCCATCGATGATCGCGACGCTCATCCCGGTTCCGTGGCCGGTGATGGTGGCGACGTGGTCGGTTGCAATCCCGTGTTGTTGCAACGTGGTGCGCATCAGATCGGCAAAGTTATCTTGCCCGACCGCACCGACAAACCGGGTTTTCGCACCCGCCACAGCCGCCGCAACTGCCTGATTGCCGCCCTTGCCGCCGAACTTTGGATACCACCTGTCGCCGGTGACAGTCTCGCCTTTGCGCGGGCGGTCGGGTGCGTCCACCATGATGTCATAATGCAGGCTGCCCACGACAACGATGGTCATCGCGCACACTTTGTGCAAGCGGCAGTCGTGGCGTCCGAATGGCTGAACACCAGAACCGCGTCATCCGGGCCTGTCACCGGGGCGGACATGCGCGTCATATGCGCGATGCCGGGGCGTTCACAGCCCGCAATTCCAACTGGGCCCGTTGGGGAAATCGCAATCGAAATTCCGCGCCAATTGCGCCGGGGTCTTGCCGGTTCGTCACTGTCATCTCCTTGGGGTCGTGCTGTCGATCAGGCTGGCGATGATGAGACTGATATCAGTTGCAACACGGTGATAGAAGACCTGCACATTCACCCAGGTCAGGCCGTTGTGAAGGGTTTGTTTGACGTTGCGATCATGGAAACCGGGATTTGGGATCGCCCCAGATCGACTATGATCTTCCGTCGCGCGATACCAGTCAGGCGATTGCATTCGTCAAGCCGCCGGGGATTGCGTTGACGTATTGAGGGCTTGCAATGATTGCGCCGTCGCTTTCTTGAACGGGGTCGACAATATGGCGGGCAGGATCCGGTCGCGCGACCGCCTCCAGATCGGGGGAACACAGGCAGGTCGGTGATACGGTCAAACACAACAATTCGGACGTCTTCTGAGGCAATCGCCGACAATGCGCAAAGCTTTGCCGTGGTGGTCATGGCCGCGCTCTGGCGTGTTGAAATTGCCAGAATTATCCGTGGAACAGATGCGGTCTGCGGACGTGTCGCGCAATGGCGGCAAAGCCCCAACTTGCCAACGGGTTCGCGTCGGCGGGCGTTTCGATCCACACTGCTTGCCAGAGTGCTTGCCAGAGTGCTTGCCAGAGTGCTTGAAGGGGGGAGCCATCTGGCCTATCCGGGGGAATGAGCGCCCGGAAAACATATCGTCAACACAGCCGTGCGCTGTTGGTGCTGGGGCTGCCGCTGATCGGCAGCCATCTGGCGCAGATGGCCATCGGGATCACTGATAACCTGATGCTGGGGCGCTATAGCGTCGAGGCGCTGGCGGCGGGGACCTTGGGGTTCTCGATGTCGTTCGTCTTGTTCATCGTCGGGTCGGGGTTTGCCTTTGCGGTGCTGCCGATGGTGGCGGGGGCCATGGCCGAGGGCGATGAAACCCAGGTGCGCCGCGTGACGCGCATGGGCATGTGGATTTCGGTGCTTTTCGGGCTGGTGGCGATGGCGCCGATGATCTGGTCTGAACCGCTGTTGCTGGCGCTGGGGCAACAGCCCGAAATTGCCGTGCTGGCCGCGCAATATCTGTCAATTCTGGCCATTGGGATGGCGCCCAATCTGGTGGTGATGGTGCTGAAGAACTATCTCGCCGCGTTAGAGCGCACGCAGTTTATCCTGTGGGTCACTGTCGTCGCGGCGGTGATCAACGGGGTGCTGAATTACGCGCTGATCTTCGGCAATCTTGGCGCACCAGAGCTGGGCCTGCGCGGGGCGGCGATTGCCAGTGTTTCGATGCAGATTGCCACGATGCTGGTGATCGCGATCTATTGCGCGCGGGCCACGCCGGAACATGCGCTGTTTCAGCGGTTCTGGCGGTTTGACAGCGAAGGTTTTGCGCGGGTGTTTCGCCTTGGCTGGCCCATCGGGCTGACCAATCTGGCCGAGTCGGGGTTGTTTTCTGCCACAGCGCTGATGATGGGCTGGATCGGCGCGCTGTCGCTGGCCGCACATGGCATCGCGATCCAATTGGCCTCTGTCACCTTTATGGTGCATCTGGGGTTCAGTCAGGCGGCGACGGTGCGGGTGGGTAACGCCATGGGCCGCAAGGATGGCGCCGGGCTGCGCATGGGCGCCAAGGTGGCGGTGGCGATATCGGTGGGCTTTGCGTCCCTGACGGTGGCGGTTTATCTGGCGATCCCCGAGACCTTGCTGGGGCTGTTTCTGGATGCGGGCGACCCGGATCGCCCGGCGATTCTGGTAATTGGCGTCGGGCTGCTGGCAATGGCGGCGCTGTTCCAGCTGGTGGATGGCGCGCAGGTCATCGCGCTGGGCCTGCTGCGCGGCGTGCAGGACACACGGGTGCCGATGATCCATGCTGCGATCAGCTATTGGCTGGTGGGAATTCCGGCCAGCTATCTTTTTGGGATCTGGCTGGGCTGGGGCGGTGTTGGCATCTGGATGGGGCTGGTGGTCGGGCTGGCCTGCGCCGCGGCCCTGTTGATGCAGCGGTTCTGGACCCGAGGCGTGGCGCGGGTGCCTTTGTAGCGCGGTGCGCATGAATGCACATCCTACGGGCCGTATTATTCCGCTTATTCCCCGGCGAGCTTTTGTTTGGCGGCTTTCATCAGCCGGTCGGCCTTTTTGCGCACCAGAACAGAGCGCAAATCATGCATCGCCAGCAGCAGCGCATCGGTGACATTGTCCAACTCGACATCCTCGGCGCTGGAATTCACCCAATGGGTGGTCTGGTTCAGATAATCCACCGCCCGGTGGATATCGTCAATGTTGCGCCGTGCCAGCAGCGCCGACCGCTTTGTCATCCAATCGGCAATCGCCGTCTTGTCGGCCTCTGACAGGATACGGTCGCCATGCGGTTTGACCTGACCGCTTTTGATGTTGACCACGGCGATCTGATCCATCTCGATCCGGCGCTGACGGTTTTCGGTGTCGACACGAAACACAAAGGCCCCGTTCTCACGCACACGAAAGTAATATTCCGGAAGATCGTTCACGCCATAATTCCTGACTGGGTACAATTCCCAACCTATTTGGCCGCCATGTAACTGTCAAAGGTTGGATGCGCGTCGATTTTCATGTGCTGCGCGGCAACGGCCAGCAGCACTGGCGGTGTCATCGCGGCTTTATCCGACGCGTTCTGACCTTGCCGACAGCGTGTCGGCGCCAAACGCAATGGCAGATTTAGCCCGCCAGGGCCAAAGGGGCCGCCAATTGCCCGGCGCGGTTGGCTATCCTTGCGCGGGTCCGGTCTGGCAATAGCCGGGCGGTGGTGATGCGTGGCAACGCCATCTCGGGGATCGGCGCTGCATCGCCGCGCGCGGCACCGTTTTGAAAGGCACTGCGGTCGGGAATGTCGAGGTAACTTTCGGCGGCGCATCCCTCTGCCAGGATCAGTTCATGTGCATCCGTTTCGACATGGTAATAGGTAAAGCCGTCCTTTGGCATCTGCGCGACGCGGTAGATACTCGTGCTGTTGACCAGCGCCCCGGCGTTGATCAGCAGGCCATCCAACGCCACCGCGTGATCGGCGCTAAGGTACAGATCGCGCTGTGGCAGGCCCGGCGCCAGCGCCCCGGCGGTGATGCAGATCGGGTTGATCTTTGCCGGATGCTGAAACCGCGTATCCATGTCCTGATGGCCCAGCCATTGCACGGTAGTTTCGCCGCCTTGCGCCGTCAGCACCCTATCGCCCGCCACCAGATCCTCGACCGCGACCTCGCCCCGGGGCGTCGCGATCCGCGTGCCTGTCAGGAAACAGGCCGCATCGAAACTGGTGATGAAGAAATTGCCGCCTTGACCGCTGAACGAGAACTTGACTTGCTGACCGCCGGCAAAAGGAACGGTGTTGGTCGAGACGGACAAGCCGCTCACGTTGAGAGATGGGTTGTTCGTAAACGCGATCGAATTGATCGTCGTCGCCGGAGTCATGGTCAGGGTGAGGGTGGCGACCCAACCGGTATCCGACAACTCAGAGAAGTTGAAATTACCGCCCGAAAATTGGGCCTGCGAGTTGGCGCCTATCGAAAACGTGAAGGTGATATTTGGATGCGTTGTTCCGCCGGTTATTGTTCCGGAAGAGCCGACAGACTGCGCCGCCCCGGTAAAATCGAAAAATGCCATTGCGTCCCCCCAGTGTTTCAAACACCAGACGCCAACCACGCCCCTCGCGCGCCGATCATTCAATGGATGATCGGTCGAGTGTAGGGGGTTTGGGGATTAAGTAAAGATAGACCGCAGCGCGAGTCGGGCGGCAAAGGATGCCGCCCAAGGTGTATCCTGGATGGGCCTTTTCCTAGTTCAAACCGGCACAAAACCCCTGGATGCGGGTGCAGGCCTCGCGCAGGTTATCGTCTGACGTGGCATAGCTGACGCGGAAATTCGGGCTTAGGCCAAAGGCCGCGCCGAACACCACGGCGACGCCGACCTCTTCCAGCAGGGCGGTGGCGAAGGTCTCGTCATTGTCGATCTTCACCCCCCCGGGGCTGGTCTTGCCGATGCAGCCTGAAATCGAGGGGTAGACGTAAAACGCGCCCTCTGGCTTGGGGCAGCGAATACCAGTGGCGTCGTTCAGCATGTCGACCACCAAATCGCGGCGGCGCACGAAGATTTCGTTGTTGGGCTTCAGAAAGTCCTGCGTGCCGTTCAGCGCCTCTACCGCCGCCCATTGGCTGATCGAACAAGGGTTAGAGGTGCTTTGCGACTGGATCTTGCGCATCGCCGCGATCAGCGGCTGCGGCCCGCCCGCATAGCCGATGCGCCAGCCGGTCATCGCATAGGCCTTGGACACGCCATTGCAGGTCAGCGTGCGCTCATACAGCTGCGGTTCAACCTGCGCCGGGGTGCAGAATTCGAAATCGTCGAACACCAGATGTTCGTACATATCGTCGGTCATCACCCAGACATGCGGGTGGCGCAGCAGCACATCTGTCAGCGCCTTAAGCTCGTCCCAGGTATAACCCGCCCCGGTAGGGTTGCTGGGCGAATTGAAGATCAGCCATTTGGTTTTTGGCGTAATCGCGGCCTCTAGCTGATCGGCGGTCAGTTTATAGCCGGTCTGCACAGACGCTTCGGCTATCACCGGCTCGCCGCCTGCCAGCAGCACCATATCGGGGTAGCTCACCCAATAGGGCGCCGGAATGACCACCTCGTCGCCGGGGTTCAGCGTGGCCATCAGCGCGTTGTACAGGATCTGCTTGCCGCCGGTGCCGACGCTGACCTGCGCGGGAGTATATTCCAGCCCGTTGTCGCGCTTGAACTTGGCACAGATCGCCTGTTTCAACTCAGGGATACCATCGGGGGCGGTGTATTTGGTTTTGCCCGCGTTGATCGCCGCGATGGCCGCGTCCTTGATGTTTTGTGGCGTGTCAAAATCTGGCTCGCCGGCGCCAAGGCCGATGACATCACGGCCAGCGGCCTTCAGTTCATTGGCTTTGGTGGTCACAGCGATGGTGGGCGATGGTTTTACGCGGTCTAGTGTCGCGGACAGGAAGGACATGGTCGTCTCCGGGTGGCTTGATGGGCATCAGCCTTCTAGGATGCGACCTGACCCCGATCAACCCCTGTTGCGGGCCTGAAAGGAAACTGATGACCGACGAAGACTATGCAGCCGAGCCCGAAACAGCCCCGCATGGGGGCTGGTATTCCAATGAAACCGCGACCTTTGGCGACCGTGTCGCTGCGGGGCGCGAGGTGCTGGGGCTGAACCAGGCCGATCTGGCGCGCAAGCTGGGGGTCAAGCTGAAGACCGTGCAAGGCTGGGAAGAAGACCTGTCAGAGCCGCGCGCCAACAAGTTGCAGATGTTGTCAGGTGTGTTGAATGTTTCGCTGATCTGGCTGCTGACTGGCCAGGGCGAGGGTATCGCCGAACCGGGCAGCGATGGCGCGATAAGCACCGATTTGTCGGCCTTGCTGACAGAAATTCGTCAGATCAAGGGCACCATCAGTCAGGCCGCCGAAAAGCTGGCGGGGCTGGAAAAACGCCTGCGTAAGGCGCTGACGGATCAGGTCTGATGGAAACCCAAGAGGCCCGTCTGAAGCGGCTGAAAATGCGGTCCATGCGGCGCGGGATCAAAGAGATGGATCTGATCCTAAGCGCCTACGGCGATGCCTGTCTGGCGGGCATGGGCGAGGCGGAACTGCTGCTTTATGATGCACTTTTGTCAGAAAATGATCATGACATCTATCAGTGGGTCACCGGTCAGGCCCCCGCGCCAGAGCGGTTTTCTGACATGATCTCAAAGATTTCGACCCATGCCCATGGGGGGGTACGCCTCTGAGACGTACTTAACCGAATATTTGGGATTGTCCGGGTATCACTGCTTATGAGGCAGTGAAATGCGGAGACTTTATCATGAGTGTGCATCCCCAAATTGGCGGCATAATCGAAAAAGGGTTTATGACCCAATATCTAGAGGCTTTGTCGCTGGTTGAACGGCTGCACCGGTTGCTATTGGACGTGATCAAGGACGAGTTCGAACGGGTCGGGATACTGGAAATCAACGCTGTTCAGGCGCTGTTGCTGTTCAATGTCGGCGACAATGAGGTGACGGCGGGCGAGTTGAAATCGCGCGGTTATTACCAGGGCAGCAATGTCAGCTATAACCTGAAAAAGCTGGTCGAGGCCGGATACATGCATCATCAGCGCTGCGAGATTGATCGCCGGTCGGTGCGGGTTCGGCTGACCGAAAAGGGCCGCCATGTGCAATCAGTGGTCGAAGAGCTGTTTGAACGCCATGCAGAGGGGCTTGAAAGCCGCGCGGTGTTGGACATGAACGGGATCGAAGAGATCAACACGGCGCTGCGCCGGGTTGAACGATATTGGGGCGACCAGATCCGCTATATCTATTGAACCACCGTTGATGAATAGGGCGCCTGCGGCGCGCTTTGTCAGGTTTTGCGTCGCGGTAGGGGGCTCTGCCCCCCGGCCTGCGGCCTCCCCCCGGGATATTTGTGAACCAGAGAAGCAGGCGGGTTTTGTATCGAGACGGGTCTGTCAGTTTTCAAGCTGGCTGACGGCGAGGGTTTGCAGTTCTTTCAGAAGTTTCCGGGCCATGGCGTCTTCGAAATTCTCAAAGCTGGTGGCGATTTCGACAAAGGCTTGCGGGCCACGGATGACTTCGACCTGGAAATAGGCCCAGAGACCGGCGGCTTCGGCCTGACGGACGTCCACCGCGCCAGGTGCAGCAGAGCCGATGACCAGCGCATTGATGGTGATACCGGCCAACTGGGGTGCGGATTTCAGATCGCGGGGGCGCGGCCCGGTGTTTGAGCGACCATCGCCGGACAGATCCAGCGTGCGGCGCCAGCAATCAGATTGCGTGGACAGAGCGCTGGCGCCATGCAGCATGGCCTGTCCGATGGCGGTGGGTGGCTCATTCGCGATGCGGGGCGTGGCGCGCAACGTCGCGGCGATGTTGGCAAGGTCGGCGGCGCTGTGGATTTCGGTCCAGGGGATCAGCGGGCGCTGGCTGGGCCGCCCGGCCCATTCATAGACGTAAAGCCGCACCGGCGCGTCGGGCAGCGCAAGGAAAGCCGCCTGCACCTCGGGGCGCAGCAGAGCCCCGGCCAGCCCGTCAACTTGCAGCCGGTATTCTGTCGGGTCCACCGACCCGGACACATCCAGCCCCAACGCCAGCGCCTGGCGGCAAGCGGCCCTGGCATCGGTCATCCAGAGCAGGGCCGTGAGTACCAGAAATACCGTCGAGAGTGCGCGCATTGCCTAGCCTTCCTTCGCTACACCCACGCCCACGCCCACGCCAACGGGCGCGGGTGCCGACCCGATGGTGCGGGCCTCAAGCTCTCGGACCAGTTTGCGCCGCATGGCCCGTTCGAAATCGTTGAAATCGGCGGCGACCTCGACAAAGGCACCGGGGCCTTTGATCAACTCGCGTCGGTAGTAACCAACCAAATCATCCGCCCCGCCGCCGATAACCAGCCCGTTCACCGTGATCTCGGCCAAAGGAAAGTTGCGATAGGCGATCTCGGGGGTGAAACCCTCATTGTTGATGCCGTCGCCAGACATATCGAGGGTCTGGAACAGGCAGGGTGGCGCCTGTTTGAACACGCTTGCCGCAAAGCCGAGCGCATAGCCGATGGCGGTGGGAAACTCAGTATAGCTGCGCTGCGAGCGTTCAATATATAGCGCGGCGGACAGCAAATCGCCGGGCGTTTGCACCAGCCGCCAGGGCAGGATCACATCCTGCTGATATCGCCCGCTCCATTCGAACACCGCCAGTGCAACGCTTTGGCCCGGCACCGACAACAGCGCATCCTGAACCTCTGGCGAGGCAAGCGCGCGGGCCAGCCCGCGGCGCTGCAGCCGGTCCTCGGCGGCATCCACCGACGAGGAAATATCCAGCCCCAGGGCCAGTGCCAGACGGCAATCGGCCGAGACCGGCGCCGCCAACAGCCCAAAGGCCAGAAAATATATGAAAAGCCTAAGGCTTACCAATGGCCCGTGTTTTCCATGCTGGCCCAGGGTTCGGCCGCGGGCAGCGGGTCGCCCGCCTGCAACAGTTCGATCGAGACATTGTCAGGTGAGCGGACAAAGGCCATATGGCCGTCACGCGGTGGGCGGTTGATGACCACGCCATTTTCCTGAAGCATCGCGCAGGTGTCGTAAATATTGTCGACCCGATAGGCAAGATGGCCGAAATGGCGGCCGTCGCTGGGCAGGCCGTCGTCGCCATCCCAGTTATACGTCAGCTCGACATGGGCGTTTTCCTGGCCCGGGGGGGTCATGAAAATAAGGCTGAAACGGCCCTTTTCACTGTCCATCCGGCGGGTCTCTTCCAGCCCCAGAAGGCGATAAAACGCCATGGATTTTTCCAGATCCGCGACGCGGACCATGGTGTGCAAATACGTAATGCTCATGTGATATCCTCTGTTTGGTTGCGCCAAAGACTAACAGGTCCGCAGGCAACGACCAGAGGCCGCGGCCAGGAAATACCAGACAGCGCCGAAATAGGGCCTAAAACGAAGAGCGAACACCAAGCGACAGCCCCAGCCGCTCGGAATCATAGCGCCCGACACTAGAGTCGGTTTGCGAGGCGTGAACACTGACGGTCGGGTTGAACCCGTACCGCTCGATCCCGGTGAACACCATGTTCAGCGAGGCAGAGGCCTCGCGGTCTTCGCGTCCGGCGGGATCGTAACTGGATCGGGGATAGTCGCGATGGCGCCAGTCAAGCCCAAGACTGACCTGCGCCCCAAGGATCGGGTTGGCCAGAGCGAAATTCAGGCCTGTGCGCCGCTCTGAATATTCCGACACATCCGTGGTCGATGTGCTTTCGCTTTGACCAAGCGACAGGCTTAGTCTGCCGATCGTGCCGATCTGACGGATCACCCGCATATCGACCCGTCCGATATCGGCGTCAGGGGACGCATCGCCAAACTGCCGCTCGACCGAGCCGCTGAAGGCCAGCATGGTTTTGTCGTCCAGCTTGATATTCTGGCTGCCTCCCAAACGCAGATAGTCGAAATAATTTTGCCCCCCATACCAGCTGTGCCCGACCGTGGCGTTCAGGGTATAGCGCCCCAGCCCGTTTTTTGGTTTGCCTTGAAAGACATAGCCAAGTGCGACCTGGGTAAATTCGAAATCGCTGCCAGAGGCGGTGGGCGCGATTGCCTTGGCGTCGGCGCTCAGCGAATAGGTGCGGTGATTGAACTGTGCCACAATATCATGGGCGCGTGTCGCACTTTGCGCAAACCGGTAGCGGGTGGCGACGCCGGTTGAATATTCCATCCCTTCAAGCGCCCGTGCCGTGCCGCTGAGCTGAAACTCGAATGGCAGACCAAAATAATAGACCTGTGTGGTTTCGCGGGCGCTGCCATTGTTGATGTTGCTGCTGGGCGTGATGTTAAAGCTGAGCTGCGTCGCCCAGGGATTGCGGGCGCGGACATATCGAAAATCGCGCGCGGCCAATGCGTGGCTGCCACGGTTTGGTGCCACATTCGCCGCGCGGCGCAACCAAAGCTGCGCACGGGTGCGTTGGCCGCCTGACGAAAGCGCCTGAGCCGTTACCATGGCGGCCGAAAATTTTTGGATGTCGGTTTGCGCGACCTGCCAGGCCATGCGACCGGCTGCAGCGGCCTCGTCGAACTGGCCGATATTGCGCGCGGCGCGGGCTTTCAGAATCAGGACGCGAAACTCTTCGGGGTCTCGCTGCAGCAATGCGTCTGCAATCGCGTTGGCAAGTTCGGATTGTCCGGCGTTCAACCTGTCAAAACCGGCTTGATAGGCTTGCTCTGGTGTAAGCTCTACCTCGCCGGCAACGATGTCATGCCCCAGCAGGGCCCAGGCCAGAAGCGCGGCGATCAGACGGTGCCACATTTCAGTGCTCCGACTAGGGCGAAGTAACGATGAAACCGCCAGTTTCCTGAACCGTCACATTGGCGCCACCGTCCAACACGTCGTTCGGATCGTTCCCGGCAAGAACGATGACTCCGACCATTTCGTCCGCAGGATCGCCCGACAAAACGGCGTAGTACGTGCCGGTTTCAAAGGCCGCCAGCGTGCCGCCCGCCAAGACCTGGCTTCCAGCTGTTCCGCCGATTTCCCCGGCGTCGCTGATCGACCCCGTGGCCAGGATCAATGTCGGCAATGTGCCGATCAGGTTTCCGGCCTGGTCGAAATACTGCCGGTTTGTCAGCCTGCCCTCAACCGCGTCGGTTGCGTTGAAATCCTCAAAATCGACTTCAAGTGTTGCGTCCGCAGTGGTGTATTGCAGTCCGCCGGCGCCATTAAAGACGCGAATCCCGGCATAGTCTCCAGTGTAGGTCGCCTGTCCTGTGGTTGGCAGTGTCACACTGCCATTGCGTGAATAGGCAAATCCGCCAAACCCAAAGCCCTGATAATCGCCGGTCTGCACGACGGTGACGCTGGTTTCACCGCTGGCGCTGACCCCGGTGATGGCCTTGTAGGCGCGACGCGGGCTGGCGTTGTTGTTTTCGTAGACCTGAAACCCGTTCGGCCCGGCCACAAGCGTTGGCAGCACATCATCAAGATCGAATACCCCGGTCCCATCAAAGGGCAGGTTGTCGATTGTGATCGTGTCGGTGACCGCGTCATACGTGACGTCCTGGGCCTCACCATCCGTTTCGTACCGCGCGATTGCGCCGCCCGCAGACGGGGTCGCCGTACTTCCGGTACCGGATGGCAGTGTTGCGCCCCCCAAAGTGACCGTAGTCGGTGTGGTGGTCGTTGTCGTCGTTGTCGTCGTGGTGGGCGTGGCGAACGGATTCCCGTCGCACGCGGTGAAGACGAACACCGCGGCCATTGCCGTCATTGGTTTACGCATAACTTTGCTCGAAGCCTGCCTGTTTTTCTTTGAACCTGCCCAGAAGTTATCCACAAGTCAACGAATCGCCTCACACTCTCAAGGTGACTGATGCAGGAATACCGCGCTTAACTTATGCCGCTAACTGCGTGAATTTGCAGCATATCGTGGGCGTGTCATTCGGCCCTGCATAGATGTAGTATTCACCTCTAAATATGACTCACATATCAAGGGACAGCCCATGCCACTGACGGCCGAGCAACAAGCAGAAATCGACGCCCAACGCGCCAACCCGCAGCCCACCCTGCGCGCGGTTGCGCCCGGTGCTGAACAGCATCTCTACAAGGCCTACGATGTGCTCGACCACGGCTTTATCCGCGTCATCGACTATATGGGTGACGATTCGGCCATCTGTCAGGCTGCCCGCGTCAGTTACGGCAAAGGCACCAAATCGGTCAGCAATGACGAAGGCCTGATCCGCTACCTGATGCGCCACTGGCACTCGACCCCGTTTGAGATGTGCGAGATCAAACTGCACGTCAAACTGCCCGTCTTCGTCGCCCGCCAGTGGATTCGCCACCGCACCGCAAACGTCAACGAATACTCTGCCCGCTATTCGATCCTTGACCGAGAGTTCTACATCCCCGAGGCGTCCGCCCTTGCCGCGCAGTCTACCACCAACAACCAGGGCCGCGGCGAAACCTTGCAAGGGCCCGAGGCCGCCCGCGTGCTTGAAATCCTGAAATCCGACAGCAACCGCGCCTATGACCACTACGAGGAAATGCTGTCTGAAACCGCCGAGGACGGCACCGCGCAATCCGGCACCCCAAAATTAGGACTGGCCCGTGAACTTGCCCGCATGAACCTGCCCGCCAACATCTACACCCAGTGGTACTGGAAGGTGGACCTGCACAACCTGTTCCACTTCCTGCGCCTGCGCGCCGACCCCCACGCCCAAATGGAAATCCGCGTCTACGCCGAGGCCATCGCGCGTGTTGTGTCAGACTGGGTCCCCTTCGCCTATGGCGCGTTCGAGGACTACCGCATGGGCGGCGCCAACCTGTCTGGCAAAGCGATAGACTGTGTCCGCCGCATGTTGCAGGGTGAGCATGTCACGCAGGAGACCTCTGGAATGTCCAAGGGGGAATGGCGGGAGTTTCAAGAGGTGGTGGGGTAACAATAAGTGAATTACAATTCGTACGACCCATTAATCAACTGGAACATAAAACGAACTTTGTTGGCCCTGAACAATGACTTGGATGTGGTAAAGGATGAAATATTTTGGGCAAAAGAATATGGATCCATGTATGAGCACTCAATTGATCGGCACTCGCAAGAATTGTCCAATATTGAACGCGCTGCGCTGTTCTTAGAGGATCGGCGTTTTTTTATTCATTCTGGCGTCGAGTTTAGGTCCATCCCGCGCCTGCTCCGGCGAATGCTGCGGGGGCGTAGACCCGGTGGAATAAGTACTATCGATCAGCAGGTTGTTCGAATAGCGACAAGAAAAACTGAGCGGACTATTGGTAGAAAGACTCGTGAAATGTTACTTGCGTATGCGCTGAATACGCATTCATCAAAGCGGGATATACTATATTACTATTTGCACAATGCATATTTTGGATACAAATTGTCGGGGTGTGAATTAGCTTCACGGCATATTTTTGGCTGTACCGCATCCGACTTGTCTTACCGACAAGCGTGTTTCGTAGCATCCTTGCTCCCTCTTCCGTTACCAAGGCAAGTTTACGAATTATGTCAGTCGGGGGTGTTTTCTAGCCCGTGTGATCCAAGTGATATTTTTGCAAATATCCAAGTTTCAAAACTAAAATGGGCTCCCAGAATCGAATTTAGGTTCAATATCGCTTTGCAGGGTCAGGGTTTTACTCCGAAGAGTCGTAAGAGCAGGAAGGAGTATGAAATCGATTCGAGGTGACCGATTTTTACGTTGTCTACGAGTCTGCTTCGGCCAATCTCAAAGTTCTCAACTTTTTCATTTAACCTATTGAGAAATCTTACTATTTCATGGTGCGCTATAGACATCCGTTGTCCAACTTCCGCGTGTTCTCTTTGATCCCGTCGGCTAAGTTTTCCCAGGCCATATTTATGTGTTCGAGTGATAATGCTCGCAGTGTTGTATAGATTCATGTGAACGCTATTCTCAAATTCGTACATTTCGTCTCTGCCGAAGTATAGGTAGATTTTGGACTTGAATGAAGAAAATTCTTCCATCCACTTAAATAGTGCTGTCTTGTAGGCGAGGAAGCTATCATTGTCATTCGCATCGTTATTTATAGCATTCATGAAATCTCGTTGAGCCACTAAACGTCGATCAACTGCACGGCCGAGTTGTTCAATGATTTTCGATGCATCCTCGCGCTCTTTAGTTTTTATTTCCTCGAATGTTCGGCGCTTCCAGTAGGCATGTTGGAGGAAAGTCCCAACGAAAGTTGCAATAATTCCTAGCGTTAATGTCGAAAAAAATTGGGTCATATGAATCCCATTTGTATTGTTGCCCTGTGTTACATTGTAGCTATTGAGCGAAGAGACAGCAATGCCGCCGTTCGCGCACAGAGCTCTTCCCTGCCGCTGTCACCCCAGCGAAAGCGGGGACCTCATGCGTCGAGCACGGCGGTTTTGGCACGCGGTTCCCGCTTCCGGGCGCGCAAGTTATTCGCCTTGACCGCTCTCATAGCGTTCTTCGACATACAGAACGTTGCGGATCGGAATGATCTTGTCTGTCCGGCCAATGTCATCGGTGATCCGCAGCCGAATGAAGTTGTTCCCAACTTCGACCAGCCGCCCTTCCAGAACGTGGTCGGCAGTGCTTGCCTCATTCTCTTTCAGGAAAAACTTGTAGCGATAGCCCTGCGGCACCGGAAAGCGGATTTCGCGAATTACAGACATGAAAATCTCCCAATGAATTTAAGTATGTGTTTCAGTCCTGTAAGGCTGCGCAGAAAAACCGCGCAAGCGAAAGTCAGGAATTCCAGTAGCCCCGGACCCGCGCAAACCCAAAGCGGCGCGTGCCATGACGCGTCCCCGCCCATCACCGCCCGCTTGCGCCGCGCCACCTGTCTGCTACATCAGGGGTTCATTGTCCCTATCCGAGGCTATCCATGTCGGCGCTTATTCTTTACGGAATTCCCACCTGTGACACCTGCAAAAAGGCCATCAAAGCCCTTGAAAATGCCGGAAAAACCGTCATCTTCCGCGATATTCGCGCCGATCCCTTGTCAGAGGCGGACTGGGATGAGCTGCTGGCAGAGTTCGGCACCAATCTGGTCAATACCCGCTCGACCACCTACCGAGGTCTGTCCGACTGGCTGAAAAACTCCGAGGCCGAGGCCCAGCTTGCCGCCCAGCCCACCCTGATGAAGCGCCCGGTAATCCGCTATAATGAAACACTTTTCTTAGGCTGGGACGACGCCACCCAAGCCGCCCTTTTGGGCTGACCAAGGCCCCAAACAGCGCGCCACCGAACACCGGTTGCGCGCACCCCCGCCCTGGGGTCTAGGGGACAATCCGCAGCCAACTCCCCGTGATTTTATCCTTTGGATACCGCATGGTCACCGTGTTTAAAGGGACCAAAATCATGCCAGCACCCGCTGCACCAATCCTGTCGGAAGGATCCAAACCGATCCTTCCCCTATCCCCAACGGCGGTGTGCCGGTTGCCTGGCCGCTGAGCTTGGTCTTTCCCTCTGTTGACGAGTGACGGCCATTCCATCCGGTCGTATGCGTAATGGTGATGACTTCCGCCCCGCTGTCCTGTTGGACACGGGGCGGTTTTTTCGTTTCGGGCATTCGCTGCGGATGCCCGGGCGATCGGTATGGAAGATCTGCGGGTCAAAGGTATGGACGCCGCGCCTAACAACGGTCTGGGTGCGCCCGAGTCATATCTGCCACAACTTCGCCCCGAAACACACTGTTTTCAAACTGCCTTTTTGTTTTATCCACAGGCCGTGTTAACCATCCTTCATTCGCACCTTGGGGGGCTGCGCAACCTGTTATGGAGGGTTCCATGAACAAACGATTTTCCGCCGCCCTGATTGGCACTGTAATGATGTCCGCGCCTGTTATGGCCTGGGCTGAGAATATGACCCAACCGGCCAGCAACGATATTGCCGTCTGGGCGTATGAAGGCACATCGGCCAATTATTGCCCCGCCGGGCTACAGCCCGTGGTGGTTGGCGGTGTGGTTTGCTGCGGTGTCGCGACCTATACCGGCTATCAAAGCCACCCGGCCGCGCCACGCAAAACCTACAAGCCCGCAGCGACTGTCGTGTCCTATGGCAAGGGCTATGGCGAAACCGTGGTCTACGAAAAAGGCCAGTAAGCGGCCAATCGGTTGCTCAAACTGCTGGCCTGACTACACCCTGCCGTTCGGTGGGGTGTTTCGCGTATCAAAACGCATTGTTTCCGACTGGGAAATTGACCGCCCGTTCCTTAATGATACCTTAACGCGCCGCTATCTTTTTTGGCGTGCAACATCTTGAGGGGGTCATGATGGGCTATACAAAACTTAGAGTTTTTTTTGCAATTTCCGCCACGGTTCTGGCGACGACAACCGGGGCACAGGCGTTCTGCTCGAATAATTGGGCGGATGTTTCAATCACCTGCCCA
>Ga0316206_1001718_pt1 | contig 17780 bp, 17 predicted proteins | sample 6monthpyrite_MG_FD_204942 | JGI IMG/M metagenome (GOLD analysis project Ga0316206, IMG submission 204942) | Microbial mat bacterial communities from mineral coupon in-situ incubated in ocean water Damariscotta River, Maine, United States -... | ecosystem: Environmental > Aquatic > Marine >... | reverse complement strand
TACAACGCATGAGTAATGCGCTTCGTATGACTCAGGAGCACTGGCCTAAACATATAAAACGTCACAAGTTAAATATGCGCGAAGAAGCTTTAGTCGACGCCCTTATGGCATTATTAAAACTTAAAGCACAAGAACATCGCATAACCCCGTTAAATCTGGCTTCTCGTAAAGATTTAGAATCCTTACTACAGGGTAAAACCGACATTCCTTTAATGCAGGGCTGGCGTTATTCACATGCTGGTCAGGTAATTGAACAATTTTTAGACGGAAAAAGTTTTCTTCAACGAGTCTCCGGTGAGTTACAACTTCAGGTAGAGGGCAAATAATGACTCAGGTAAATGGCATCATTGATTTTCTAAATCAGGCCGGCACACAATTTAAAATATTTGATATGGGACGTCGAATAGAAGAAATAGATCAAGCTGAATTTCTTAGTTTTGAACAGGGAGAAGCCCCTTATCCACTTCCATTACAACAACAGGCCTGGTTAGGTTTTCTGGTATGGACTGAAGATAAAAAATCTGAACTGGTAATCTGGTTTTTACGTTTCCCACTGGATGCAGCAGGTAAACTCACCTCGGGCATTCGAGATGATTTTGTAGTGCGCCTGATCAATAAAGAAGGCAACGAATCTCCGCAGCAGGATGAATCTAACCCTTACGGTTTTAAACCAAAACAGGAACATATGGCAAGCTTCCATGCTAAAGCTGCGAAGCTGCTAGGCCAGCCAGCTTCAAGTTATTATGAACACAGTAAAGATTATTTTTCGGGCAAGCCCGGTTATGATCAGTGGTCATTTGTTGGTTTTCAGGGCATTGCTGATATTGCAACCAGACTCGATGAAGAAAATAATGCAGAACTAGTTGCCTCTGCAATTGAAAAAATTCCTGCTTTACCATTTGAGGCTTTAGCACAATGCCTGGAGCATGAAAAAATTGATTCAAATATTAGTCAGGCTATTGTTAATGTTATAAACCATGAACTTGATAAAGAAAAACCAGATGCTAATTTTATTTCACTGGGTATTCGCGCTTTATCCAATACACAGAACCAGCCCCAACTAGAACAAACATTAAACAGGGTTTTAGATAGCGAAACAGGTACACACCCGGAAGTATTAGCCTCTATCTCCGGGCGTTGCTGGTTAACGTTAAATAACCTGGATACCATTAACCTGTTTCTTGAAGCGCTTGCTAATTGCAGTGAAGGCCAGGAATTTTTTAATCTGGTAATTGTAGATTTAATTAATATACCTGGTATGCAGGAAAGTATTTTAAAAGCGGTTAAATCCCCCGATAGATCAGAAGTTTTATCAAAAGCCATCGGTGAACTCTTCAAGAGTTTTACCTAAGCAGATAAAGCCCCCTTTCCTCGATCACGCCTCGCTTGATTGGCATACTCGGGGACAGACCTCGCTTTTTGAGCTCTGTCCCCTGTTGTGAAACCATCAAGAGTTTTACGGAGTCGACTCACTACTCTTTCAGCTCTCGGTGGTATCAATATTTTCACAATCCCTGCACCGCACACTCGCCTGATTGAGACACTCGGGGAAAGGTCTCCGCTTTTTGAGCCCTGTCCCCTGTAGTGATGCCATCAAGAGTTTTACAGAGTCGACTAACTACCCTGTCAGCTCTTGGTGGTATGGGTTAAGGGGACAGGGCGCACAAACCGCGACCTTTCCCCGATGGATATGATCTTTAGCAGTGTAGACACTCACCTCAAACAATCTTCTTGATAAACAAGTTATTTATACCTATTATCTAGAAACAGCTTTAACTGAGAAAATAAAAATGAACAACGTCAGTTTACTAATTCCAAAACACCAGCACCCTACCTGGACACCTGAGCTTGATGAGATGGAAGCGCTTGCTTCTGATCTGGTAGACATCCCTTTACTGGGTACAATCACAGCCGGCCAGCCTATAGAGCGCATTGAAAATCATGATTTAGTAAAAGTGCCTGCCAATATGGTGCGTAAAAACACCTATGCTTTAAAAGTGCAGGGTCACTCCATGATTGACGACAATATTCAGGATGGCGATATTATCGTTGTTGAAAAACAGATGAATGCAGAAAATGGGCAATCAGTTGTTGCATTAATTAATAACGAACAGGTTACATTGAAAAAGTTTTTTATAGAAGCCGACGGTATTCGTTTACAACCCGCAAACCCTGATATGGAACCCATCATTTTAAAGAATGAAGAAGTTCAGGTTTTAGGTATTGTATCAGGCGTAATTCGCAGTTTTTAATTCAGCTGTTTAGGCACATCTCCATCGGGAAAGGTCGCGTCCGCTTTTAATAGACATGGGGCGCCCTGTCTCCGAGCATGCCAATCAAACGTTAGAACAACAAAACCTTACATTTTTAACAACTGCATAATAGCTGTGATTTCCTCATGTGCCTGCTGAAAAACTTTTTGCGCAAAATCTTTATCCTGATTATCCGGATAAAGTTTTTTAAATGCGGGAACCTGATCAATTCTCGGCAGCCCATCAATTTGATGATGTTTTAAGCGCCGATAAATTTGCGCAATAATTACCATGTCACAGGTATCTAATTCACCTTCTTCATCTCGTTGCCAGTTTTCAAACTCTTCTACCACAGCAAATAAATCGCCAGACAAACCCCAGTGACGAACGACCATACTGCCAACGGCGCCTCTCAGACTTTTGATGATTTGGTCTAACTCAGCTTCGTCATTTACTATCAAGCCCGTATCTTCGATATAACTTAAAATAGGAATGACCCCAATTTCATGTAACAAGCCTGCCAGCAACATATGATCAGGCGATAGCTTTCCACTTTGTTTTGATAATGCAAAACTAATCGCTGCTATATCAACACTATGATCATAAAGTTCATGCATGCGTTGATTTAGCATCTTTGAATTCGTTTTAAATAACTGTTTAATCGCGAAACTGGTTACCAGTTCTTTACTCGTGTTCATACCTAAACGAACAATCGCAGCCTGAATACTGCCAATAGGATCGACACCTCGATTTAATGGTCCGTTAGCTGCGTTAATCAATCGGGCAACCATTGCCGGATCAGCCGAAATAATACGCGACATATTGTCAGCACTTGCATTCGGGCTTTGCAGCGCATTTTTAACTTTTATAGCTATGTCGGGCAGGCTAGGTAATTTTAAATTGCCCATATTAAATGCATGCATTATTTCATTAAACAGGTTGCCCTCTACTTCACTCATTTCAACTGTTTCCAGTTCTTCACCTGTCATTATTTCCTGTTCAATAAAAGTGTGAAAAAGCTGCTTTTCGAAACGCGCAATAACACAGCCACTTTGCGCTACCAGACGAGTTTTATGTTCTCCTTCATTGAAAATTGGGTGATATGCCCGATCATCCGCCGCATCTAATAAAATCGGCGCCCTGTTTAATTCCAACAGATCCAGTTTCCCTTCAATTAAATAAACAAACCAGCGATGCTCTTCATTGGCTGATAGCTCATCACCTAGCCTAAGCTCAAGCATCTGGGACTGAGATGCTATTTGTAAACGATGCTCAGTTTGTAACTGCTTGATGGGCACAAGATACTTCAAAAGTGTATTATCAAATTGCACTATGTTATTTCTTTGTATTTGTTAGTCTGATTGTTATAAAAGTAGCACACATCTGTAATATCTTTATGATTTTCTTGAAAATAATCTCAACATTGTAAAACAGGGCAAATCTGCATTTTTTAGTCTATAGTTTCTACGTAGGCCTAATAATCCCCGCTAGAGAGAATATAAATATGACACTATATAAAAAAACCATTAGCAGCATATTAATGTTGTTTTTAACTCTGTTTTCAGGCTTTATCAATGCAGAGAACTCGAAAGAATTTGGCAATTATGTCATTCACTATAATGCCTTTCGTAGCGACACCCTGACGCCTGAAATTGCTAAGGCATATTCTCTGACACGACGAAATAACCGCATGGTTGTTAATATCACGGTTCAGAAAAAAGATGGCGATGTCACCAAACCAGTGAAAGCCAAAGTGAGCGGCTTTGCCAGCAACCTGACCGGTCAGATAAAAGACCTGAACTTTAAGGAAATACATGACGGCGAAGCTATTTATTATCTTGCCCAGTCTCAGGTTTCCAACCATGAAACATTAAAATTTGATATTCAAGCAACACCTGCCGGGGAAACACTGGTGGCAAAATTCAAATTTAATCAAAAGTTTTATACAGACTAAAGCGTTTTACTACTCCAAAAGCTGTTATTAAGCCCTGTTATACAGGGCTTATTTTTTGACATATGACAAATACTATTAATAGCCTCTTATCAGACATACCATCATCAGCCTATTTCCGTTACAATTCCCACCCGATATAACATGCAAACAGCTGAAGGCCAATCTAAGCAATGACGAATAAACAAAGCTCATACACCAGGGAAGAACTTCTTAAATGCGGCCATGGTGAATTATTTGGTCCGGGTAACGCACAACTTCCCGTCGATAATATGCTCATGATGGACCGTATAACGCATATATCTGAGGTAGGTGGTGAATTTGATAAAGGCGAAATTCAAGCTGAATTAGATATCAATCCAGACTTATGGTTTTTTGAATGTCACTTTCCCGGTGACCCGGTAATGCCTGGTTGCCTTGGGCTGGATGCAATGTGGCAACTAGTTGGTTTCTATCTGGGATGGAAAGGTCACCCTGGTCGTGGACGCGCACTGGGTGTAGGCGAAGTTAAATTTACTGGTCAGGTTCTACCAACTGCTGGAAAAGTTAGTTACCAGATTAATATCAAACGTGTAATCGCCCGTGGTTTAATATTGGGTATTGCAGATGGCGTGGTCAAAGTTGATGATCGCGAAATTTATTCAGCTAAAGGGCTTAGAGTAGGCCTGTTTAGCTCAACTGAAGATTTTTAGGTACGTATTAAATGAAACGAGTTGTAATAACTGGATTTGGTATTGTCTCCTGTCTAGGAAATGACAAGCAATCCGTAACAGAGTCACTACGTGAAGGCCGCTCTGGCATAAAATTTCAGGAAAAATACAAAGAAATGGGCATGCGCAGTCATGTTGCAGGTTCTGTTGATATTGACTTAGATGAGCATATTGACCGTAAAGTAAAACGCTTTATGGGTGATGCTGCTGCTTATACTTATGTGGCTATGAAGCAGGCAATCGAAGATGCGGGGCTACCAGAAGAATTAGTTTCAAACCCAAGAACGGGGCTGATTATGGGGTCTGGCGGCGGTTCACCTGAAAATCAGGTGCTCGCTGCTGACATACTTCGTGAAAAAGGCATTCGTCGAGTAGGCCCTTATATGGTGCCTCGTACTATGTCCAGTACGGTTTCTGCCTGCCTCGCAACGCCATTTAAAATAAAAGGCCTTAACTACTCAATTAGTTCTGCCTGCGCTACAGGCACACATTGCATAGGCAATGCCATGGAACAAATTCAGTTAGGTAAACAGGATATCGTTTTTGCTGGCGGTGGTGAAGAAGAACACTGGGCAATGAGCATGTTATTCGATGGCATGGGCGCCCTCTCTTCAAAATATAACGAAACACCTGATAAAGCATCTCGTAGTTATGATGCCGATCGAGATGGGTTTGTTATTGCCGGTGGTGGTGGCGTGGTTGTTTTAGAAGAACTGGAACACGCTAAAGCTCGCGGCGCTACTATTTATGCCGAACTAACCGGTTATGGCGCTACATCAGATGGTCATGACATGGTGGCTCCTTCAGGTGAAGGTGCTGTGCGTTGTATGCAAATGGCACTTTCAACTGTTGAAGGTCCCATCGATTATATTAATACTCACGGAACCAGTACCCCCGTGGGTGATGTAGCAGAAACTGGCGCTATCAAAGAAGTTTTTGGTGAGAATGTTCCTCCTTTCAGCTCAAGTAAATCACTATGTGGTCACTCATTAGGTGCTGCTGGCGTTCAGGAAACAATCTACTGTCTGTTAATGATGCAGAACAAATTTATTCAGGCTTCAGCTAATGTTGAAACGCTGGATGAAAAAGTAGCAGGCATGCCACTGGTAACTAAACGTATAGATAACGCTGAGCTTAATACAGTACTCACCAATAACTTTGGTTTTGGTGGTACAAATGCCAGCCTTGTATTGAGCAAATACAACGACTAGACCTGTCACGAGCCAGAGTTTGTTCCTGTTAGTTGTTTATTTATTAACAGGAACAAACTTAAAGCCGAGCCGCAGGGATTTAGCTTACCATTATGGATTCTTCAAAGCCCTCTCATGATTTTGCCGCACTAGAACCTACACTGATTATTGATTCAGTTGAGTCACTGGGTTTACAAAGCGATGCGCGCATCTTCCCCCTCAACTCCTATGAAAACAGGGTGTATCAAATTGGTCTGGAAGAGGGCGAACAATACGCACCGAAAATAATCGGTAAATATTATCGACCCAATCGCTGGAGCAATGAGCAAATTCAGGAAGAACACGACTTTACTACTGAATTATCAGAACTGGAAATTCCTGTTGTTGCCCCTTTACAGTTCAACCAGCAAAGCCTGCTTAATTACAACAACTTCCGATTTGCACTCTATCCCCAAAAAGGCGGACGTACCGCAGAACTGGATAATGCTGAGCATTTAGAATGGATTGGCCGATTTCTGGGGCGCATACACCTGGCGGGTGCCAGTAAGTCATTTACCAGCAGACCGAGTATCTCAGTTCAGGACTTCGCCATAGATAGTGCCGATTTCCTGTTAGAAAATGACTATATTCCCGATTATCTGCTGGAGGCTTACCAAACCCTGAGTGCTGATCTGATAACGCTACTAAAACAACGCTTTAGCAGCGACTCTACCAGGCATATACGCCTCCACGGTGACTGTCATAGCGGCAATATTTTATGGACCGATAGCGGCCCTCATTTTGTCGATTTTGATGACTGCAGAAGTGGCCCTGCAATACAGGATCTGTGGATGCTGCTGTCCGGCGATAGAGTTGAACAACAGCAGCAACTTAATCATGTGCTCGACGGGTACTTCGAATTCGCTGAACTTGATGCTGCCGAATTACGTCTGATTGAACCGTTACGTACTCTACGATTAATGCACTACTCAAGCTGGCTGGCTAAACGCTGGTCAGACCCGAGTTTCCCTTTAAACTTCCCCTGGTTTAATACGCCTAATTACTGGGAACAGCATGTTCTTGAGTTACGTGAGCAATTCTCTTTGCTGCAGGACAGCGAAAATCTGCACTTATAAACGCTAAGATTAGCAAAATATTTCATTTTTCTCGAAAACCCATGAAATATTAAGGCTAAGCACCTGTATTTTTTATAAAAAAAGGCTAGAATCTATGAAAAGAGATAATGGCGAAGCACAATGACAAACTTTACATTGAAATCAGCAGGTCTAATTATATTAGCTTTATTCAGCACACAGCTCACGGCGAATAGCCCATGGGCAGATGATACTGAATCAGAAAAGGTGGTAGCGGAAGAGCCTGTTACAAACGAACCCATGCCTGTACAACAACATGAAAATAATAATCCGGTTATGCAAGATGAAACCGTTGAGCCAGTTGGCCTGGTACAAACTGACAATGATGTACCTCCCGAACCCGAGCCTGCTTCTGGATCAGAGATGGAAACAGAAACTGTTCAACAAGGTGATGTACTAAACGTTAATGAAACATCACAGGCAGTTGCAGTAAGATTGCTCGATTTTCCTCGTCGCGGCATGACTACAGATAAAGTAGAAAACGAATTAGGTCGACCTGCTGAAATCATTCCTTCTGTTGGTCAGCCCCCCATTAGTCGCTGGGTCTACGACGATCGCACTGTTTATTTTGAATACTCATCAGTTATACATGTGGTAGCAAAATAAAAATAACTCTACTCGACAATATATGACACACAGATGCACCATCAGGTGCATCTGTAATTAAAAACTCGTGAACATCTTAACAAACCTTAGTCTCAATCTCCCTTCTCCTGTTACAGCTATAAAAAATAAACTTTTAGACGATAAAAATATTCAGTTATTTATTAAACGCGATGAACTCATTCACCCGCTTATACAGGGAAATAAATGGCGCAAGTTAAAATACAACATTCTTCAAGCTGAAAAAAAAGATCAAAACACATTACTGAGTTTTGGTGGTGCATATTCAAATCACTTACATGCCCTGGCTGCAGCTGGAAAGCAGCTAAATTTTAAAACCATTGGTATTATTCGTGGCGAAAACCCTAAACAACTTAACCCCTGCTTACAGGATATGCTGGACTGGGGCATGCAACTTAAGTTTATTACTCGTCTGGAGTACAAACAGAAAAACAGTATTAAATTAATTAATAATTTAAAACAGGAATTTGGTGACTTTTATTTAATACCCGAAGGTGGAAATAATTCCGCTGGAATAAAGGGCTGTTCTGAAATACTAGACGAACTAGACGATGACTATGACGTAATCTGTTGTGAGGTTGGCAGCGGCACAATGTTAAGTGCACTTATTCAAAAAAACAAAAGCGCAAGCACTAAATATTTAGGCTTTGCTGTAATGAAAAATCCTCAGCTTGATGAGGAAATAAAACACAACTTAATAGACAATACAGGCTCAAGTGGCCGAGTTTCAACAGCCAGAGTGTCAACAACATGGGAAATAAATCATCAGTACCACTTTGGCGGCTTTGCAAAAACGTCACCTGAACTCGATGAGTTTATTAAAAACTTTAAACACGAAAACAATATTCAGCTAGAACCTGTTTATAGCGGCAAAATGTTATGGGGGATTTTAGATCTGGTTAAGCATTATTATTTTAAACCTGGCACAAAAATTTTAGCCATACACGGTGGCGGTTTACAGGGTTTGCGAGGTTATCCGCAGCTAAATCAATCTTTAGAGCGTTAAAACTAAACATCAAGTTACTGTAACCCGTGATACTAGATCATGCCTTTATTGCTTTATGCGGGAGGTATGCATTCCCACGGAGGACCATGGGAACAAGACGAACGACAGATGTCATGAATTTAAAAGATAGCACTGTTCAGGCCCGTCTCTATCGGGATCAGTCCCGGCTTTTACGGCTCTGCCCCCTGTTGTAATGCCATCAAGAGTTTTGCGGAGTCAACTCACTACTCTGTCAACTCTTTGTGGTATGGGTTGAGGGGACAGGGCGCAAAAAACGCGACCTTTCCCCGAGGGAGATGTGCAACAACAGGCTATAATTTTACAAGATAATAATTATTTACTGATTAACACTGTCTGATTTGGGATATCGATCAAGCTCTTTATAGGCATCAATATAATCTTTTGAGAAATCAGCAAAATCATCAAATGATGTGGTCCAGTCTCCATCTAAAGTATTTTCATCTACACGGTTACCATTGAAACTAACCACTTTATTGGCATCTAGATCAAAACTCTTTTTATATTCAATAAACTCTTTTCCGATGTTTTTCTTATAATCGCTGAATTCATCATCAAGTTCCTGTTTGCGTTGCGCAGCCTGTTGTTTAAATGCAGCAAAATCATCAGCGGCGGATGCTGGTTTGTGAAATTCATAATCATCACCGGGTGATTCAATATTTAATTTTCCTTCCTGCAAAGCGACCTGCTGGTTAGCATCTTCAGCATCCACAATAAAGGTTGTGCCACGTATGCCAATAGTGGCAAATTTAGTGCGCACTTTCTTTGGTTTTTCTTTGCCTATCACTTTTCTAAAGACGTAATAGATTTTACCACCCAATTGAGACAACCAGCCCGATTGCTCAACCCTCAGGCTACTTTTCTGATCAAGTACAGACATGGCGCCATCTTCAAACTGTATAACCGCCTTACTATTTTTACTGGTGACCACCGTTTCGTTACTATTAACCAGAAATTGCTTTTTCTCAGGTTGTCTTTTTTCACCTTCTGAATTTACGACATATACCTGACCCTGAACTTTAACAATTCGAGCCCTGAAGTTTTCAGCCTGTAATGCAGATTGAAAAAAAAGCGATGATGAAACAAGTAGAATGCCTGCCAGCTTAGTTAATTTCATTAGTAACCTTTCCTGAATATATTTTTTAGCCCGGTCTTTTCTATGAGATCGGGCAACCGTTGCATAATACTAGCTTAGAATTGGTTTCACCGCATTAGGTCTAATCCATTAATTATGTAAGGATTTAGCCTCACTCTCTAATTGCCAGCGCTTTTCCTGCTCCTGTATATCCACAGGCAAGAGATCTGTTTGTTTATTATATGGATATGTTTTTCTATAATCCGCCAGAGCTTTCTTAAGCTTATCTAACTGCTTTGTTTCAAATAGCTTAATCAGTTCATTAACCTGTTTAATTTGCTGTTTATTACCAGCCTCTATGGCCTCTGTGCGGGCTAGCGACTGCAGCACCTTCTCTGTATTTGACCCGCTACCAGACATCGACTCTGGCATTGCATCTGACATTGCCTGCTGATCTGACTCCAGTTCTGGCTGCTGTTCTGGCTGCTGTTCTGGCTGAAGTTCTGGCCCGGGAGGTGAGATTAGTGCCATTGCTGGCAGAACTTCAGTTCCAGCGCCTGCATATTCATTCACATTTTCATTTACAACTTCTTGCTTAATCTGGGGCGACCTGCTCATGGACGATGAAGCTGCTTGCTGTTTCAACTGCAAACGCTTCTTAGGTGCTGCTTTTTCCTTGCTTCTTTGCCTGACTGCTTCCTGCATTCGCTGTTTCTGCAACTCAGCTGTTTGCTGCTGATGGTTTTCAGCTATTATTTTTTGTTCACTAAGTGCTTTATCATGCTTGTCTGTAAACTGTCTGCTTGTTAACGGTCTGTTTGTTTCTGGTAAAAACGCCTCTTCAGCATAATCATCGCCATTTAGCTCTGCGTCTATGTACTCTGGCTCAAACGCCAGTTTTAAAAACACACTTAAACTCAATACGATAATGGCCACGTATGATACGGGTACATACCAGGCGTGTTTTTTTACTTTTTTAACTCGTACAGGCGTAATTACGTTAGCCGTATCATGCTGTGAATTTACTGCTGAATGAGCTGCATTCAGAATGTTTAAGTCCGTAGATTCCGCTGGCATCTCAGTGGAGGCCGCCTGATATTCTTCATGCAATGCAAGAAAATCTTTATCATGATCAATTTCATTCTGATCAATTTTTTCCTGTTTTTTATTCGGGTCAAACTCTTTATTACTCATGATACGGGCCTCAGTGGCTGCAATATGCCTCGCAATCGTTTTATACCATAACGTAAGCGACTCTTAACGGTTTCTCTGTTTACACCCGTCACCTCAGCAATTTCAGCCAAACTCAGTGATGCTTCTTCCTTCAATAAAATTGCACTCCGTTGTTCTTCCGGTAATTCCGCAATCGCCTGTTTTATTTGTTGTTGAATTTGACTATTTTGTAATTCTTTATGCGGATCGGAATGCTCATCAGGCAACTCACCTGTTTCATCATATTCCACATGACTTTTTATATTTTTTTCACTGCGCCAGTGATCAACCAGTCGATTATGTGCAAGATGATATAACCAGGTAGTAAACTTTGCAGTCGCCTGGTAATTTTCCCGGGCATTAATAAGTTTCATCCAGACATCCTGAAACAACTCATTAGCAATATCCTGGCGGTTATTCAGCTGGCGTAATACATAACGATACAAACCGCCTTTATGGCGTGTATATAACACATCAAAGGCGGCTGCATTTCCATCTCGATAACTTAACATAAGATCTTCATCCGTTAGATCATCAAGTTCATTAGAAGAAAAACTATTCAATTGTATCCATTGATCTTTAACTTTATAAACGAAATAAATTATTTAGAATGTTGCCCTTAATAATTCTGTACAGACAACATTCTACAGTTTAAATAAACCCTCTAGCTATCCAACGACTGAGCTAGTGCTACCAGTTGAATAAATTCACCTCGATAACCATAATCGTCATCACCTTTAGATTTTTTAGCTAGTTCAAGAATATCATTATAACTAAAGTTTTGTAGATATTTTCCACCACGTAATTGCTGTGCAAATGCGGCCACAGAGGCTGAAAACTTAAAATTATTACTCGCATTTTTCATGTCAGTAATAACTTCACTTTTATATAATGGCTTTTCTATCAACTGGCTACTTGCTTTACTATTTCTCTTATATCTTAAACGCAGGAAGGCCAGCTCATCATTAAACTTGTTTACAGTTGTAGACTTAATAGAACCAGCATAACGCTGAGTACCAAGTTGCTGTACCGGGTTATCTGTGAACGTCACTTCATATAAAGCTGTAACTGTATGGCTCTCACCAATATCACCCGCATCAACTTTATCATTATTAAAATCTTCACGTTTTAAAGCTCGGTTTTCATATCCAATAAGACGATATTCAGAAACCTGATCGGGGTTAAATTCAACTTGAATTTTCACATCATTAGCAACTGTATTCAAAGTTGAACTCATTTCTTCAACCAGCACCTTTCTTGCCTCATTTAAGTTATCGATATAACTATAGTTGCCATTACCGACATCAGCTAGCTGCTCCATTAAATGATCATTATAATTACCTCGCCCAAAACCTAAAGTTGTTAATGAAACACCTGTTTTGCGCTTCTCTTCAACTATTTGCTTGAGTGCTTCGAAATCTGTAACACCGACATTAAAATCACCATCAGTGGCTAAAACAATACGATTAACACCATCTTTAATAAATGATTGCTGTGCCATCTGATACGCCAGCTTTATACCACTCGCGCCATTGGTTGATCCACCCGCAGTTAAGTTATCCAGAGCCATAGATATTTCGGCCGTTTGATCTCCTTTTGTTGGTTTTAAAACCACACCGGTTGAACCCGCATAGGTAACAATAGAGATTCGATCATTTTCCTGTAAATTTTTCACCAGTAATTTCAAACCTGATTTAAGTAACTGTAATTTATCCTGACTATGCATTGAACCGGATACATCAACTAAAAACACCAGATTGTTTGCGGGGCGCTGTTCACTAAACGACTGATATGCCTGTAACCCTACATGTAACAAATGGCTGTTTTTATTCCAGGGTGTTGGCGCTATTTCTGTATTGATTGTGAAAGGCTGGGTTTTATTCTGTGGATATTCATAACTGTAACTGAAATAATTTATTAACTCTTCAGCTCGCACCGCATCTCTTTGTGGCAGTTGCCCCTGATTTAAAAATCGTCTTACATTTGAATAGGCCCCAGTATCTACATCAATACTAAATGTAGATACAGGGTTTTCAATTGACTTATTAATTACGTTATCTGTGAAATGATTATAATTTTCTCTATTTTCTTCAGCCGAATAAGATAATGAATCTTGACTAGAACTAACAGAAGGCTGGGCATGCTGCATAAGAGCAGCACCCGATCTTTCTGCCATAATATAATTTCTGTGTTTAGACCTTGCTTTCAATGGTGCCAACTCAAGCTCCTGAGCGATTGTTGCAGGTGAGACAAGAAGCTGTTTTTTTTCTGTTTCTTTGATATTTTGTTGCTGATTTGTTTTTATTTGCTGATCTGAAGAAAGCTGACTTTGATCTGTCTCATTTTTTTCGAGCGGTCCACATGCTGATAACAGCACACTTGAGGCACATACAATAGAAAATGAGAGAGGTGTGTTTGAATAATTCATTGTAAAACTCCTTTATAGGTTCAAAGCTATAAACGTAAGAGGTTTAACAATGGGGTTAAAAAAGTTTTATTATTTTTAATTACACCTGATATTAGGATTGTTTACTACGACGGCACTCAATTATGCAGGAAATATAAAGCTTTATCGCCTGGTGTTTTCAATCAGGTCTTCGATAGTTTCCCAGTTACGATCTTCCTGAGTGGTAGAGCTGATGGGGTGATATATCCAGTCATTATTTAATTCATTTACCGTTTTTAAACAAAAGTCAGGCAGGTAGGTATAAAGAATAAATACTCTGAACCCATTAGATGTAATAACTGCTGCAAAAACAGATATCTGCTGTTGTTCCAGTTTATCTTTTAATAACATTTCCAGTTCATCAAGTAATTTACACTCTTCTGGAAAAGGAAAGCCACTTTCATCTATATCATTCAGCGGAACAGCAATACAAATCTGATGCATATAACGAGGGTGGCAGACATAATCTTCAATGCCTTCATTCAGGCGTATCCTTAACGGATTACCTTCATATTCTTTCTCGTATAAACCCCAACATTCCTGCAGAGCCATTTCTTTGTCTTCCCTGATAGTGTTATTGACAAGTATTAATAAGTTTTAATATCGTTTTTTTCTTTTTAATAAAAAGCCTAGAGTAAATAAACCTGAGCCAAACAACCAGAGCGCAGCAGGTACAGGCACTACCTGTATACGGCCATATATTTCAGCCGTTGTAGATGATCGTTCATTTGCATAAGTAGATTCTTCAAATGTTAATCCCGCGTCACGACTAAAGCCTAAAATCTCAAAACGATATGTTTCACCCAAGTAATCAAACAGCGAATCTTCACCCTGACTAATCAGGCTAACATAATCAGGAACATTGCTTGATCCGTTAGGTGTGTTATCAATGCTCAGTGAATAATTAAAAGTTGACCAGCCAATACCCTGTAAATTTACATTAAGACCAAAATCTACACCAGTAACACCTGCAGAGTAACGAGTAGAACGATTTACATACGTGAAATCACCTAATGAAAAAGCAGTTCCATCTGTTATTGTAAAATTAGACTCGACATAATCACTGGCGCTACCATCAAAACGAAACCGACTACTACGGCCTTTTCTATCTATACCCCAGTCAAACACACTCTGATCATTTGAGTAATAACCCAGATCATTATTTACGATTTTAATATAATCATTAGCACCCGAAACAGGGTTACTAAAATCACCGTATGCGTAACCTGTAAAACTGGCAGAAGATGCCGATGTACTTAATAAGACCGCACCTGAAAAGATGCATACCTTGAAAAACTGCGAAATACCACTCATCACTCACTAATCCTGTTGACACTTTTCTATATATAACCTGAATACGGTTATTTTTTTCTACTTATATATACAATAAAGCAATAATCATCCCAGCATCTGATTTTTTATATATTTTTCAATCAATTAGAGATTAGAATCTCTCTGCTGCTGTTTTTTGCTATAAATAAACCGACAACTCTTTAAATTAAAATCATATATTTCAATAAGTTAACTATTCATCTATTTTAAAGAACTGTCGGAAATACTTTCACTTTGTGACAATAGTCACAGACTATTCGATGATCTGACTCAGGTGATTCATGTCACTAATAAATTTCCAGTCACCCCCACCCTGCTCAACTCTCTTAGCCCAGTCTTCGACTCGTTTCTGGTATTCTACAGAGTCGACGTTGTCACTTTGTATTTCAGCAACATTAACAGCCATCACTTGAATACCGTTAAAACTAATTGGAAAATCACGCACCTGACCTTTTTTAATTTCTTCTTTCAAATCAGAAAAAATAAGAATCGTTCTTTGGGTAGCCTGAGTTTCATTTAAATATTCTATTGCCTGTAAAATACCACCGGTTATATCGGTATATTTACTTGATTTAATATTCTCACCAAACTTATCAACTGACTCAATAAATGCTCGTTTTTGCGCATTAGCCCTGGACGGTCTTAAATCAAAACTCATACGAGCAATAATATCTTTTTCATTAAAGCTTTCACTATCTATTCGTGCTAATGCCAGAGACTCTCCCGGTATTAATAAAGCAAGAAGATTACGGAGTACTTTTTGCACTTCATCAAACTGCTCACTGTAGGTTCCCGAGGCATCTAGCAGCACATAAACTGCTTTTCTCTCCCTCGGTTCAGAACAACCATGTTGAGCCAGTATACTCATCAGTAATATAAAACTTAAGGTAAGAAAGAACCCCTTCGCCGCAAAGGTTTTCATTTTTCACCCACCTCTTCTTGCTGGTGAGTTAGTACTCCGCTAATTGTGTCCTCTTTCTTTTTATCAACCTTGTCAGAAAAACTATTTTCAATTTTAAGTGGAATAAAAATAATTAAGTCATATACATTCATAACCATTTTTCCCATTCCATAAATTACATTTCCAACAAATCTGATACTGACTACAAGCACGTGTAATAACCATACAATAAATAAACCACTTACCGTTCTAAATGAGTGTATAAACGCTTCTAGAGGGATCGCAACAAACGCTAAAACAAAAGGCAGTATGAAACCCATTACCATTTGCCCTAGCGAGGGAATCCAGCGTAATGAGGGCTCCACCACCTCAACCCCGTTTAAGAGTTGAGACATTGCATCACGATCTGCCGCTAACGTGTCTCGCATATAAGCAAGTGATGCTTCAATACCCGCAAAAATAACCAGAAAGCAAAGCATGATCCAAAAGATGAATTTACGCTTATGATCTTCTAATAAATGAATAACCGGAAATAAGCGGGTTATCCCAACGGCTTCCATTAAAAATAATCCTAAGATAACTTCAATACTAATTATGAACAAAGCAGATACATCTGATGCCCGTATAGAACTTGAGCCTAAATAACTCGTTGCACCAACCATTTCTCTCATTGGCAAAGAAACCAGCTGAAAGTTTACATACATACCTATCACTGCCAGACACAGCGCCAGACCTGATATAAAAAACTGCGTCAGTGACGATGAAGATAACATTCGTTCTGCATAGCCGGTTTGATTGCGGATATCTTCATAAGTCTGCATTTGTCCATCGATAATTATTGAACGTTGTTCAAGGCCGGTTATTTTCCTTTCAACAGAGTTCAGGCTACTGGTAAGTGATCGCCAATAGGGCATCATTTTTTTCAATAAACCGTGACGTTCTCGACTTGCCCGGCGATATTCCTGCAAGTCTGTTTCTAAAGCTTTTTTCAACGTGCTATGAATATCGTTTAATATTTTAGCGACAACCGGGGAGCCATTATCTGGAATATCAGCCACTGCCTTCACCGCTTTAAGCCATTCAGGCGGTTTAGGTGGAACCTCACTAGATTGAACGTAATCCTCATCAATGCGGGTAATCTGTTCTTTTAAATCTCGTTGTAATGATGGGTAGCCACTAAGATCGCGATTTACTAAAATTTCTACACGTTGAAACTCACGTTCAATAAAGCGCTCTGCATGCTCCTCACCCTGGGCTAGTAATACTTCTCGATTACGCTTTTTAAGCTGCCTTTCGGCTATCATCACCGATTGAGCCATTAATCGGAGCGCATTACGCATACTACGTGTTAACAACAGAATCAATTGGTGAGCAGGCTGTCTAGCGATATACATCACCAAAATCAATACACATAGCCAAATAAGTATTGATAACTCGGGCTGGCCTTTTATTATACTGACCCAGAAATCAGACGTCATACCGTGACTCCACAGTTAAAAATTTATAATTATTATCTTGTGTATGAGGATACACCATAGAAATAGTCTTCGCCCGAACTTAACAAATTTTTAAAGAATTAACGCTAAACTCATGATACTGTTAATAAACTTAACTCATTATCATGGCTAAAAATGCAAACTTGGTCTAATATTCATGTTAAGAACCCCACAAAAACATCAAAAAATTTAAATAATGACAAACCCAGACACAAACAAGAAGACTTCTAAGAAAAAGGCAGAGCGCAAGGCAGTCTCTATCGATTTCAAGAAACCGGAATATTACATAAATCGCCAGATGAGCCTTATAGAATTCAACTGGCGTGTATTACAACAGGCCCGGGACGAAAGCATCCCGCTGCTTGAGCGTCTGCGTTTTTTGTGTATTTTCAGCACCAATCTAGATGAATTTTTTGAGATACGCGTTGCTGGAA
>Ga0316206_1001715_pt1 | contig 17795 bp, 12 predicted proteins | sample 6monthpyrite_MG_FD_204942 | JGI IMG/M metagenome (GOLD analysis project Ga0316206, IMG submission 204942) | Microbial mat bacterial communities from mineral coupon in-situ incubated in ocean water Damariscotta River, Maine, United States -... | ecosystem: Environmental > Aquatic > Marine >... | reverse complement strand
CGAGTGGCGGCGGTGAGCGCGGCGGCGGCGGCTACGGCGGACGGCCGAGTGGCGGCGGTGAGCGCGGCGGCGGCTACGGCGGACGGCCGAGCGGCGGTGAGCGCGGCGGCGGCGGCTACGGCGGACGGCCGAGCGGCGGTGGCGAGCGCGGCGGCGGCTACGGCGGACGGCCGAGTGGTGGCGGCGAGCGCGGCGGCGGCTACCGGCGTGACGATGGCGGCGGTAGGCCCAGCAACCGCGACGGCGGCAACCGCGACGGCGGCGAGCGCCGCCCGCGTCCCAGCAACAAGCCGAGTGGCGGCAACCCGTGGGGCAGCGGCTCCTCCTCCGATGGGGACTCGAAGAAGTCCTCTGGCGACTCCAACGAGTAGCCTCTCTCCTCCCCCTTTTGAACTGAACGGACCCAAGACCTATGACGCAAGAGCATGTCGTTGGCGTGATCGGAGGCTCCGGCCTGTACGAGATCGATGGCCTAACCGAGATCGAAGAAGTGAGCCTCTCGACGCCGTTCGGGACCCCGAGTGATGCCTTCATCACCGGCGTCCTGGACGGCGTGAAGATGGTCTTTCTGCCGCGGCACGGACGCGGGCACGTGGTCAGTCCGAGCGAGATCAACTTCCGCGCGAACATCTGGGGCATGAAGCGCCTCGGTGTCAGCCGGATCCTGTCGGTCTCCGCGGTGGGCTCGATGCGCGAGGACATCGTGCCCGGCGACTTCGTTGTGATCGATCAGTTCTTCGATCGCACGCGGCATCGGGTGGACACCTTCTTCCAGGATGGAGTCGTCGCGCATGTGATGTTTGCGGACCCCGTCTGCGAGAGCCTGCGTCGCGATCTGATCACCGCCGGCAGCGAGGTGGGCGTGAAGGTCCACGACGGCGGGACCTACGTGAACATGGAGGGTCCGCAGTTCTCGACCCGGGCCGAGTCCAAAATCTACCGCTCGTGGGGCGTGGATGTGATCGGCATGACGAACCTGCAAGAGGCGCGTCTCGCGCGGGAAGCCGAGATCTGCTACTCCACGATCGCCATGGCGACGGACTACGATTGCTGGCACGAGGGGCACGATGACGTGACCGTCGAGGCCGTCATCGCGGTCATGCAGGCCAATGTGGGGAACGCGCGCGCCTTGATCAAAGCCGCTGTCCCGCACCTTGTTCCGCAAGCGAAGAGCCCCTGCGCTTGCGGAGATGCCCTTAAGTACGCCATCATGACGGCTCCCGACCGTATTCCCGCCGAGGCGCGGCAGCGGCTGGGCCTGTTCATCGACAAGTACTTGCCTGAATGAGGTAAATCCGTGGCTTTCAAGCGTTCCCGAGACCGTTTCGCTCTCCTCCTGGCTCTGACCTTCACTTTGGGGGCCTGCCGGAGTGACGGTGACAACATCGAGGCGCTCTTGGAGGCTGGCTTCGCTGACCCACAGCCGTCTCAAGATTGGCACCAAGGGCCACCGGTGATCATCGAGAACACAGGGCCGGCGCGCTACGTGCCGGCCTTGCTCGATGCCTTCGACGCCGGCCGCGCGATGGAGACGGTGGCCTTCACCGATCAGTTCTATCGAGCGCCGGCGAACGATGGGTACATGGCCGTGTTGGACCACTTGGAGGAGCGCTTGCGCAAGGCCGGGTTTGGCGGGGACGACGAGCGCTTCGAGCTGCGCGAGATCCTCGGCGACATGACCGCGCCCGCGTGGACGCCGAAGTCGGGCCTTGTCGAGCTGTTGGTCCCTGGAGCCGAACCAGTGCAGCTGCACGAGTTCCATATCGGGACAGAATCGGACCGCACAATCTTGCCGCTTGGCGCGCCTCCGTGCGACGTGACCGGGCGCGTGCGCTTGGGGCTCGACGAGCTCGAGCCTGGCGACATTTTTGTCACGAATTCCGACCTCGGTCAGGTGTTCGCCCGGGCTAAGGGCCGTGGCGCGAGTGCGGTCCTGTCCTCGTTTATCGAGACCTTCAACGTTGACCCGACGGGTGCCGACCGGGACCACGACTCGATCCAATACTTGCGCCTGCCGAGCCCGAGCACGCTGCCTGTCGCCCAGATCTCGCGCCGTAGCTTCGAGGCGATTCAAGCCGCGAGCGCGGCGAATCCGGATGGGATCCAGCTTCACTACCAAGCGAACATCCACCTCGAGAAACGCCCGATGCGTACGCTCGTTGCGGCGATTCGCGGTGATGAGCGCGCGGACGAGTGCGTCGTCAGCGCGGCACACATTCAGGAGCCCGGCGCGAGCGACAATGCCTCGGGCGTGGGCGCGCAGCTGGAAGCTGCGGTCTCGCTCGCCGGTGCGCTGAAGGGCGACGTGATCGACTGGCCGAGCCGCACGGTGGTCTTCGTCTGGGGCGACGAGTATGCGCAGACCGCGACCTGGATCAAGGACACGAAGAGACGTGCGGTCGCCGGAGTTAGCTCGGACATGGTGGGCAACTCGCCCTCTAAGACCGGTGCGCGCGCGCTTCTCGAGCGCAACCCCGACCCCGGCGCCATGGCGACCCTGCCCCCCGACGAGCACACGCCTTGGGGGCACGGGGACGTGCGTCGCAGCATGCTGCACCCGAATGGTCTTGCCGTGATTGCGCGTTGTGCCATGATTGATGTCGGCGTCGAAGCTGGCGGCTGGCAGAGCGCCGATCACCCGTGGGAAGGTGGCAGCGATCACGATGTGTTTGTGTTCAAGGGCATTCCGGCCGTGCTCTTTTGGCACTTCACCGACTTCACCTATCACACAAGTCTCGACCGCCTCGAGATGGTGGATGCCGCCGAACTCAAGCGCACCGAGGTTGCCGTGGTTGCCACGATGCTGGCCGTTGCCGACCCGCGCCCGCTTGACCTCGATCGTTATGTGCGTTCGATCGAGCTTGAGCGCCAGGTCCGCGTCGATGCCGCCGAGGCCGATGGCAAACCCTCCCTTGGGGAAGCCTGGAACGACTGGTGCCGCGGTGCAGTGGGCTGGGTACGCGCTGAGTGTCTGCGGATCCCGCTCGAAGAAGCGATCCCCCCCGTTGTGCCCACGAAGACGGAAATCGACTCCGGGAGCGAAGAGTAATCGTGCTGGCATTGCTTGCGATCTTGGCCGTCGATCTGACTTCGATTGGCGCGTACGCGCCGCATCCAGTTGACGTTGTCTTGGCCGAGCCGGCAAAGAGCCTCTTCGAGGTCGTGGATCCAAGTGACGTTGCGGCGCCGATTGGCGAGTGGCGACACTTTGTCGAGTTCAACGGCGCCAACTACCGGGTAGTGGATCTCAAGGGCCGGCCAGGGACGCTGGGGTTGGATCGGTACGGGGTCACTTGGGACTTGGAGCGCCATCGCTCGAATGGGGACATTCTGGCCTTCGGCCTGAACTACCAGCGCCTGAGTTACTCCGACAACTACACCCTCGCGGGAGTCAAGGCGCCGGTCGAGTCGGCCGATCACTGGAGTCTCGACGCTTCGTATCACGATCGCTCGCGCTCGGGTTGGTCTTGGAGGCTGGGCGGCCGAGCAGAATCGGGCGTCACGAACGACGTCATGCCCTGGGAGGAGCTCGCCCTGGGCGGCACCATGGGCCTGACTTTGCATGCCTCGGACAGCGTGGACTTCGAGCTCAGCCTGGACGCCTTCGATCGCCCCGAGTCCGACCTGCGCATTGTTCCGCTCGCGCTGGTCAACTGGCAGCTCAACGACTCCCTGCGACTCGGACGCGTTGCGGGTGGCTACGGCTTCGACTACAGCTTTGATCCGCGCACGAACTACTTCGTAAGCGTCGACTACGAAGAGCGCTCGTACCGCATGGCCTCAGACGCCTTGCCCGCAGATGGCCTCTTGCGCGATCAAGAGCGGTCGGTGCGCGCCGGCATGGTCTGGCACCCGAAGCAAGCGATTCAGCTCGAGCTCTTCGCCGGCGCTGCCGATCGGCACATGGTTCTATTCGACGATGGCGAGGGGCTCGACAGCTTTGACGTCGAGGCGGCACCGTTCGTGGGCTTCCGGCTGTTGTTCGGCAAGGGCTCGATCTTCTAGCCCAGAACAAATCAGGCTTTGCAGTCTGATTTGTTTGCACCGCATGAGCGGTAGACTCGGCGGGGTAGAAGGAGGAGAATCCCCGCATGGCTATCGATTTCGAAAGCGAGTACGGCGTCAACGCGGGATACGTTCAACAGCTCCACGAGCAATGGCTTGTTGAGCCGGGCTCGGTCGATGCGAGTTGGGGGAAGATCTTCGAGCGCGCGGACCCCGAAGGCGCCGCCGCCGCCGTGGCGCGTCAAGCTGCAGAGGCCGCCCCGCCGGCGACCACAACGGATCCTAAGAGCGCGGATTCCCTAGAGCGCTTGACCGGCGTCGGGCGCCTGATTGTCAAGAACATGACAGCCAGCCTCGAGCTGCCCGTAGCGACCACGGTGCGGACGCTGCCCGTCAAGCTGCTGGACGAGAACCGCCGCCTGATCAACGAGCACATGCAGGTGCGCGCGCTTGGCAAGTCCTCGTACACGCACATCATCGCGTTTGCCATGATCCGCGCGCTGTCCGAGATGCCTCGCGTTCAGAGCGCGTTTGTTGACCTCGATGGCGTGCCGCACCGCCGCACGCCCGAGCACGTGAACTTCGGCTTGGCGATCGACGTTCCGGGGCCGAAGGGACGCATGCTGGTCGTGCCGAAACTCGGCGCCGCCGAGACTCTGACGTTCACCGAGTTCTACGACGCGTACCAAGAGATCGTCGAGCGCGGCCGTGAGGGCAAGCTGGGCACGGGCGACTTCGCCGACTGCACGGTGACGCTGACAAACCCCGGTGGATTCGGCACCAGCATGAGCGTGCCGCGCCTGATGCCCGGCCAAGGCCTGATCCTGGCCGTCGGCAGCATCGGTGTGCCGCCGGAGATGCGCGGCATGTCGGCTGCGAACTTGGCCGGGAACGCCATCGGCCCGGTGATGACGATCACCGCGACCTACGATCACCGCGTGATCCAAGGGGCCGAGTCGGGCCTCTTGTTGCAACGCATCGAAGCCTTTCTCTCGGGCGAGGAGGACTTCTACGACTCGATCTTCAGCGACCTGCGGATTCCGTGGTCGCCCGTGCGCTTCGCTTCGGACCAAGAGCTCGAGGCGTCCGAGCGCGGCCGCATCGAGGCGCGCTCGAAGTTGTGGCAGCTTGTCAACGCGTATCGCTCGCGCGGCTGCCAGCTGGCCGACCTCGACCCTCTGGAGTACAAACCGACACCGGTTGCATCGCTCGACCCTGCGACCTATGGCTTTACGGTGTGGGACCTCGACCGGTCCTTTTCCGCGGGCGACCTGTCGAAGGCGCCGACGATCACGCTCCGCGAGGTGCTGACAAAGCTGCGCCGCGCCTACTGCCGGCGCTGGACCGTCGAGTACATGCACATCGTCGATCGCGACCGCAAGTTGTGGGTGCGCCAGCACGTTGAGGATCCCGAGCACGCCTCCAAGATTGAGCGCACCGACCACGTGCGCATCCTGGGGCAGCTGTACGAAGCCGAGAACTTCGAGCGTTTCCTACACGCGACGTACGTGGGCAACAAGCGCTTCAGCCTGGAAGGCGGCGACACGATGATCCCCGCCTTGGCAGCCCTGATCGATCGCGCCGCCGAGACCGGCGTCGAGCGCGTGGTGATCGGCATGGCGCACCGCGGACGCCTCAACGTCTTGGCCAACATCATGGGTAAGAGCGAGGAGCAGATCTTCAGCGAGTTCGAGGGCGTCTTGCTGCCGCTGTCGGTTGAGGGCTCGGGGGACGTGAAGTACCACTTGGGCCAGCGCGGTACGTACCGCACGGCGAGTGGCGAAGCGGTCGAGGTTGTGCTGTCGGCCAACCCGAGTCACCTTGAAGCCGTCGACCCCGTGGTCTGCGGGATGACCCGCGCGCACCAGGACATCCTTGGTGACGTCGATCGCCGCAAGGTCTTGGCGGTGCAGATCCACGGCGACGCGGCGTTTGCGGGCCAAGGTGTGGTCACGGAGACGTTGAACCTGTCGCAGCTCGACGGCTACACAAACGGGGGCTCGGTTCACTTGGTGGTGAATAACCAGATCGGCTTCACGGCCAGCCCCAAAGACACGCGCTCGACCGACTACTGCACGGACGCCGCGAAGGCGATTCAGGCTCCGGTCATGCACGCGAACGGCGACAACCCCGAGGCGGTTGTGCGCTCGATGCAGGTGGCCGTCGACTACCAGCGCGAGTTTGGCGCCGACGCAGTTGTCGACATGGTCTGCTATCGGCGCTGGGGTCACAACGAAGGCGACGAGCCGGCCTATACACAGCCGGTTTTGTACGCGAAGATCCGCCACCATCCAACGACGTCGGAGCACTACAAAGAGCTCCTGTTGCGCCGCGGCAACCTGACCGGTGCCGAAGCTGAGGCGATCTCGGACGCAGCCTCGAAGAAGCTGTCCGAAGCGCTTGCGAAGTTCCGCGCGAGCCAGCCAGATAGCGATGCGCACATCCCGCTACCGGACTTGGTCGACCTGTCCCTAGACGACCCCGCCGACTACGTGACGAGCGCTTCGGAGGTCACGGGGCTGGACGCCGAGACCCTTGTGGCTTTCATCGACCAGCTGAACGTGATGCCAGCCGGTCACATCACGCACCCAAACTTGCTGCGCCAGTTGCGGCGGCGCGAGCGCATGGTGCGCGGCGAGCTCGACCTAGACTGGGGCGCGGCCGAAGCGCTGGCGTTTGCGAGCCTCGTGGCGGACGACGTGTCGATCCGCCTCTCGGGGCAGGACTCGGGCCGCGGTACGTTCAGCCACCGCCACTCGGTGATCCGCGATCAAGAGACCGAGGTCGACCACATCCCTCTTCATGCGCTTGGCGAAGAGCGCGGCTGCGGTGGTTTCGAGGTGCACGACTCGCCTCTGAGCGAAGAGGCGGTCTTGGGTTTCGAGTACGGCTACGCGCTTGTGCGCAAGGATGCCATGGTGATCTGGGAGGCGCAGTTCGGCGACTTTGCCAACGGCGCGCAGATTCAGTTCGACCAGTTCATCTCGTCAGGCGAGGCGAAGTGGCATCAGAGTCCGCCGCTGACGATGCTCTTGCCACACGGGTTTGATGGGCAAGGGCCAGAGCATTCGAGCGCGCGCCCCGAGCGCTACTTGCAGCTGTGCTCGGCGGGCAACATGACCGTTGCGAATCCCAGCACGGCGGCACAGTACTACCACCTGATACGGCGCCAGGGCCTTCTGGGTAAGCGCTACGAGGCGAAGCCCATGGTGGTCTTCACGCCCAAGTCTCTGCTGCGCGACAAGCGCGCGGCGAGCCCGATTGCGGACCTCGCCAGCGGTGGCTTCCACGACGTCTGTGTGACCGGCGAAGTGCGCGGTGCCAAGCGGCTGATCCTGTGCAGCGGCAAGGTGCGGCACGATCTTCTGGCCGCGCACGCGGAGAAGGCGGACGGCGTCGCGATCATCTCGGTCGAGCAGCTGTATCCGTTCCCGAAGGCCGCGCTCGAAGAGCTCATGGCGGAAGCGCCAGATGCCGAGATCGTGTGGTGCCAAGAAGAGCCGCGCAACATGGGGCCGTGGAGCTTTGTGCTGCAGCGCTTCCTCGACATGGGGCGCATGCTGAGCTTTGCGGGTCGCGCCGAGGCGGCGAGCCCCGCGACGGGCTCGTACCACCGGCATGCGCTCGAGCAAGAGTGGCTGATCGGCCAGGCGTTTACGGTAGGTAGTTAGCGGAGCAACCTAGAGGTTGAGCGAAACGAGCGCCCGCGTATTGGGCTTGACGTCGTAGTCGATCTTTTCCGAGATCTCGCCCGTGGGACCGCGTACTTGGAGCGTGATCTCGCCCGGGCCGAGGCCGGTGATCTGGACCTTGCCAAACGCGTCGGTGACCCACGGCTTGGGGCTGCCTTTGCCGTCGCGGGTGATATAGACCTTCGCGCCGACCGACGGCACGCCATCCGCGTCTTCGACGTAGACCTCGAGCGAGCACTGGGGTTGCAGCGTGACGAAGAGGTCGCGGGAATTGGGGGCGGCATCGGCTGCGGCTTTGGGCCAGTGGTCATAGCTCCAGCCGGCTTGGCCGAAGTTCGGGGCCGAGGCTGAGTAACGCGGCGCGCCGTCCTCGTCGACTCGCGGGACCGCGAACACGCCCTCGGCGATGCGCTTGGGTTCGAGCGTCCAGAGCTTGTCTCTTGTGATGCGCGCTTTGCGGCGGGCCTTGGACATGATGTCGCCCGTGAGGGTCGCGCCTTCGAGCGGTTGGCCGCGCTCATCCACGATGTGGACGAGGTCGGTTTCGACCGGGAACAAGAGCACGATCTGGGGCGGGGCGTCGGGCGTGAGCGCGGGGATCATGCGCTCGGTCTGCAGGCGAAAACCCGGGGCCCAGGCCTCGATGGTCCAGGCGTTTTGGTTGTCCATGTAGTGGCGAGTGTCGCCCTTGCCGTTCACGGGGAGCTCGCCCCAGCGCCGGTCTTGGGCAGAGAGGAGCCCGGCTCGCACGCCCTTGATCGGGACGCCGTGGCCGCGGTCGGGGTCGAAGCCAAGGACCCGGAATTTGGCGAGCGGCGCGGACTCCAGCACGAACTCGATCTCGGTGTCCTCACCTGGCGCGACGACGATGTCGAAGCCGCGCAGGAAGCCCTCGGCCTCGACGCGTGCGAAGTAGCGCTCGTCGTCGAGCTCACCGAAGTGCGCCTCGCCAAGGGCGTTTGACTGCGCGTTGAGCACGGTGGGGTAGAGCTCGGCGTTTTTGAATCCGATCGCCTCGCGGTCCCAATCGCTGAATGGGTAGCTCGGAAGTAGCTGAACTCTTGCGCTGGGAATCGGCTGCTTCTCGGAGTCGACGACCCGGACGGCGAGTGAGTGGCCGGCCATGAGCTGGACCCGGGCGAGGCCTTCGGGATCGCTCGTGGCCGCGCTGCGCAGCTGGGCTGCGAGGACCTGGGAAACCTGCTGGCCCTGGGCGCCCAGGAAGATCAAGCCGCGCTCGTCGACCTTGGGGAACTGGAAGCGCCCGCTCGCATCTATGTCCGCTTCCGTTGCGGGCGAATAGGATTCCTCGGGCAAAGCGCGCGCCCAGGCAGCCGTGGGGGGCAGGCCCTTCGAGGTGGTGAGCGTGCCCGCTAGCGGTTCGGCGCCGGCGAGCAGAATTAGGCCAAGGTCGGTGCGCTGCAGAGTGGGCCTGCCGAGATAGAACTCCTTGGGGTAGGTGCGCGGCGAGTCAAGCAGCAGCATCAAGGGCTGCTCGGCATCGCCCGGGATGTCGATGGCGAAGGAGCCGTCATTGTGCGTCACGGTCGCGGCCAGGGGGGCGTGGTCGCCGAAGGCGCTGACCTCCACGCCGCTGAGCATCAGGCCGGTCGCGCTTCCCGACAGGCTGACCCAGCCCACAAGCCGCTTGGTCTCGGGGAGCGCTGCTGGCGCGGCCTCTTCCGCTTCGCTCAGCACGTCTTTGGAGGTGGTCGAGGCTTGGGCGGGCGCGGGCTCGAAGGTTGGGATCCGCGCGCCCCGATCCATGTCAGGTGCCGAGCGTGGGCCCGTGTCCAGCCCCTCGGTCTGTTGCGTGGCCTCGGAGTTGCCACTCGGATCGGTCGGCGAGGCGAGCGCGGCGGGCTCTTGGGGCGCGGCTTCGGGTGGGCCAGAGCCTAGAAGCCAAAAGCCCGCGCCGACCACACTGAGCGCGAGCCCAACAAGAAGGAGAGGCGCCGCGCGCATGGGGACTAGTTCCCGATCGACAAGTTGCGCGAGATGTCTTGCCCGTCAGCAACCGTGATGGTGACCTCGGACTTCTTGATGTCGATGATGGGACCAAACGGGCTACCCCCGCCTTCGGACTCGGCGCGCACTGCGGCGAGCTGCCAGGTTCCGGCTTGCACGTTCTTCATCACGAAGCGTCCTTCTGAATCACTGCGCACCGTGCCGGGGAAGCTGCTGATGCGCCCCGTCAACGAGATCCGCGCGTTGACCAAGGGGGCACCGGAGGGACCGTAGACCGTGCCGCGAATCGTGGCGCCTTTGGGCAAGCGGATCGAACCCAGGTCGCGCGTCTGCCCTTCGGTGACAACGAGGTCGCGGAGGGTCTTCTGCGTGTAGTCTTCGTGGCGGATCTCGAGCTGATAGGTTGTGGCCGTGATCAACTTGATTGTGAACGCGCCGTCCTTGTCGGTGCGCACCTTGCGATCGGTGGTCGTCCGTGGGACGAGTCCGCCGAGCATCTGCGTGAACGGGTTCTCGACGTAGCCGTTGTCGAAGGTCGAAACGAGCGCGTCAGAGACGGGCTTCCCGCTAACGGCGTCGACGACGCGGCCCGAGATCGAACCGCCTTGGCCAAGCTCGACGCGCACATCGGGGGTCACGATGCTCTGCGCTACGACGAAGCTGTCGGAGTAGGTCGGCGCGAAGCCGGGCGCCGTAATCTGCATGACGTAGGAGCCGGCCTCGAGGCCAAAGAGCTCGAACTCGCCTTTCTCGTTCTTGAACTTCGAGGCGGCAACCGCACGACCATAAGTCGTCGAGCCCGGCGCAACAGCGCGCACGCTGGCATGGAATTCGGTCACGATCGAGTCATCGGCGCGGGAGACGACTGTGCCCATCACACCGCCCTGGCGGGCCATGATGACTAGGATGTCGGGGTCGGTCAGCTTGACGCGCGTGAGACGCTGATCGCTGAAGTTTTTAGCGCGCACGATGACCATGAACATGCCCTCGGCGAGATCGCAGATCTCGAAGTAGCCGTCCTTGTCGCTGAGACCTTGGCCGCGGCTGATCTGCGCGGTCTCGTAGCTGGTGGCTTCGATGCGCGCGCCAGCGATCGGCGTGCGGTCGGGCGCGACAACACGACCGCGAAGGCAGAGGCCGGTCGAGAGGCGGAAGTCTTGGGTCTGAGGTTCGGCAAGCGAACCGGCGAACAAGAGGTTGTTCCGCGTGCGCGAGCCGTAACCTTCGGCCGTGACGGTCACGTTGCGGGTTCCCGGGGCCACGTTGGGGAAGCGGTAGTTTCCCGACTCGTCGCTGACGGTCTGCATGTCGTCGTCGTGACGTGCGCCTGGAAGGAGGGCGAACACCGACTGAAGGGTCAACTGGGCACCGGCAACGGGAGCGCCAGATGCATCGTCCATGACACGCCCGCGCAGCTGATAGCCCGTGGACATGACAACTTCGATGGATGTGAGGGAGTCGGTCCCCACGGCGATCGACTTGCGCTCGGTCCGGCTGAAATCGGGGTGGATCGCCGTCACCGTGTAATCGGTGGACGGCGGGATGCTGAGGAACGTGAAGCGCCCTTGCGAGTCGCTTGAAGTTGTCCACGCATCTTGTTGCTCGCCCTTTTGAGCTGAGAGAGCGGCCTCCATGGCCTGCAACTGGGAGGCGAACTTGTGGCGCACCAGGACGACGCGAACGCCCTCTAGTGGCACGCGATCGGGATCGAGGATGACTCCGTTCAGGCCGTTGCTCCACGCGCCGGCGTATTCGTTGCCGGCTTCGCCCGTGATCGCCTCACGCGCGGCATCGGAAGCGCTGGCCTCACGCGGATCTACGAACTCTTCGTTCAAATCGAGGCTCGTCGTCCGGTCGGGCGCGGCGATGCGCTCGTTGCCGCTGCCCGGCAGGAGTCCCGTTGTGCCTGGAGCGGGGGCCTGGCTCGGTGAACCGAACAAGACAAAGAAGAGGGCCGCAACCGCGGCAGCCACAAGGGCGAGGACAGCAACTGGTTTCATGGAGTGGGGGAGAGATTCGACGCCCATCTTTGGGGGAACTTCCCGTGGGCTCACCAAAAAGTGGGCGGGCCGCAGCTTCGAGAAGCTGTCGTGGTTGCGTGACCGGGGACCGGCTGTGGCTAGGCTCTCCGGTCTTGCCGATTAGATGACGGGAGGAGTGGGATCCGGGCCGGGCCAAATCGAACTCGTCCATGCCGTGGCGATGTTATGGAAGGCCAACAGCAAGAGGTAGAAGTCGACGCGGCGCTCAAGCGTGACCTCGATGGTGCCGCCCTTCTTCTTGAGGGTCGCGACGAGGCCCGTCTTGGGCGCGTGCATCTCCCAGCCGCTGCCGAAGCTCTTGGTCGGCACGAGCCGGAAGGGCTTGTTGCCCCCGTGAAGGCTGATTTCGCGGCCAAGCATGCCGTAGCGGATGCTGGAGCCCAGCCACTCGCGGCCTTGGCCGCCGTGCACCTGGGACCAAGCCCCGAACTGGTGGCGCAGAAGCCCTGGATCGCGCTCGATCGAGATCGTCTCGCCCTGGACCGGAACGTAGGTCGAGCTATTGACGAGCCGGAGCACGCCCGCGCGCTTCCTGGTCAGGGTTCCAATGACCTCACCACCGCGTTCGAAGGCGAACGCCGAGCTGAAAAGGCCCTGGGGGCGGATGGTGTAGGGCGCTTTCGCGCTGACTTTTTTGGGTTCGTCGCTCATAACCGGAGGGGCGGTAGCTGGGTGGGGGGTGACTCGGCGGCAAAGTCTAACCCGTTCGGGTCTATCTATCGGCCGAGGTGCATGTTTCGCGGGAGGGAATTGCCTAAGTCGGAAGGCCCGCGAGGGACCTGAGCGTCCGGATGACGCCAGGGAGTGTGGCAATTACGAGATCAATTTCGGGCTCGGTTGTCTCAGCTGAGAGAGACATGCGGAGGGATGAGGAGGCCTCGGCATCGGTGCGGCCCATCGCGGCAAGGACATGGGATGGGCCGTGGTGGCTGGAGCCGCAGGCGGAGCCCGTGGAGACTTGAATGCCGTACTGGGACAGCATGAGGAGCGCGGCCTCGCCGTCGATCCCGTGGAACTCGACGCAGCTGGTCGAGGCCACACGGAGGGCGGCTGCGGAGGCGACGGTCAAGTCGCTAAGTTCGCTTGCGAGGGCTGATTCGAGTCGGTCGCGCATGGCGGCGATGCGCTGCACGGCACCCGGCGCTGCGAGGTGCTGCTGGGCGCGTTCCGCGGCCTGGCCGAAGCCAACGATGCCGGGCACGTTCTCGGTCCCGGCTCGGCGTTCGCGCTCTTGAGGGCCGCCGGCGATCAGGCGTGGGAAGCTCTCGAACGTGCCGCTCTTGATCCAAAGCGCGCCCACGCCCTTGGGCCCATGCAACTTGTGCGCGCTGAGCGAGGCCATGTCCGCACCGAGCGCGGGCAGGTCGAGGGGGATCTTGCCGGCGGCTTGCACGATGTCGAAATGGACAAGCGCGCCGACTTCGTGCGCAGCGTCGGCGATCGCGCGGAGCGTGGCGGGATCTTGAATGCGGCCGGTCTCGTTGTTGACAAACAGCAGCGTCACGAGCGCGAGCCTAGGCCCGGTTTCGCGGATGGCGGCGAGGGCGGCGGCGTGGTCGATTGTGCCGCTCGCGTCGACGCCGATGGAAGTCGTCGGGATCGCGCGGCAAGCAAGCCCCTCGAGCGTCGCGGCGTGCTCGGTGGTTGAAGTGATGGCGTGCGTGCGGCCAGTGCTCTTGCCAAGCGCCGCGGCAATCGCCATGTTCGTGGCTTCGGTGGCGGAGCCGGTGAACGTGATCTCGCGGACCTGGCCTGCGTTGACGAGGCGCGCGACTTGGCCGCGCGCCTTCGACAGCGCGGCGAAGGCTTCCTCGCCGAGGCCGTGCAGGCTAGACGGGTTGCCCGGCCGCTCGCGGAACCAAGGCAGCATGGCCGCCAGGACCTCTTCCGCCACCGCCGTCGTGGCGTTGTTGTCGAGGTAGGCGCCTGAGGGGGCGTCGGGAGGGACCATGGCGCGGCGCTAAAACAGAGCGCTGATCGACTTGGGGAGCGGCGCGCCGGTGCATGGGCACGGCTCGCAGAAGTTGTTCCCCGCGATCGGGCTGGTCGCGCAAGCGGCGCACTCGGCGGTCTTCTGCAGCGCATTCGCGATGCGCTGGCGCTGCTCCTGAAGCTCGGTGACACGCGCCTCAAGAAGCTGATCTTGATGGGACAGGATTGTGCGGACCTTCGCCAAGAGCCCTTCGCGGCCCAAGCCTTCGTCGCGCGAGGTCATCAGCTCGCCAATATCCTCAAGCTGCATCCCGAGGTCCTGCAGTTGGCGGATCATGTTCAACCGGTTGACGTCGGTGTCGCGGTAGTACCGGAATCCGCCCGTGCTGCGCTGAGCAGGAAGCAAGAGCCCGAGCTCTTCGTAGTAACGAAGAGTGCGCAGGTTCGTGTCGGCGAGGCGAGCGAAGTCGCCGATTTTGAGGAGGTTGTTGGGTGGCACAGGAAATTCAGGGCGAAATCGTAGGGAAAGTCACCATGGCTAATCTTACCCTGCCGTAAGACTTGGGCGCGCCCAAGTGGACTTTTCCCGGCCCAAGACCTACAGAATCCCATGCTGAGCTTCTTCTTCTTCTTCGATCCCGTGATGATGAACCCGTACTTCCTGATCGCGACCCTGATTGGGGTTGGGCTGTCGGTTTGGGCCCAAAAGCGGGTCACTTCGGCGTTTAAGAAGTTCTCGACCGTGGGTGTGAGAACCGGAATGACCGGTGCCGAGGCGGCGGCGGCCGTGTGCCGTGCCGGCGGTGTCGAGGGCGTCAAAATCGAGATGACGGGCGGGAAACTCAGCGACCACTACGACCCGCGTGACAAGACCTTGAGGTTGTCACGCGACGTGTATGAGGGGCGCTCGATCTCGTCGATTGCGGTCGCGGCGCACGAGGCCGGCCACTCGATCCAACACGCCGAAGGCTACGCACCCTTGGGCTTCCGCTCGGCGATGGTGCCCGTTGCCAACGTCGGGAGCCGGGCTTGGTACTTCGTGTTCTTGATCGGCGTGCTGCTGCAATACTCGAGCAACACGCTTGGCCCCATGCTGATGACCGTGGGCGTGGGGCTGTTCGCTCTGCTTGTGTTCTTTCAATTGATGACCCTGCCGGTCGAGATCGACGCTTCGCGCCGCGCGAAGTTGGTCCTGGCGCAGACCGGCATCGTCTCGACTCCCGAAGAGGAAGCGGGTGTCGCGACCGTTCTGGATGCGGCCGCGATGACCTACGTGGCCGCTGCGGCGGCCTCGGTCTTGCAACTGCTTGCTCTGATCTTGCGGGTGCTCGCTTCACGGGACTAAGGCCTGGGCGGTAACCTACGGGCCCCCTGTCCCCTTGCCCGGTCCAAGCCATGAGCCAGATTCGATTCGACTACACCAATGTCCTCGCCGACCGCGTCGGCGAACATGGCCTGACGGCCGCCGAGCTCGAGGCGATGGCGCCGCAGGCGGAGGCCGCGCTCGACGCCGTTCTCGCGCGTAGCGAGACGGACCTGCGTTGGCTCGGGCTTCCTGGCGAGGACGAGGTCCTCGACGCGATCCTCGACTACGCCTCGTCGGTTGCGGGCAAGTTCCGCAACGTCGTCGTGCTGGGGATCGGGGGCTCGGCGCTTGGCAATACAGCGCTGCAGTCGGCGCTCGGTAGCCCTTTCCACAACGTCGAGCCGCCGCCCGGAATGGCGCGCCTCTTTGTCTTGGACAACATCGACCCCGACCTTGTGGGCGAGGTGCTCGACCTGATCGATCCGGCCGAGACGCTGTTCAACGTGATCTCGAAGTCGGGCGGCACGGCTGAGACGATGAGTCAGTTTTTGATCTTCCGAGCGCGCCTTGTTGAGGTGCTTGGCGAAGACGGGCACCGCGACAACATCGTGGTGACAACGGACGCGAAGAACGGCGTCTTGCGCGAGATCGTCGAGCGCGAGGGCTACGAGTCCTTCATCGTGCCCGACGGCGTTGGTGGGCGCTTTAGCGTTCTGTCGCCGGTTGGGCTGCTGTCATCCGCGCTGGCGGGCATCGACGTGAAAGGGCTCTTGAAAGGCGCGATGGAGATGGGGGCGCGTTGCGCTCGCGCGAGCTTCGCCGAGAATCCCGCGCTCATGCATGCGTCGATTCAGTTCCTGCTGCACGAGCGCCACGGGATGCCGATTGCGGTCATGTTCCCGTACAGCCATCGGCTGGCGAACATGGCGGATTGGTATGCGCAGCTGCTTGCTGAGTCGCTTGGCAAGAAGAAGGACCGCGCTGGCAACGACGTGTTCCGCGGGCCGACGCCGGTGCGCGCGGTGGGGGTGACCGACCAGCACAGTCAAGTGCAGTTGTACGTCGAAGGTCCCTTCGACAAGTGGTTCACGCTCTTGACCGTGGACACCGCCGATCACGAGGTGCCGATCCCGCCGACGCCGCAAGCGTTCGCGGATCTCGAGGGAGTGGACTATCTTGGCGGTCGCAGGTTGGGCGATCTGTTCCGTGCCGAGCGCGATGGGACCGAGATCGCTCTGACCGAGGCGGGGCGGCCGAATGCGTCGATTCAGTTCGACTCGATTACCGCGCGCTCGGTCGGCCAGCTGATCTACATGCTCGAGCTCTCAGTTGCGGTGATGGGCGAGCTGTACGACGTGGACGCCTTTGATCAGCCTGGCGTCGAGGCGGGCAAGATTGCCGCATACGCATTGATGGGACGCGATGGGTTCGAGGGCCGCAAGGCCGAGATCGAGGCCTCGGCACCCGCGAAGAGAAATCGCATCTAAGGCCTCGGGGATCTGGAAATCCGCTGCTGTGGACTAGACAATGGGCGCTCCTGCCGGGGAGCGCTCTTTGCATAGAAGCGCTTCATTCCCGGCTGTTTCTATCCTCACCCCCTATCTGCAATGATCACCCCCATCCTGGCCGTTTTGACATCGGCCATCCCCGTTCCACCGGCAATGGACATGGTTCCTGATTGGATCCACTTCACAGGCGGAATGCGCCTGCGCCTCGAAGACACCATGGACCAGAACGCCGCGGGCGACGACCGTGTGCGTGGCCGCATGCGGGTGCGCCTTGGTGCGAAGTTTGACATCTCCGAAGAGCTGAAGGCCGAGGTGCGGCTCAGTACGAACTCGGGTAGCACGGCGAACAACCCCTACATGGACTTTGGCGGGAACAGCCAGTCCGGCGACACCCTCGGTGGCGCGACCGTTCTGTTCGACCGCATCAACGTGACTTGGATGCCGGCTGATGGCACGACTCTGGTCGCAGGCAAGATGGCGAACCCGCTTGCTAAGAACCCCGTCTTTGGCGAGTGGATGCTTGACGACGACATCCAGCCGAACGGCGTCGCGGGCATCTGGAGCCCCGGCGGTGACTTCGACATGGACATGCGCTTGGCGTACTTCGTGATCGACGAGGTCAACAGCCCCGGCGACACGGCGGACCCCGCCATCTCGATCTTCCAGTTGAACTTTGGCGGCGAGACCGACAGCTTCGACTGGGACTTCAACAACGCCTACTGGAACTACGCCAACGAAGGCGGCGCGGACCTCGGCATCTGGAACTCGATCCTGTCGGCCAGCATGGACGACCTGACGGCTTCGTTTGAGTACATCCAGAACCTGAACGACGACACCGGCGACGACACCGGCTATGCGGTGGGCTTCAAGTACGGCAACGGCGGCAACGTCGGCGACAGTCAGTTCTTCGGTAGCTACATGGACATGGACCAGAACGCCACCAACTTCGGTGTTGCGCAAGACGACCTGCCGAAGGGCCCTGCTGGCACGGGCGTGACCGGCTTCATCGCTGGTTGGAAGTACTGGTGGATGGACAACGTCACGTTCCGTCTGTGGGCCCTGCAGGCCGACAACGACACCGACGACCCGCTGCGTTTGCGCTTCGACCTGGACGTCAAGCTGACCCGCTAAATGGGTTCGCGGGAGCGCGCCTCCCGTTTCGACAACAAGCCGAGCCGGCTGGGGCGCGTCCCTAGCCGGCTCGGCTCGTAGATACGGCTGGCGATCGCAGTTAGCGTGAATACGGTGCCAGGCACGATTCACCCTCTAAGGGAAGGGGCGCCAAGCGCCCCTTCCCTTAGAGGGTGAATCGTGCCTGGCACCGTATTCACGCTAACTGCTG
>Ga0316206_1001712_pt1 | contig 17808 bp, 24 predicted proteins | sample 6monthpyrite_MG_FD_204942 | JGI IMG/M metagenome (GOLD analysis project Ga0316206, IMG submission 204942) | Microbial mat bacterial communities from mineral coupon in-situ incubated in ocean water Damariscotta River, Maine, United States -... | ecosystem: Environmental > Aquatic > Marine >... | reverse complement strand
TCTATTTTTCTGTGAAATAACCAGGCCACAAACAATCTGGGCATGTAGAGCGAGAATGTGACTGATGTCCAGATAACAACCAGACTGGTATCCAGATGTTCTTTTAATACAAAACTGAGAAACAACAGCAATAAAACGCCGCCAATAAAAATTCTATTCATTGAAGAATAGAGGATGCGCATGCGCTCAAAATCCAGTTGCTGCGAGTTTTTTATCATGTAAGGCTATAGCATATATTTTTTTTCATCACGATACCCCTTCTGTAATGACTCATATGATCTAGAACTATCATGATAAAAAATCGGGTTTATTTAGTTATTGTTATAATTTTTATTATAATTTATCAAGATGGAAGTGTATCAGAGATGTACCCCCCTGTTACTTAATTTAAATAACATATCCTGACTGGAGTTAATGAAGTATAACCTTACTTAATATGGCAGAGAGGCAGGGACTCATTCGCCCCTTCGTGGGGGCTCTCCCCTACGGGGCAGCACTTTCGTGCTGTGAAAAATACCATCATGGTATTTTTTCGAACCCACCTTTCAATCCCAGGGTTCAAATCCCTGCTACCCTGTCTATAACTTTAATATATCCCGGGTACTCAAACTAATACTTAAATATGGCGGAGAGGCAGGGATTCGAACCCTGGGAGGGCTACAAACCCTCGCTGGTTTTCAAGTCTGAAAACCAGCCTCTTCCTGTAAAACAGTGAACAACTGACAACAATTATGAACAACAATAACAGGGGCTTACAGGTTTTTCAATAATTACCAACAATACTGATTATTCAGTATTGTTAACGATAATGGTCCAAATTTGGACCAAATTACTCCAAATTGTCCCCAATCCATTAAATAGACGTATAAATCCTAATGTTATACTATCATTTCTGGGGTAATCATCTAGCATTGGGGGGGAGACATTATGCTTGATCAATGGGAAAGGTATGTTCAGTTTCATGATATTTATCTAAAAAGTGAACCTGAAGGTGCTGATGGCTTTCAGTTAAAAGAAATACTTCCTCTTCTTATTGAACGAATAAAGAAGAATGAGGCGGTTAAAATGATTAACAACGATACGGCCGCAATCAGGATTACCCATGTACAAGAATATATTAAAGATGATGCTATCATCATGCTGGTCCAGTATTCAGATGAAAATGTCACAGACCCCGTATTCAGCAACCTACAAAGTGGTGAATTAAGAATAGAACCTAAATTGGAAGGTGAAGGTGTGGCCGTATCGGCCCATATTGCACTGTCTACAGTACCACATGACCCTGAAGGTATGTTTTATAGGCTTCTACTTGAGGAAATACCTGGCCTTGGCCGAAGTAGTATTTCCCCATTTTTAAAATCTGAATTTAAAGAAGTATGCAAAGGGCGGTTTGATTATGTGGATGTCAACGACAATCAACGCACAAAAAATCGCCGTCCATCGGCTGAGATTGTCAGTACACCCAGCAGGCAATTATCGGAGGAGTTTGATAAGGGAGGAATATTGCAATCAATTGAACTGGTGAAATTTTTACATAACAACCATGAATTTGATGAAGATGGTTACTATACCGAGTCTTCACGACATATAAAACTTCAGCCAGCTCAAACACCTGGTGACCGTATTATGGACATACTAAACCGTGTACGTAAAAAAGCAAGACAAGACGGTTATACTGATATGAAGATCCGCTACAAACGACCTCAAGGAAAAACAAAAACTGCCGCGATGGGTAGTACTATAAACGATTTACAAGATGCACTCATAGTACGAGATGAACCGATACGATCAGATGAGCAGCTAACCCAGTGTTCAGAGAAGATTGTTTCCAATTTTGCTGATAAAATGGTAAAGCTATTAAAGGCTGATTAAGAACTATTTTCCATATGAATGCAATTAAACAATTATTCACACCAATCAATTACCTGAGGATAAATCATCCTATAAAAAGGTGGTTTGATTATATCATCCCGTTATTTCTTACAGCCTGTATATTTCTAGCCTTATTCTATCTACCAAAAGAGCCACTACTCTTTGGTGACAACGGGTTGATTTTCATTATTACAGATTTAATAAAAATACTTGTTGGTTTTTATATTGCATCACTTGCCGCTGTTGCTACATTTCAAAGACCAGAAATGGATAACCCTTTGTCAGGTAATCCAGCAACTCTTTCGGTTAAACGTAGGGGTAAGTCTAAAGTCTTAGATCTCTCACGTCGTCAGTTTTTATGCTACCTTTTCGGCTATCTCGCCTTTATTGGGATGGTAATTTATTTTACAGGCGCTGCTTCATCACTACTGGCTGATAATTTTCGGATAATAATACCTATTGCCTATAAAGCTTACGCAAAATGGTCTTTTGTTTTTTTCTATATTTTCATCACTATGAATATGTTAACGACAACCTTGCTTGGCCTTCACTATATGACAGATCGAATACATAGATAATTATTATATAAAACCCCGTCAACAAGATCAGATCTTGTTTCAATGTCACCGTTAAGTAAAAAAACATAATATCTAGTTACATGATTAGGATAAAATGATCGTATGATAATAGATTCAATAAAAACCCCATGGAGAGTCCCAGAAGAAGATCTTCTTGATAGGCAGAAATATGCGGATTTCTTAACGGGATATTTATCTGGCCAAGAGTCCTCATTTGTATTAAATCTAAATGCTGAATGGGGAATGGGAAAAACGTACTTTTTAACTAATTGGTGTAAGTCACTTGAAGGAAAACACCCAACTGTATATGTAAATGCATGGAAAGATGATTTTTCCGATGATCCTTTGCTTGGAGTGATGTCATCTATTAATGAACAGTTAGCTCCCTTGATGCCAAAAGCTGATCAAGCTACAGATAAACTTAAAAATATGGCTATTGCAAGCGGTCGGTTTATTAAAGGATTATTGCCTATACTATCAAAAGGCCTAGTTAACAAATTATTGGGTGATAAAGCTGATGAAGATATATCTAACCTTATAACGGATGGTGCTATATCAGATATGGCAGGTAAATCAATGCAGCTTATGCTTGCTAGTCATTCTAGCACAACCCAGTCTGTTATAGATTTTCAAGACATCTTAGAAGAAATTATTGGTGATATTACTCGGAAAGACTCCGCTAAACCATTATTTATTTTCATTGATGAGCTTGACCGCTGCCGACCGACGTATGCAATTGAATTGCTAGAAATAGTCAAGCATTTATTTAGTGTGCCAAATGTCGTTTTCATTATAGCAACTGACAGTAATCAGCTTCAACATTCTATCAAGGCTATTTATGGAAATGATTTTGATGGTAGAGAATATTTAAGGCGTTTTTTTGATCAGGAATATACATTGCCGACACCTGATTATTATAAATATTGCCAATGTATGGCGGAAAATCTCAACTTTCTAGATAAACTAAAATATTGGAACTTTAGCCCGTGGTGTCTTAACGGTGAGATAGTACAAAAACCAAATGATTGGAGCAATAAGGATTCTTTTAAAGTGTTTTTAACTTTATATGCTAAGTATTTTGAATTGAGTCTTAGGTCTGTAAACCAAGTACTTGTTAGGTTAGAAGCTATATTAAGTAATAGTGAAGAACAATGGGATGGGCCTTTGTTGATATTTTTATTGATGGTGCAAGCTATGAATAATACTCTAATTTCTAAACTCAGGAAGTCATGCAACAGAAATAACTATAATAAGAATATTAAGTATTGGGAAGAAACATTTCCAGATAAAGGAACAACAATCAGATGGTTTCAACGAGCACGGTATGGAGATGCTGGCAATGATACTTTTTTAAAAATTACAGATATATGTAAAAATTATATAGTTTCGATTGGGCAAATACATAATAGCAATGATAAGGCACTTAATGAGCATACAGCCAACAATAATTATCAGCTATCAAGTTTTTTGATTTCAAACCTAGCTCATAAAAAGCTCAGTGTCGATCATGATTTTCCTGATTTATATACATATTTTGATCATATAGAAATGGCTGGTGCTTTATCGTAGGTCATCCCTTGCTCCAAAAGGCAGGGATTCCCTCACTTTAAATTTCAGATTGATTTGACACAATCAAGACAGCCAAAACTGTCATCATCGTCAAAATTGAAAAACTAGCTGCAACAATTAAATCGCCATTCCACAGAAGTTGAAATAATGGGATAATTGCATAAGCGATTATTAGTTTATTGATTATTTCCATACGAATCTCCTTTAATAAAAATAGTGCTAAGTCAATTTACAGGACAAGAATACCATGGCAACCAAGAGAAATTGGGTGTTGATAAGTGGGACTCCCCCACTTATCAATGCGAAAATTTGGTTTTACTGTAAATGTGTGCATAAAGTATATAAAATTCGACAATAAGCTGGAGGAAAAATATGAAAGATGCAGACATAAAAATATTGCTAATAGAATCATTGCGAAAAATTGATTCACTAATGAACAAATGTGAGACCCTGCCAAATATCAGAGAACATGGTATTGAAAACCTTCAGCATGAAATGAAAACATTAAAAGAATGGCTGAAAGCTCGTGAAAGTATTTATTTTTCAATTAAAGAGGCAAGTCTTAAACTTTCACCTGTTCGCTGGAATTCTCAGCCAAGTACTTTTTATACTCATTTATATGATGCAAATATAGATATAGGAAATAGCCTTACAAGTTTTGAATAGAAGCCGGTGTCTGTTGCTCAGATTTAGCATTGAAGTTTCAATTTATAATTTCTTGATTTTCACTATTCCAGCTTTCGCCAGTAGAAGCCACCAAGGGGCGTACTGCATGACAGCCTGGCCAGACTTCCACCTTCGCAGAGTTTAATATCACCTGCAATCTTGATAAAGCTTGCTACTATAATGTCTCTTGCGTTCTCGGTAATATTCACATGTGCTGGATCTGCATCCTCTTCTCAACCCATCAGCATAATAAGTAATCCGTGATTTGTAGTAATTGCATGCAGAATTATTATTCCGAACTGGTTGCTGTATAGGATACCGCCGCTCTAGTTCCCTGTCGTAGTCTCGCTTACGTTCACGCTGCTCTATTTTCCTAAGTAACCTTCTTTCATCTAGACTAAGCCCTGTGCCACCTGAGGTACTACGTTGATAATTTGGCCTGACTTCTATAGTTCGTTTATTTGATGTGGCGCATGGCATATCTGAAAACTCAATTTGCCCTTTGGCATTCTTGCATTTGTAAATAGCAGAATGTGATGAAAATGGTATGAGCAGTAGAGTTAGCAATATTATTCTTGTTTTCATAGGCATCGTATTCTGTTAAGTATATGGTGACTAGGTATAGCATATCAGAAGAAAACCCACTGCAAGAGCAGAATTTAATGATTCTTTTTAGGATTTCACCTAACTCCTGATAATTGCTCATTTTATTATTTATTACGCTAATTCGCGTAAAGGTGTAAAATAGTCAATAGGCAGTTCGATACCCCCTCGACCAGAGGGCTAACTATCATCTGCTTAGCGGGCTAGATCGTCAAATCTGCCCCGGGCCTATGACATGGCTCAAAGTGGGGATCTTATTTCAGTTCAAACCTGTCGGGTCACACCCGTTAAAAGTGAAAACATACAGGGGGTATTTGGGATAAGACAACTCTGCTGACTCGATTTCTGATTCGCGGTCAGAATGAGATAGCGCTAGCAAGGGCGCGATATAAATTCTCGTGGGTTTAACGCCTGCGGCGCCGCGGGCTTAACCTGGAGCATAAGCAAATGGTTAAGTTAGCGATAAAACTGGAGATTGATTTAGTTGAAATCCTGAAATGGATAGCAGCTATTATCATGCTGTTCTCCTAACCGAGTTGAGGGCAGTTCGCTGCCCTCACTCACCTATAACTACTAGTAAAATATAACACATATTAATATACACATCTTTTCGTAACAATCAACCTCACTATCCTAGAGATATAAAAAACCCGACACAAGGCCGAGTTCTGGTGGGTGAGCTAGTGGCGTTATTAATTCAGCATGTTTAATGCCTTCTTTAAATCCTCCGTTTCACTCGTCTTCCAGGCATCAAGGCAATCACCAGTGCCACCTTTATAATCAATACAAGCATCGATACAGGCCAAGTTTTTATGATGAATAGCATTAACTTCCTTGATGTCTTCAGGTGTGTGACAGTCATTTATAGTGCGGCTTAAGTCTATTTCCAGTTTCATGATGCCTCCGGTGTATTGGTCAAGTGATGATAATGGTTTGTCAGATCTTTCAGCTGCTCAAGCCTTTTTTTAAGCCCATGTAGATACCAACCCTGTGTTTCTAAATTCCACCCCGGCAGATCAGACTGAATCATCACTTGTACCATTGCAATTGATTCATCCATACAATTGTCCATTATTTCAATTGTATCGTCCTTGCCAGTATCCTTATCTACTATTAACCCGCTCATGATGCTTGCTCCCCAGTATTTTCCGGTACCTCATCTAGCTTTTTATTTGCTTCTGTTAGCATGTTGGTAAGAAGTGAGCATACCTCATTAATTTTTTCTTCTTCAATTTGGTGAGGTGACTCTAATGAATCGCTTAGGATTCCAATTACGGCAAGTGCATGCCTATGTATTTCATCTACTTCAACAAGTACATCGTTTCCGTATAAATTACTCATAATGCTACCCCCTGTACTATCGTCCTGATAATATCATTTTCGTTTTTTAGTCCCGTTTCTAACTTTTCAGCCTCACCGCTATACACAGCATCGAGCGTATCAGCGCATATTGAAAGTAAGATATGGCGACCGAAATCAACATTTGAGGCATAACTACTAGTATGTGTGACATCGCCGTTAAATGGGTCTGAGGCCTCACCAAGGTAACGCAGAATACACGCTACTCTATGAGGGGCTTCGCTTGGATTATCCAGAGCTAACATGTTTAAAACGCTTTGAATGTGTTTCATGATGTCACCTCCAGTTCCTTACATTTTAATGCATGAAGTTGACGAGATTTATTATTTGCTTCTCGAATCATCTGATTAACGACCATACAGGCCCAGCCAACAGATTCTGAACTTATGTCATGAGACGCTTGGTGTGCATCAAACATCAGGTCAATTATTGCAGATGCTTTACAGTTTAGATCATCAATTTCACGAAACAGATCAGTCGCGTTAGGTTTTTTTTCTTGCATGATAGTACTCCTTACAGTTTTAGATAGGGTGGCGAACTGCACAGAGTTGAGACTACCGCCCAAAGAACGGCCCTCCGAAGAGGCTCCATACAGCCCGCCATAAACTGCGAGCACAAAAAAAGCGCGACTTCAGAAAGACACACTTTGCGTCTTTGGGTTGCAGGGTCTCAATCCTGACACTGGAATTTACCAGTGCCCGTAAACCATAGCACCTGGTTAATAATTAAATCAAGCGATTTTCTAAGTAACTAATTCAATGAGGGTTTTCGCCCGATTTATCCTGGTTACCTCTGGCATGGCTTTCCAAACTTGCTACATATTCCATAAGAACCTGCATGTGTTTTAAATGCACCGCATAATAGCCCAGGAGATTTTCTGGTAAATCACGCTCGATACTTTTATGGTATTCGATCATCTCCATTAACTGATCCGTAATCCGTCCAAGCAAATCAGCACTATTCATCATTTAATCCCCAGCAAGAATTCAGTAAATTCAGCATTGCCGCGAACCTGTATTTTCTTGAGTATTTCCCACATAAAGGCTTCTATGTATGGTTCCATTCCATCAGCCTCTATTTTTATCAATGCATCACCACTTTTCAGACGTTGTGTCGAAGCTTTAATCTTTTCTAATTCTGCCTTTGCTATATTATGAGCATCTTTAGCGGCCGTTTTCCTGATCTTGTTCTCTTCGTCCAGCTGCTTCTTTACAACACTATAGGAAGCGTCCAGCCTGCTGAAGTCCCTGAACTTGGTAAATGGGTCAATTGCTTTATTGATAACCGTACCCGTACTCTGAACTGTTCCTGTAAGGTTTTTTAGTACCGACTCAACACGCCTGGCATCTGTTTCCATTTGCGATATCTTAAAATTAACACCCAGCTCAAGCCCCTTGAGTCTTTCATTTGAGGCAATCTGTTCCATCTTGGTGAGAAAATCATCTGATTTCTTTTCAGCATTAGTGGCATTTTTCCCGATCTCTCCAAACCCGGAGGCTATTCCCTCGATACCATCAGAGAAGCCCGTTATATTCCCTTCCTTGTCTTTGATGACTTTTATGTATTTGCCTGCCAATTCAGTTGCAGTCTTTTGGGCCTTGTTTATTTTGGTCAGAGCCCCGGTCTGTTTATCGTAACTCAAACCCTGTTTTTCAAAAGACTTGGCCAGGGCATCGACACGCTGCTTGTATTCCTTCTCGGTTGCTATGCCTGAGCTTTTTGCTCTAATCAATGCTTTGATACCTGTAATGGTATCGCCTATTGATTTTAGCTTTCGTTTTCGAGCTGCATCAACGGCTAATAATTCAGCTTTGAGCTTTTTCTCTTTTTCAGTTTCACCGCTAATTGCTTGGACAAGCTCATATATTTTTGTGCCAAGAGTATCGACACCAGGGACAAGCCGATCGTTTAAATCTATCCATTTACCCAGTTCATATGTTGCCAGACCAATACTGCCAACAAGCCCGGCCTTACCAATTAGTTTTATGATCTTACCAAGGCCGCCAATCATGGAACCTGTTGCCAGGTTTAATGCAATCATGGCCGTTGATGCTGCAATAATGGCCGGGGCCAATGTGTTGAATGCTATGGCCAAGCCTCCCAGATAACCCAGGCTTTCTTTGGCACCTTGTGAAAGTCCGTTAAACCATTTGACCATCTCCACAAGGGCTGAGATAACAGGTCCTAATGCAGCCCCTACACCGACTGTGAAACTTGCGAATGTATTAAAGGCACCGCCCACGCCCTCGATGACATTCTTCAATCCATTAACGGATGAGAGATCAGCTCCGCCAAACAGATCTTTAATACCCTGGGATAATGTATTGAGTCCATTTTGAAAACTGGAATAATCTGCGCTATTCAGGGCTGCAGGTAAATTCTTTGCCACGTTCTCAAGGGTTAGCTGAAGTTCCTGGCCAATGCCCTCAATGGTTTTCACAAAGCCCTGAAGCTTTCCGGATGTCAGGCTCTTTTCAATGACACCGAAGATGGCAGACAGTGCCTGTGTAATTCCTCCAAATTCATCAAGTAGTGGCTGGCCAATTGCGAGCAGTACGGCTTTGAAGTTATTGGTCAGAGTCTGGGCTAATAAGTCACCTGATTTTGACATCTTGGTAAAAGCTGTTTGAACTGATCCGGATTTACTTGCCATGGCATCCAGGTTCTGCGCGAACTTATCGGCACCGATCCCCGTGAGGATCAGAGCCCCGTTCAAAGCATCAACTGATCCAAATAGTTGAGCCATTTGTGCGGTATTGCCACCAGTCGCTTTTTTAACTTCTTTGAGTACGCCGTTTAGCCCCTTGGCTTTGATGGCCTGTGAGTTGAACTCAATGCCTAATTTTTTGGCCAGCTTCTGTGCTTTTTCTGACGGCTTGATGATATTTGATAACGCGGCCTTAATTGATGTCACTGCCTGCGAGGTACTTTGTCCATTACTGGTTAATGTGGCTATAGCTGCTAGTAATGTATCGAATTTCACCCCGGCACTGGCCGCGGTACCGGTCACCTGTGCAAGTGCACTCGCCAGTTCGGGTAATGTGGTCTGTCCCTGCTTGACGGTTGTGAATAATGCATCTGCGAATGCCTGGGCTTCATTTGAACCTTTACCAAATGCATTGAGGGATGAGACCAGGACTGTGAGGGATTCTGATAATGTAGCCTTGCCAGCAACTGCCAGCTGTTCAGCTTTGGAAACAATAGCCAGTGAGTCTTTGTAGTTAACTCCTGCTGAAATTGCCGAATAAACAGACTGGGTTATTTGATCAAGCGATTGTGTCGAAGTTTTCGCATAGTCTTGAATTTCATTTCTGAAGGTCCCGAGCTCTTCGGATGGCTTGTCAATCAGGGTTGATATTTCCCTGAATGCTGTATCAAAGTCACTGGCCACCTTAACTGAGAACGCTGTTACTGCAGCCCCGGCAGTTAATGCTGCAGCCTCAAATTTTAGAATACCTGTTGTGGCATTTGCGAGGGGGGATGCAGCCGACTGAATATTTGATGTGACTTTGTTGATATTTCCAAGAGCAGAATTGACACCCTTTCCGGTTTTATCAACGCCGTTGAATATTATGTCGATCGTTCGTTTTAAGCTGGCCATTGCTATTCTCCTGTTGAATTAATTGCCTGCCGCGCTCTGTGTGAGTCGAGATTATTAGGAGCACAGAGCCGCAGGCTTTCATGGTTTTTAGGTGTGGATAGATAGACACCAGGGCACTCATGACTAATCCCGTATCAATAAATGTAAGAAATCCCATGATTACTAGCCAGGCTAAAGGAAACCATCACTGTAAGGATCTGGGAAATTAATTACATTTGCATATAAAATATTGGCCACATAACCCGGTATATGTCTTGCGTGATGTTTTAATTTCTGGCTTATTACTTTTTCTGAGCCAACGATACGCCCGCATCCCGAATCCCAGTTATAAATTGGTTTTTCTGATTCATAGTCCTCGTATACAGCTGGTATTGTCACAGGTGCCTTGGAAAACAATTCATGAGCATGTTTTACGGTTTCAATGTGTATATTTTCTGAGGATTGTTCGTTGAAGCTTTGGATTTCATCATTAGCAGCTGTTATAAGATCATCAATTTTTGAAAGTTCTTGTATCAGATCTTTTATTTCACTTACTCTTTCTACATAGGTTTCGAGTATATCCAGAGATTTCTTTTGATATTTCATTGCCGCACTGCGTTTTTTCACAGCATGTTGCTTACGTTCTGATGCTTTCTCATCGAAATTGAGCTCTTTGAATTTATCGCCAATAAGCTCACTTACCTTTTGCAATATCTCAAGCTGTACTTCACATGCCTTTATTGACTGATCCAGTTCAATAATCATCGCTCCATTTTGATCAAGCAATGCAGCTTCTCGTGTTTGAGTAAGCTCGGTTAATTCATTGCTTAAAATAGTAATTTGATGATCTGCATCATCACTGGCGATCAGAGCATCTTTAGATGTCTTTAAATTATCGATATCACTTTTTTTAATCATTTTCTGTGCCTTTGCGTTAATTAATACCTTTCAAGTAATGTATGTGAAGATAATGTTCCATAAATGTGCCAAAGATGTTCCATTAAAATAAATCCCATTCTGGGGGATTGATAGGCGCTGGTGAGTAAATAACTTCATAACCAGTATTTATTGTATTTTTCAGGTGCGATCCTAAGTCAGGTGATACTTGAATGATTTCAGTTAACGCTGATTTGATCTTTTTTTGAACATTTACCCGGGCCTTTTCTGATTCATCAGTAAAATTATTACGCCGCACACCATTATTTGATTGTGAGAGATAGTCGGTAAGTTGTGTAAGTTCTTTCTGATCAGGATGTGAAGGCATGACATCAGATATAGCAATCTGTTTTTTTAATTCCGTTATCCTTTGGGAAATGGATCGGCGTGTGGTTTCATCAATTAACGCTTGTGGGCTGGATAGAGAGATGTCGTCAACGCATTCTGCTGTTAAATTACCCATGATTTCAGGGGCAGACTGGCCTATATGATATACCTGCATCACATGAATAACTTTGCCTGGGTTCTGCAGGAGAAAATGCAGGTATTGGAATCCATCTTTGCGTGTTTGAATGTACTCAAGATTTGAATCGTTCCCAATAATCCAGCCTTTTGCGTTTGGCTTGAAGGTATAAGACCTTTGTTTTGGATAAGTATTCAGTTCATTTTGAAGGAGTGCCACCAGGTAAGGGATAGATTCTTCAGGGATCGGCGTACTACTTATCAGGGCATGCAAGGATTTTGTTAGTGATTTTTTTCTATTGCAGGATGATACAGCACCACCAGTAATCTGTAGATTTGGTGATGCCATATTGTCCTGTACCTGAGACATTGGTTACTTAACTACACCAACAGCGCGCCCGGCATTGAGGATCTTCTCAACTTCTGTGGGCTCTTTATCTAAAAGGTCATCTTCGTCAAAAACAGCTTTTATTTCTGAGCTTGGCTGAACTTTCCTGGTGTTTAGTGATTGATTCTTGGTCTTCAAATGCATTTTACTCCAAGATTTACATTCACGTTTATTTTGTGGTATTCCCATGATATTTACTCCAGTTAAAATAAATTATTAATACATTTATATTTATGCCGGTACAGATGTCTTCATGTGAATTCCTAAGCGTCTTAAGCCATCGCGGACGCTATCAGCTGTATGACCAGTGCCGAATGTCATTTCACCTTCGTCAAACTCACCCTTCATGTACATTGGAGCGACCTTATCGGCTGCAGTGGCATCAATATCATCGACTAATATGCCAAAGGGTACTTCACTACCATCAACTGCTGCTGCGAGACTCAGCGTCAGCTTTCCGGATGCGGTGATTTTTCCAAGCAACGCACCGCGTTTCAGATTTTGGCCTGTGATTAATGTTTCATCACGAGTGATAATGTTCTCATCGCCTGCAATTAGACGATCAGGGTTATATACTTCAGTTGTAAAACTTGGTTTCATGTTATTTCTCCAAATTAAAAATGTTGTTAAATGTATGTTCGATTATTACTTTAAAGTTTATGTGATATTTGCTACCTCCCGATTATTTTTCATGATTTTAAATTTACGTAAAACCTATCCCCATTAAGTATTGAAATGATGTAGGTATTCAATATTAGTTAATTTCATTAATTCCTTTCAAAAAACCGACAACTTCAAGACAGTCATTTTCTGAACAGTCAATGTACTTAGCCATTTCTATAGCATTTTGAAGCCACTCTTGGTAAGGCATATAGGGAGTGGCATCGATATGTGAACAATAAGAAAAGAGAATAAAAAAAAGAGCATCTTTTCTTGGGGGCTGTTTTTTTATTTCCCTGAAGTAGCGTTTTGTAACTATCCAATAGTGACAATGAGTCAGAGAGTAAATATTCTCTTTTCCCTTATCGGTTTTTGTATATGGCATGCCCTCACGCTGATATGCCGTGATAGTGGATCTATCTACCCCGAATGCATGAGCCAGTTCATTCTGACTGGCTGTTGGATATCGTCTTTTCCAATCCATTTTACTTCTCCTGTATGACTAGTGGTGGTGGAAGCTACTTAAAAATTCTGAAAAATAGTGAGAAGCCGCGCTGCCGTGTACCCGTAGTCCAAAAACACCCCGGAAGGACCCTTTTGTTTTTCATATGTAAATAACTCCCTCTTTTTTGTAACCAATCTGCGTCAACTGTAACCATGTAACCTTTTACTAAGTAAAAGGGTTACAAAAGGTTACACTTTCACCTTGACGGGTGGTTACGTTTGTATACGTTGGGTTACAGGTTTGGTTACACATTAGGTTACGCATTTATTTCACTCCTGGGTAAAACATACCCCCCTGAAATAGATATCAGTTTTCTCTTTTCTAGGGCACCTTTGGTTTTACTAAACATCTGTCGGTGATTTTTCTCAGGAAATAGACCGGTGGTTAATGACTGCTCTTTCCAGTCATGAACCAATACACGGGCATCCTTGGCTGGATAACCACTATTTATCAGATTGTCCTGATGCTGCTTATACATATCTTGCAATAGGTCCAGAAGTGCTTTCTGTTTACTGCCAAGTCCGGTAGTTTTAACGGGTATAATTGCATTGGTTGATTCCAGTACAACACTATTAACCGGTAGGCCATCCTCATCAATTAGACCGGTATCTACTTGAACCATGCTAAAAGCCATTGGGGGTGGTGGTTCGAAATCTTTAATCTTGGTGCATGTAAGTTGGATTAATTTATCTTGTGGTTGCTCGATTTTATATTCAAAGTCTAATGCTGCATTCAGGGCTGATGATCCTCTACCTCGATCTTTGTTCATTACACCGGTATGGTGAACAATTACGACTGTGGCATTGAATTTAGCCCGGATAAATTGATCTACATGGTCAATAAATTGATTCATGTCTTCGGTTGAATTTTCATTTGCTGGACCGAAATTCCTGGCCAAGGTGTCAATTACGATCATAATTTCTTGATTGGGGGGTTTAATTATTTCTTCGATGGCTTCAGATACTTGTATTGCGCTCTCAAGTGAGTAAAATTGTGCCGCAGTCTCGCTGGCAAAAAACTGATAATCATTTATGTCTATATTGTGTTTTATACCCCATGCTATGACGCGCCTGCCAAACCCATTATGGCCTTCACCTTTAATGTAAATAACTGGACATTGTTTTACCTGATGACCGTGCCAATCTTTACCGGTTGATACATGACAACACATATCAATGACGAGGAATGACTTTCCTGCACCTGCAGGGCCAAATATAACGGTTATAGTGTCTTGTTCTAAAATCTTCTTTATCAGCCATGAAGGTGACTGCATATTAGATGTGATATCTGAAATATGTGATAGCTTGAAATTGTGGTTTTCAGGATTCGTAACTAGGTCACTTAGTGATGCATCAAGCTCATTTGATAATTTAGCAACCTTATCTATTTGCTGCATGTGCTGCCTCTCTTAATACCTTGCAACACTTTTTAAGAATTCGCTTGCTCTCAGGTGATATATAACGTCCTGCTTCAGCATCTGCAGCAACTATAGCCACAAAAGTTCGGGAGTACTGAATTTGAGCTTGTGAAATGCGTGTTTTTCGTTTGTGTCGGTATGTATTGGCTTGCTCATGGCTCATTTCTGGCCATAGACCACGTGAGCGAAGCTCTCTGGATATATCTATAAAGTCACACCCTGCATGGCAGTAGACTAATGGTGTCCCATAATCACCGTCAGTAATGGCAAGTGGTCTTTTATCCGAATTGTGTTCTCTGACTGGGCATGGAGCACGCCAACCTTTCCCAGAACGCTTTCCACCCAGTGACTCAGATATAGTTGCTGCATCAATGACGGTCATGCCTGAGGCTCCAGGTTCTTTTTGTATTTTAGGTGCTCAAGCCTCGATATATACTGCGCATGCCTAAGCTTTTCTAAGCGCTTATGATCGCCACGCATATTTCGGGCTGCCTGCATAACTTGCTCTGCTGTAGGCTTTTGAGAGCTGGGATCGTTTGGATAATTCATTACAGGCTACTTAATTGTGCCGGTACGATGCCCTTCCACCCATTTGAAAAATCTTGGAATATCTATGTATACGCGTCTACCTATTCGTATAATCGCACCAATATCTTCAAGACCATTATCTTTGGCTCTAAATATAAAGCTCCGAATCTGGCCTTCTGAAAACTGGGGGTGCTGATCACAAAATGCTGACGTATCCGCCATTTGAATATTATTTACTGACATGATTATTACTCCACAATAATGAAAAACTGATAACAGTTGCTAGCTGTGGAGTAAGTATTAGAAAAAAAAGACGTGTTGTCTTTCTAATTAGATATATAGAATAATAGAAAACTATCTTTTCATATAGTTATCATAAATTGCCCTGACACTTTTTTTGCCCAAAACATCCTTCATTCCTCGTTTATTTTCTGACCTATATCTATGACTTGCCGCCAACTCACAAGCAGAATCAATTGAAGGATCGGGTGAGGGGTCTTTTTCAAGATATGATTTAACTTTTAATACAATTTCAAGTTCTCTCATCTTCTTCCTGTGAAAAATATTACCACTGCCACCTAAGCCAAATGCTTTTTTCCCTGAGTTAGGGTCATTTAATAATCGTTCTATAGCAAACATTAAATATATTTCTACTGCAGTTGGTCGGTTTTTATGTGATACAGAGTGAATAAAAAATTCAAGAAAAAATTCAGCTTGGTCTCTATTTCCTTCAAGTGCATCAAAAGCAGCCTCAAGCTCTCGTTCTGATAATGGTTCATCTCGACACTCCATGCTCACAAACTTTTGTTTATTAAAACTCATCATTCACCACCAAACATTTTATTATTCATCCTTTCAACAACTTTTGAAGTATGCTGTTCAGTAAAGTGTGAATATCGTTTCACCATGGACAGGGTTTTGTGTCCTAATATTTCAGCCAGCTCTGACAGGGTTGCTCCATTCATAGCCAGATAAGAGGCTGCGGTATGTCTGAGATCATGAAAGCGGAAATGATCTATCTTGGCTTCAGTTAGTGCGTTATGCCAGGCATCCCTGAACTCACCTACCTGACCTTTTATCTTCCCTGGAAACACCAATGTATTTTTTATATGCCTGATTTTTGATTTATCTCGCATGAGATCATAAGCATGGCCAGTAAGAGGAACTACCCGGGTTTCCCCATTCTTTGTTTCATGCAGTACTATGCGTGCATTATGAATACTCACATTTGACCATTTAAGAGATATGATCTCCCCTCTTCTCATCCCTGTACTGAGGGCAAGAACCACTATGGTATACAAATCCTTATTCCTGCTGTTACGGCAAGCATCAAGCAGCCTGGTACGCTCAGCATCATTCAAAAAGCGTGTTCGGCCTTTAGGTTCCCGTAATTTCTCAACTCTGCTGAGCGGGTTTTCACTGAGCCAACACCATTGAGAAAAGGCTATCCGGCAAACGTGCGAGAATGAAACAGTGTATCTGTTACATGTGCTCGGAGATCTCGGTTTTTCATAATGAGTGATACCCTGCAGAAGTTTATTTCTGCATTGGATGATTAAGTCCGGATCAAGATCGTAAAGCAAAGTACTGCCAATTTGCTCTTTCCACCATTTAAGATGTCTTTCAGTATTTGACTGACTTTTATTTCGTCTTTTATATGGGAGTATCTCTTCAAGATAGCGATCAATCATCTCAGTGACTGTGCGTCGCATTGCTTTACTGGTGGGGACACGCTTTCCGTGTCTCAGTTCTGATTCTGTGGTTGATGCCCAGGACTTAGCATCTGTCTTACGATCAAAAGTAGCAGTTCGAATCTGGCCGTGAACCCGCACCCGCACTCTGAACGTGGCTTTATTGTTTAACCCAACTCGTTTATCAATTGTAGCCATTGGTATGCCCTCATAGTTAGTGGTCCAAATTTGGACCATTCCTCCTATTGTCAGCACTCCGGTATTACTGTTTAAATCATTATTCTTATTATTTTCTTATATTTCAATGATATGGCGGAGAGGCAGGGATTCGAACCCTGGGAGGGCTACAAACCCTCGCTGGTTTTCAAGACCAGTGCTTTCGACCACTCAGCCACCTCTCCAGATTTGAACCTAATTGGGGACAATTTGTCCTAGTTAACTAGATGCATCGTTTTTATAGCCTTTGTGGCTTGAAAACGAAGCGATAGAATACCAGAAAATAATTGAATTACCAGCCTTAAAGTTGAATTTAGGGGCTTGAATTCTTTGGCTTTAGGCCTTATTTTAGTTGTATTCGATTTGAATAACTTATTTACATATACAAGAGGGTTAAAAATGGACAATTACGGACAAGTTGCAACAGGTCGTGAATCGGCACTGGCTACCAATAAAGTCTTGCGTAATACCTATATATTATTATCGATGTCACTGATTTTCAGTGGTGCCATGGCTGCTGTAGCAATGTCCATGGGGGTTTCACAAGGAATGGCGCTGGGCTCTATTATCGCTGCATTTGTGTTGGTATGGCTGGTACTACCCCGATTTGAAAATTCATCTATGGGGATTGTTGTCGTATTTGCCTTCACCGGCTTAATGGGCTTCAGTATCGGACCGATGCTATCTCACTACCTTGCAATACCAAATGGTGGTAACACGGTTATGACCGCACTAGGTGGCACCGGGGTCATTTTCCTGGGGCTCTCAGCCTACGTAC
>Ga0316206_1001711_pt1 | contig 17821 bp, 21 predicted proteins | sample 6monthpyrite_MG_FD_204942 | JGI IMG/M metagenome (GOLD analysis project Ga0316206, IMG submission 204942) | Microbial mat bacterial communities from mineral coupon in-situ incubated in ocean water Damariscotta River, Maine, United States -... | ecosystem: Environmental > Aquatic > Marine >... | reverse complement strand
AACATCTTGATCAAAAGCTCGCTTTCGGTGGCATGGTTCGTTTGCAGCCACTTACCCAGCTCTTTTGGTGACTTAAAGGTCATCGTTTTAGGCGCATCCGGTTTAGGCATGAAAACAGATTCTCTTAGAATAATGAATGACCCCACTTTTCTCATAACTGACCCGTATTAATTTACCCAATTGATCCTACCTTTCAATCACAACCACACCTGCATATATCAGCATTAACCGCCAAGTTGAATAAGGGATTTCTCTATGTTCTTTTTTAGCTTTTTCAGTCTTCCATTTACGAATAGTTGAAGACCCTCTCTCTGTGCTATAACTTACCCCTACTAACTTAGCTGCATCGTTTTGTGACCAACCAGCTAGTTTAATAAGAGTAGCAACATCTTTTGGTTCTGGATGAATATAGTTTTCATCAGTACATGCCAAGCAACATGGTTTACTTTTAAACAATTCCAGCGTTATATACTCTTCACTTACACTCACTACTATTTCCTATTTTATTTTTTAATTTATTATTTATTATTTCTGCAAATGACTTAGATTTCATCTCATACAAAATCCAGTTCTCAATTTTACTGACAAGCACATCAAATGGCATTTTGTTTCTTCCTTTTAGCGAGCACTCCCATATCTCCAGAACCCACCACCCTTCACTTTTCAACGTTTTTATATTTTTTCTGTCTCGTTCAATATTACCTGTAATTTTTTTCTTCCAGAATTCTGTACGCGATTTTGGCCATTTAAACAAGTGGCAGTCATGCCCATGCCAAAAGCAACCATGAACGAAGATCACAGCCCGATAATCTGGTATTACAAAATCTGGTTTTCCTGGTAAGGATTTATCTTGTGCTGTGAATTTAACGCCAGAGTTTTTAAGAATATTTTCTATCAGTAACTCTGGCTTGGTATTCTTTGATTTGATCGCAGCCATGTTCTTACTGCGAATTTCTTTTGAATGCACATCAGTCATGATGTGCTGCTAGGCTGCCTTATTTGATTTCTTTAGCAACTTTCTGGCTTTTACAATCCTATCTTTCATCAATCGTGCAACAGCTTCAAATACCGGAACAGCTACAGAATTACCAAACTGTTTATATGCCTGAGTATCTGAAACAGGTATTATGAAGTTCGATTCACCAATACCATCAAACCCCATTAGTCTTGAACATTCTCTTGGGGTTAATCTGCGCGGTCGTTTCTTTAAGTTAGCCTCATCATCAAAGCCTTTATTATCACTCCAGCCTCTATCGATTAGAATTTCTGAGCCATCTTTGTGATAACGAGCAGACAGTGTACGTGAGACCTTATGATTCTTCCTCATAAGACCATAACCAAAGCCATTACCTTTAGCCTTATGCTTAAGTGCGTAATTATATAAATACTGCCATAACTTAGGAGTCAGTATATATTTCTTATCGACTTCTCTTCCAGGTTCTAGTATTTCTCTAAACTCAGGAGTCTTTAGAGGTTTCTTAATATCTTTTAACGAAAATCCTTTATGCACATTCAGATCTCTTCTGAAACCTACCAGCACAATTCTCTCTCTATGCTGTGGTACAAAATGTTTTGCATCAATCACCTTCGGATCATTTGCACCTGCAGCATCAACATCGGCCACCCAGTACCCAAGTTCATCCAGGGTATCCATAATAACCTGGAAGGTTTTTCCCTTGTCATGGCTACGCAGATTTTTAACATTTTCTAACAAAAAGGCAGCAGGTTTTTTTGCGGTAATAATGCGTGCAACATCAAAGAACAGTGTGCCCTGAGTATCGCATTCAAAGCCATGCTTTCTGCCTAATGAGTTTTTCTTAGACACACCAGCCAGTGAGAATGGTTGACACGGGAAGCCCGCCAGAAGCACATCGTGATCAGGTATCATTTTGTCGATATTTTTATAGGCCTGTTTTTCGCTTACCGATGAATCTTCACTCAGAGTTATTTCACGTATATCTTCATTGAAAGTATGCTCAGGAGCAGAATAGTGATTCGCCTTATATGTCCTAACTGCATATTTATTCCATTCACTGGTGAACAGACACTTACCACCAATAGATTCAAACCCTTTGCGAATACCACCGATACCGGCAAATAAGTCTATAAACGTAAAATCATGTTTATCTGTTTCAGGAGCAGAAGGAAATAATGAAATCAGCTTGTCATACTCAGCATATGACAATTTAGGCTGAGACTTGCCTTTCAACCACCTGTTAATTGTTTCTCTAGTCCAGTGGTCCTGACCACAGCTATTCAGATGTTCAGCAATCTGTTTCTGGTCGTAAATTTCAAGTACTTTTTCAAGTAATTCCAGATCGTCGGGTCGTTGTTCCATGAGATTCCATAGGGTTAAATGCGTGATAAATTATCACTCATTTGACCCAGCGAGACAACGTCTGATTTTGGTCAGTTTTTGAGCACATCAACTACTTTCTGATGATCGTAGAGCTTATCAAGCGCTTTCGATTTTATCCGGAACTGGCTACGCCGTTTGGTTTTAGGAGTTGTATTCGCATTTTCAAGCTTTATACCTGGATCATAATAAACATGACCATCAGACACAGCTTTCAGCAACTGTAGAATACTGGTGCCTTCAAAGAGGCGTACTTCGTTACCATAGTAGTATTCTTTCAGGTGATCAGGCTCCTTCCTTGACATCGAAGGAATATAAACAGCCTTTGCATGCTTCCGCTTCCATATTTCCATGAGCTTTGCATAAGACCATGATGATGCAATGTTGTCATTACTATCGATTAACACAAGCCCACCCGAGCCACTTGTAATCACATCATTCTCAGCATCATAACCATCAGTCACTAAGGTAAGCCTGGTGCTGTCACACAGGGTGTTCGCTTTATGTATTCCGTTAAAGTCATAACGGTTTTCAATCCCTTTTGTATTAGCTCTACCATATTGGCGAACAAAGGCTTCAACACCACGCTCGACGTAAATTCCACCATTGGGCTCCGGTGTCATTAAAGTCAGCGCTTTACTGTTAATTAAATCAAAACGTTTTACCGCAAACTGCTTTACTTCCCAGCCCATAAAATCAGGTTCCGCAATGCCGTTAGGTATCACTCCCAGCTCTGCCTCCATGGTATAGCCACCACCGTTCTGAGCTGAATATGGAATTTCAATACCATTTTTATTGAGGCGTTTGCTTTCTATCCAATGTTTAAGGTGAATACGTTTTAATTCGTTAATAAGCGTTTGCTTTGAAGATAAAGGTTGTGATTCATTATTCCGGCTTAACAAATATTGAGCTGCTCTTTCAGCAACCATTGTCTGTGATGATGAACCAAGATCATCAAACATATCAGATTGAGATTTAACTGCAGTAGTTTTGCGTGGTATTAATAACTCTCTAAAAACACCAGTTAATTCAGTTGAGGGATAATCATTAATCTCTTTAGCGATACGTGATTCAGGAGTAGCCAGGTATGCAAGAATTTCACCCGTGTTTTTTATACCAAAGATCAACACTCTACCTTGGTCCCTGCCCTTTTTGTATGGATCCATCCAGCCACCCATATCAAATTTCGCACCTGCGAGAAACCCAGAAAACCGAACTTCGGGGTATTGTGGATAATATATTAGCTTTGCATTAGGAGCGTTATAGATATTACCTTCTGGAGAAATCCAAGAATAATTCAGCGATGCAGTGTATTTAATCTGTCTTTTAGGGTCTTTAGTTTTACCCGATGTTGATTGTGAAGCTACAATCTCACCTGTGGGAATAAAACCGAGATCGGTTAAATGACCACCAAGATACGGCTGGTTTTTACTGTTGTCATTTGGTGAAAGCTTTTTATAAACAATTCTACTTGCTCCAAGATCAGCATAAATATTCAGCATCTTTTCAATAGATAATTCCTTACTGGAAGACTCATCATAAATACTACGCTTTTTACTAATGACCATTACGTCAATCTATCCTTTTTATATTTTTTATAGATTTACTTTTGATTAATTATATTTCTATTCTGGCTGCAAGTATTTTTATGCCTAGTCATTAAATATAAATATTAATGTGAATTAAGTGGGGTCAGAACACAGTTTTCTCTAAAATACTAGATAACCAAATAAATACCCTGCTCTTCTGAAATAATTGGACGGCCAATTTTAGTATTTAAAGGGGTCGGTTACAAACGCTAATGATTCTCATTTGTCACCGGCCCCTTTTATTTTAATTGGTTATTAGATCTTTAACTACAGTTAACAATTGAGCTTTCTCAAATTCATCCGCATTCCTTATATCTTCTACTAATTTTTGAATTGGTGATTTATTAGATGAAAATTTCTGCATTTTATTCAAGACATCTTTCAATCTATACAGTTTACATAACTTTATAGTTTCACACCCCTTATCATCCCTACCTTCAAATATAGCGCCATCATGTATATTTATACTTGTGCTGTAGTCATCGAAATGCGCATGTATGATTGTTATGTTAGCACCACTTCGCGGATAAAGTATTATGGGCTTATGTAGTACATTTTTACTGCTCTTGTTAGTATTGCAACCGGGGCACGACAGTGCCAAATTTTTTGTATTGAAGGTAAACTTTGGATATTTTGATTTTGGAATAATATGTTCAATATCAACTGCCTTCATATCGAAACCTAGCTCAGTCCTACAATAGCAACATTCATTATTTTGCTTATTTCTGAGGTCAGAAATAATATTTGACTTAATAGAATCAAACACACCTTTTTCCCAATCTTTGTGTGATTGAAAATTTTCCTTAATTGTTTTTTCTTCATTTTTTGATAGTGTATATGGCTCCATTATTTTTAAACTCATTCACTTTCCTCCCATGGAAAGTAATGTTTCAATAATATCTTTTAAGGGGTCTACATCTTTGAGGTTTGGAAGATATCTTTTAAAACTAGCAATTAAATATGTAAATCTATCACTATTTGTTTCACCATCAGCAACCAACTCTAAAGCTTCAGATATATCTTTTGACAAATAATAGTTTCTAGTTGATGGCATATCAAAAACATTAAGCAAAATATCTTCAGCTGATAAACCATGCGTCTCTCCATTTATATAATCCACTATAACAGAAGAGTGTTTTCCTGCTTTGAAATGAACTATATGTGAACGATCGAGTGGTAAATCAGAAATAAGAAAATGAGAATGGGTAGCTATAACGATATGACACCCCTTTTTATTACTTAATATTGTATCTATTAATTCGATATACCTAGATTGCCAAGAAGGGTGTAAACTAATTTCTGGTTCATCAATAATGAGTAGAGAATTGTTCTCAATACTAGGTATTAACGCAATTAAAGTTGATAGGATACTTGCTTCACCTGAGCTTGCATCCGAAAATTCAAATTCACCGCCGTCTTTTTTATAGAGCCTTATCTCAGGTCCTTTTACTAATTCAAATCGCCGAAGCTCCTCTAGCGATGAATATAGTTGTGCTTGATGTGATCCCAAAGCTATTTTTTCTCGAACCTCATTCTCTTCAGAAAAATTAACCATAAATGAGAATTCTAAACGTTTTCTTGAGTTTTCGGTATTATGTCTAATATAGTTGTAAGTCTCGGCCAGCTGCTTCCAATAATGTCCAGATTTCTCTTCAAGTGCTTTATGAATAGAACGCTCTCTTATACCGCCGCGCCTCAAAGAATAGTCTCTTAGATATTCTTTTAAATCGCCATCAGATAGATGACCGTTTAAATTATAAATATTCTTAGGCCTTCTTACTTCATAAGCTAGTTTCATAACTGGCTCATATTTAAGGTAATCAAAAATATGCCTATAGCTTTCGTTGTAGTCATAGTCACCGATATTAGATATGAATGTTGTTATCGCTCTATCCATAAGAGCTCTATTTGATGCTCCTTGGACACCACGCCTAGGTCCCAAATAGGTATAAAAATCCTTGTTATTATCATTTGTATTATCGTATTGTTTTCGTCTTAAATAACTATCAAGTGAAAATTTATCAGATATGCTGGTAGTGATAGCAATGACTTTAGAAGGAATATTCAAGGTGCCGTGAGGCCATAATCCCTCGTTTGATTTTATATCACGATTTTTTTTACCCCTTTTTCTTTCAGCATAGAAATCAACTTCATTTATGCGATACTTTAATGAGTAGTCAATTATTTCTCTTCTTTTTTCTTCGCCTATGTCCCTGAAAGCTTCGATAAGGTTTGATATAAACCTGCTTTTTCCTGTTCCATTATTTCCAATTACTACTGTAAAGTAATTATCAACAGAACGTCCCATATTTTTAGATAAATTTACCTCAGGGGTTTTGAGACTGTTACCTTCAACTGAAAAACTACTAATTCTAAATGACATTTTTCTACCAAGTTTCGTTAAGCTCCTTGCAGGAACTAACAGTTTATATATTCAAAAAAGGTGATGGAGAGATTATTATTTAACCACTTTAATAGACTGATCATTTTTTAATCCCTCCTTCACCTTTAATTTTTTCTTTTTAACCTACTCTTGAATAAGCGTAAGCATTTTTAATATATGTATTAAGAAAACGTCCTTTTGAAGGTTCATTCATGATTTGATCATACATATTTTGTGGTACTCCGTAATATTGATACACTGCACCATCAAAAAACTCTACTTCCAAGGTCTCAGTAGTAGGATCGTAGCCAATTGATGAAATATTTGAAGAAGCTACATTATATCTATCCATTAGTATTATCCTTATTCACCTGTTGATTCATCAGTAACTTTATCTCTTACTATTTTAATATCATTAACCACAGCTCTAGGTTTCTGTGCTCGCCAAGATGCAACTATTCTATCGTACCCCTCATTGCGCCGTTCTAATGACCATTGTTCGCTAACTTTTGGATCTTTACTATCAGGCTGATGTTTCTTTTCAGGAAGAGTAATTCTGCACCTCATCGGAAGTTTTGCTGCCTCACCTAAAACCACTGCTTCACCAGTTCGTAATACAGGTAACACATCTAATAAACTCACCAACCCATCAGGTAAAGTACCCTGAACACGTGCACGATCTGATGGATTTGAAAGTCTTAAAGTAATAAATGTACCGCACTGCGATAATATTGTTTCATCTACTTCAGATGGCCGTTGGCTTATTATCATTCCTCCAACACCATACTTACGCCCCTCTTTAGCAATTTTTTGGGCTACTTCTGCTGCAAGCCCTTCATTATTAGACAGGTATCTATGTGCCTCTTCCATAACAACAAGCAATGGCCTTTCTTTTCCTCCCTCTGTTTTTTCTCGACTCCAGAATAATGACTCATATACAATTTTTATAATTGAGCCAACTAATCTTTCCAATACGCTACTTGGTACACCTGAAAGATCAAGAATTGTTATAGGTTTTTCTCCACCTAACCAACCTTTAAGTAAAGCATCAAGATCTTGCTCAACTTTTCCATCTACATCTGGTTCCCATGGGCCAGGGTGAAGTAAAAAATCATATCTCCTATCTAATAAACGAGAACGTAATAAATTTAATTGACGTCGAATTCCAACAGCCTGCTGATTCAAAAAAGGCCCTTGCGCACCCATTGCATGAGGTTTGTATTTTGGTGCAACAAGTTCATTAGCATTCCCCTGATCTTGTTGAGTTGACTGATCTCTTTGAGGGCCTTCAAACGTTGCGATTTCAAAATCAATAAGATCATACCAAAGCTTCTTTAGACTAAAGGGCAGAGGTGTATCAACAGTTATAGATCTTTCTTCAACCCCTGCATATTCATTATTTTTATGTGAACTAATTTTTAAATCAAATATTTTGTCTGTAAATGCAGTCTCCTGCTGATCTTTAATTCCACCGGTAAGAAAGCTCAATAATTCAGTCGTATCAAGCGCCCAATAGGGTATAAGTAACTTTTCTTCTCCAGCTTGAGGATCAACACTAAATACTTGCGCTACATCAGACAGCGCCGATGAATATTCACCGTGAATATCTAGCATTAATATTCTAGCACTAGGATAATTAATCTCGCCTGATAAATTACATGCAATTGATCGAAGAATACTAGCAACTGTAGTAGATTTACCTGAACCTGTTGAACCTAATATTGCTGAATGACGTGTTAATAACTGATCAAGTGATACTTTCGCTTGAATTGTTTCTGCGCTAGAAAGAGTCCCTATTGTGATATGGCCTTCATTACTTGTACCATAAATACGTTTTAAATTTGATTCCGTTGCAATATGCACATTATCATCAATATTGGGAAATTGACTTATACCCCTTTGAAAGTCACCACCTATTGCTTCACCAATTAGTTGGATATTCATCCACCTTCCAGTATCTGGACTTGTAATGTCTATTTGCTCTGGCGCTGCACTTGCACCAACATCAGATACAATACCAAACAAATCTTGATAACCCTGAGGAATACGTATAAAACTTCCAACCTGCCCGATCTGGTATGTTCTACCTTCAATAATTGACAAACCAGATTCAACAGATTTCGCAAGATGTACTTTTACTGACGACCCTGAGACTGAGGCAACTTTTCCTAAAAATGTCGGATCACGACTCAACATGATTATTCTCAGTTGATGCTTTGTTATCTTCCTTTTCTTCTATGGGATTTATTATGTCAGTTGCTTGTGCCAACGAAAAAAATCTAGATAATTTAGAAAAGTCACCTAAAACAAAAGAATTATTAGGGCTATCCCAAAATGTTTTTCTTATATTAGTCCATTCATCTGTTGGTGGCAGGCCTGGTTGCCATTTTCCTTTAACACCAAATATTACCGCACCATCTTTAGCATAAACACTTAAATTTGGACGATCCATTGCTAAATCAACAGCTAAAGATTCTTCGTTTAATGAACGGTATTGAAAAGCAAGTATAGAAGTATGCTTATTATGAAATAGCGCCTCATCAAGAATTGCACGTATATGAGCATCAAAGAATGAAAAACCTGAACAAATAAGAAGTGTGTCAGGTGTATTTAAGAATTTCTTAAGCCTCTCAAATAATGAAGAATATGGTTGCCTTGCGATATGATCAAATTTTAGATGATCAGGAAATATTAAAGCTGTTGCACTTCTATCCCCTGTGCGAATTACATTATTACCATTAATCTCCCAACCTAACGAACCATGAAGCTTCCATAATCTAGACCAACTAGTTGGTAATTCGTCACTTTCTATACTGACAGAATCAAAAAAAGGTAAATGTGAGCCTGAAAAACCATCATAAAAAGGAAGTCTATTTCTTTCAAAAGCTTCTTCTAACAACAAATCATAATTTGGTGTAAATATTTCTACAGCATGTTCACGATGTGTTCCACCGATCCATGATACCAGCTCGCTATATGGGTTAGGTTCGAGTGGTAAACTAGGACCAACAATTGCTCCAATCTTTTTACAAATTCTTCCAGCAAGTTTCTCGTATTCAGCACCATTAAGGCCATGAATAGTTTCATTGCCTATTGCTAACGAAAGTTTACGAATTTTAGTTAACATGCCTTCTATATTAGGAGTACCTCCCAAATCAGCAGTTAGTTTTGAAATTATATCTTTATCTTTTTTCACCAAGTCATTTACTACTTTTGTAGTTAACCCAGCAACATCCGGAATTATTGGTTGACCATCATTACTAAGTTTACCTTCAGCATCTATTTTTAATGCAGTCGGCGCTCCTGCACCTATAAGCAAACCAATTCTTTTCCTACCCTGCGATAGAATCTGGCGCAGATCTACCATAAATCTATCTGGATTATGAATTGTATTTTCCATTAATTACGCGTCCTCTGAAACATTAATTAAATTTAAGGGGTCAGAGCCCTTTAAACTACACCACCTATTCTTATTCTTTACTTAATACCGCTAAAAGACCTCTAACCTCATAAGCTACACACTGATTCATTACCCTTGATCACGGATATCACAACTGCCTTTAAGTTCGTCAGGCAGGCTGTCTGGACAAACTCCGCACTGTTCATTGCCGGGTACAGCAAAATCTATTTTTCGTGGGTATGGTAAATCGAGACCATCCATTATTTTTATAAACTCTTGTTTACTTTTACCACCACCCAATCTTGGGTTACGCATTTTTTCTTGTGCGACAGAGGTAATAAAGCGCCCTTCATAATCGTGGCCCGGGTAGACCAGGGTTTCGTCAGGCAACGAGAATATTTTATTATGGATGCTGTTATACAGGTCCTCTGCACTGCCAGATTGAAAGTCTGTGCGGCCACAGGCTTCAATCAACAGCGCATCGCCTGTGAACAATAGTTTTTGTATCGGTGTATCGATTAAATAGGCATGGTGATGATCAGTATGGCCGGGTGTAAACAATGGGTTGATTTCGATATGTCCTACTTTGAATACTTCGCCTTCTTTTATTCCGATATCAATACAAGAGGCTTTAACCATATCTGGATAGGCAATTTTACAACCTGTTTTGGCTTTGAGTAATCTGGCACCGGTTAAGTGGTCTGCATGCACATGCGTTTCCAGTGTTGCGGTCAGTGTCAGGTTCATGTCTTTTAAAATTTGTAAATCGCGCTCGACCGTTTCGCGTACCGGATCAATTAAAATCGCAGTACCTGAATCGCTGTCCGCAATCAGGTAGGTGAAGGTTGATGAGTCTGTTTCAAATAGTTGTTTAAATATCATTAAATTCCTAATCCCTATTTGTTTTGTTTTACGTTCAGCAACAGGTGATGACTGGATTAATTCTTATTTTATTTAATATCGCTTATTTCGATACTACACTCATTGTTATGGATTTAACACCGCTAAGCCATTGTTTTTATGTAAAAAATTCAGGCATTAGTATAAAACTTGTCCGTGATTCGACCGTATGTAAGCGAAACTGACCATTTATTAACCACTTGTCGTCATTGATATGGAATCTTGGTATGATTCAGAGCATACGGAATGTTTAGGTCATAAAGGATTGATTCAATGCAAAACGGATTTTTACTACCATCTCAAAATCAAGATGTTTTTTTTCACCATGTTTCATCAGGTGATACTTTATCTAAGATAATTAGTGAATACTTTCCTGACAACACTCATGGAAAGGATTTGTACATTCAACAGATAATGGCTGATAACCCGGAAGTTACCAATGCTGACTTAATAAAGCCGGGGCAGCTTTTAGCATTACGTACACCTAACCCTAACATGTGTCTGGCACCTTTAGATCAAAAAGAAAGTGGGTATGTGAAAGAACTGTGGAGAACCATGGATACACAGTCCCAAGCTGCGATCAAAGATTCATCACCTTATTACACTGCCCTGTCACTCGGTATTTCTGGCGGTGGAATTTCTATGTTTACGCTTGAAAAAACTTTGGTTTCTAATATGTCACTTTTAAGTGGCATCCCTGATGAATATCACAATTATAAGAATGGAAAAATATCCAAATATGAATTTGATAAAATCAGGAAACTTAAATTAGACCAATATACTCGTAATGTCGGGCCTGCTATTAATAAAATGCTTCACGGTGATAATAAAATATCTACTAATTTTAAGCTCCAACCCGGTCGAAGTCTTGATGCTACAAAATCGATGACTCAACATATGGATAAACTTGCTAAGGTTTCTAAAGTAGCATCACGTGGTGGGCTTGTGTTAGCTGGCGTTGGTTTAGCTGCAAGTTGTTATCAAATTTCACAAGCAGACACTCAGGTTGAAAAGAATGAAATTGCTGTTTCAACAATTGCAGGTACAGTTGCTGGTACTGGTGTTGGTATCGTCGCTGGTATCTTTCTCGCTGCTACGCCAATCGGCTGGGGTATCATTTTAGCTGTTGGTACTGCATCAGTTTTAACAGGTATGGCTACTGGTGAAGCAGCTAAATATGCTTATAAAAACACAAAACTTGGCCAGGTAGATGTTGTAGATAGCCTGGGTATTAACAAGGTATGTAATTAATGTCTGTAAGTGATTACACCGCTGATGCATTTTATTTACTCATAACAGGCGGCCCTTTAATATTACTGGGCCTTATCGCATTAATTATTATCCAGTCTTCACGCCTTAAGAAAAGACTGGACCACCTTCTTTTTAATTCAAACCACTTTAATGAATTAGAACTTGTAGCATACAATCAATTTCCTTTAGTTATGTGGAAAGTTCTTGCTTATGTTAGGGCCATTGTATTTCCTAAATCTATGCGCAAACGATTTGGGGATGTAGATATTACAAGTCACGTTTCAACAATTGATATATTTTTAGCTTATTTAACGATAATCATTATTACGCTCTTCATATTGACTTTTATTAACGCAATAAGCTCTGTTATTTTGCTGTATTTTTCAAATCAGTAACAGGCAGTAGTCATTTACTTGAAAAAATCTCTTATATATACCTGTGCAATTTTACTTGCGACTCTATTTTATTACGGTTGTGAAAATCAAGCAGATGATAAGCCTGTACTATTGAGCTTCGACCAAACAGTCTCAAACATAAGCCTTAAAAAAGCGTTTATAATTTCCTTGCCTGACAACCATCCAGGAAAAATTGCCATTGTTACTCCTGATGACAACTGGTTTTACATACAAGGCAATGGAATTAAAAAACAACTAATGCCAAAAGAAGATTTCATTAAATCCAGCACCCTATCAATAGACCCTGCTACTTTAGAAGGCACACACTGGGTAGATGGTAAAGAAAAGATATCACCTGTTTTCACAAAAGAAGATGTTTACAGTATTTATCTGTCTGATAATTTAGAAACTGAGATTGATAACTCTTTGACGTTTATAAAGAAAATAGAACTAAAAGACTAAGCCGCTTTAACCGAAAGATGTAAGCCCAGTGATTTTATAATTTCAAATAGAGTCGATAACTTTGGATTACCAGATTCAGATAGAGCCTTATACAAACTTTCTCGATTTAAACCTGTTCGCTCTGCTATCATTGCCATGCCCCCCTGTGAGTTAACGACATCACGCAGAGCTGCCAGCAACAATTTTGGATCATCTTCTTCCAGAGCCGCATCGATATACAACGCCACCTCTTCTGCTGTTTGCAGATAATCACTAGTATTATATTTTTTACTCGGCATTATAGTTACTCCAATACTGCTTTGCTAACTTGATATCTTTTTGTTGTGTCGATTTATTACCACCACATAGCAGTAACACTAACTCATTACCCTTTAAGCCGTAATACACTCTATAAGCCTGTCCTTCTGTCACTCGAAGCTCATAGACGCCTTCGCCCAATGATTTACAATCACCAAAATTACCAAGTTCAACCCGTTTGAGGCGTACCAGTATTTTTGCTTTAGCTCGCATATCTTTAAGTTTGTTAAACCATAGATCAAATGGCACTTTGCCATCATCTAACTGGTATTTGCTTATTTCAGGATTCCTTTCCATACCCTGAATGTAGCCTACAGACTACAGTATGTCAATCTCACTGTTATTAGTTGTAGAAATTGGTATGATTTGGGGTATTAAAGGAGATTTACTAATTAAAGGAACTAAATATGCCATTCTCATCTGAAACCAAATCTAAACTTCGCAACACACTAGCCGATTATGAAGGCTATATAAAACATCTATACCTTGATACCAAGGGAAAAGTAACCGTAGGTGTTGGACATATGATACCCAATAAGAACGCAATGTCTGGTGTTACTATGTATAAAGTTCAAAATGATAAGCTTAGTCAACCAGCCTCATTGCAAGAGAAGATGGATGAGTATGAAAAAATCAGTCAAATGTCTTTTGGAGTGAATCTATCCGATAGATTTTTTAAAAAGAACACATCATTAACCATGAAAGATATTGATGTAGATTTTTTAACCAATCAACACATTGACAAATTTTATTCGGAATTAAAGTCAATATATACAAGGGATAAAGGTTATCCAGATAACTTTGATGACCTTCACAAAAATGTGCAGCTCGCATTATTTGATATGGCTTTCAATATGGGAACCCCGACACTTAAGAACAATTTTCCCAAGTTTAATACTGCTTTAAAAGCCAGTAATTACAAGACAGCTGCCAAAGAGTCACACAGAAAAGATATTGCCGAAGAGCGAAATGATTATGTAAAGGACTTACTTCTCGATTTAATAACAGAGGTTGAATTATAAAATGTTTAGATTTATAAGCACCCTGCTACTAGTATTTATTTCAAGCACATCTTGTGCAAACTCAAACCTTTCACGGGCTCCTGAAATATATACGAAAACATTTGATTTTATAAAACTTGGCGACTCTATTGCAACGACTGTATTTAATGAAAAGATAGACTTCACAGCAAAAGAACGAAAGGAAACGTACTTCAACTCATGCAATGATATTCTTGTGTACAATTATCGTGATATAGCAACTTATGAGCAATTTCGTTTTAAACTTATAACTGCAACATGTACTGCTATTCATAAATATTTAAATGCGCAGCTATCAAATAACTCTTACTTTCCAGATAATTTCACCGATGACTTTATACTTTCATTACCAGCAAACGTTACACCTATAATTAATGAATTTATATTCAACAAAAGAAAAGGTAAATCCATCAATCAAGCCTTTAACGTTGAAAAAATTCAAGACAGAAACAAATCTCACAACATCTTAGCGCCTGAGGATGACATAAATATCGACATATTGGCTAGAGGAGACTTCGATAATGATGGCATTGAAGACCTTATTGTTTCTGTGGCTTGGTATGCAAGAAACGCACGTGGTAAATTTAACGATCTCGTGATCGTTACAAAAAAGTCAGATGACAAACCAATGGAAATCACCTGGAGAATGCACGGCTCTGTCTGGTAACCACTTACTCCGCAACTTATACTTTAGATAATTAATTTACAAGCACAATGAAAAACAATAGAAAGTTATTTTAGGGATTCATTCTGGTCTTCACAAGCGTAATCACCAGTTCTGCTTGTGCACTAGACAATCCCGACTCACCAGATCTGATAGGACAACTCACAGAACGTGAAAAGACTTTTAAGGCTAACATTACAAAACCTACTAATGGCACAAGAGACACCATTCGCGCTTATCATGAATATAAATTGTTTTTAGATAAAGAACTCAATAAAGCCTATGCCTTGTTGATTTCAAAATTATCTTCCGAGCATCAGAAAGAATTAAAAGTTTCTCAAAGTAACTGGGTTAAATTCCGTGATGCAGAGTTTGAGCTGATCAACAATAACTGGAACCGCTCCAATTTTGGATCTTCATTCGTTGTTTCACGTGGTGACTATAGCAGTACTATTATTAGAAATAGATTAATACAACTTTTAAACTACGTTAAGAATTATTAATCTTCTTTATAAAGATAACCGTGATATCTCAAAATGCCTGTAAATCATCAATGATGCCTGCTCTGGCTAACAGGCATTTTCTTACTTTTGTTTTTCCTGATTTTTATCTGTGACTTTTTTTATTGTTCATCATTAACTGTTGTTATGCCCTGACCTGTCCTGCTCAAAATTCATGTATGAATTCTGATTTAAATCATTTTACTGATGGCAAAATGTTGTATTCTTAAGCAATGTAAGAAAACATTTTTGGAGTTGCTTCGGATGCGCACAAACTTCCATTATTTATTTTCCATACTTGGCGGTTTTATTTCTGCCTTATTCATCGCTGCCTGTAGCTCTCAGATTCCTCCGGAAATTCGTCAACCTCTCAGCCAGTCACCTACCATTACACAAATTCAGGCTGAGCCTGAAACCTATGCTTCAAAGCCTGTTCGCTGGGGCGGTGTCATTCTGAAAACTGATAACAAGAAAGATGGCAGCTGGATATCCATTGTTGCCTATCCATTAAGTAAAAATGGTGAACCGCTGACTTTGAAAAATAGTATCGGCCGTTTCATCGCTCGTTTTGATTCGTTTATTGAACCACAGGTTTATAGTCGCGATCGTGTTATTACGGTACTGGGTAAATTTGTTAACAATGAAACGGTTAATGTGGGTGAATTCCCTTATAACTATCCGCTGATTGAAGTTCAGAAACATTTTTTATGGCCTGTAGAAAATCTTGTTGATGAGCTGTACCCACCCTGGTGGTATGAACCTTATTACTGGCCTTATTATCCACCTCACCGGCATTGATTTATATGAGTACAATTATGAATATCAAACTTCTACTTCTGGTTTTTATTAGCCTGTTATCAGCTTGTGCCACTGTACCGGAATTTGATACTAAAAATGTTGAGTTTTCATTAACACCTGAGCAGGTTATTAATAAGCCTGCTGCAACACGAGGCAAAACTGTTGTTTGGGGCGGTACTATTTTAGATATAAAAAATCTGGAAAAAGCGACTCGACTTGAAATTCTGGCGTATCCTCTTAATGATTCTTATCGGCCATTAACTGATCAAAAACCATTGGGTCGATTTATTATCTTTCACTCTGGTTATCTTGAACCAACTACCTATGCACAGGGAAAACAACTTAGCGTACTTGGTAAAGTAAACGGCACTCAAAGCGGGAAAGTAGGTGAAACTCGTTATACCTATGCTCTGATAAAATCACAGCAGTTACATCTCTGGTCAAAAGAAAGTGAGACTCAAACTTTCTTTCACTTTGGCATTGGGGTTCAGTTGTAAAAGCACCATAGCTTTCCGTGGTATTCCAGTTATTCATTGCGGCAACATTGGCCCATTAAAAAATTGAAATAGAACGCGGTCGAAACCTGTTATTTCTACGCAGGTGTTTGTTCGTAAATATGGATACGCACCACTTCATCAGGATAGATCAAGTCAGGATTTTTAATTTTATTTAACTCAGCCAGTTCAGGATAGCGAAACGGATTTTTAACATAGGTCTCTGCAATATCCCAAAGCGTGTCGCCTCTTACGACCACATGAGTAATGACGCGCAGTTTACTTTGCGTTGTTTTATTTTTTTCACCCAGAACCATTTCAATGATCTTTGGTTGCTTTGTAGCTATTGCCTCTATCGGAGCAGGTGCAGGCACGGGTGTTGAAGAAGCTGTACTTTGTTTGATATTTATTTCAGTTTTTTGTTTTAATTCGGCACTGTCTTCTTCCAATAGTTTTTCAGGATTGTCTAATAAATAGCGATAACCTGTTCCACCTAAGCCCATTACAAGCAGTGCAACAAGTAAAGCTGGTGACCATTTGAATGGTTTCCTGTTAGCATCATCAGACGTCGATACAGGCTTAGAAATGCCTGACATCGATATGTCATTAGATACATCTGATGTCGACGCATTGTTGAAGTCATCTGCCGCCAACGCTTCATTAGAACTATCCGGCACTGATGCTTTACTGGAAACATCTAAAGTCGATGTATTGTTAGAAACTTCTGAACCCGACGCGTTGTTAAAAACATCTGCCGTCAACTTATCATTAGTAATGTCTGACATCGATGTGTCATTAGATACATCTGATGTCGACGCATTGTTGAAGTCATCTGCCGCCAACGTATCATTAGCAATATCCGACACCGCTGGTTCACTAAGGACATCCACCGTTGGTGTATCGTCGGAAGCAGTTTCTGTTTGATGAGATGAAACAGCCGCTTCAGTGCTGCTTTTTGATGATTGACTCGTTATTGGCTGGGGAAGAATCTGGTAATCAGGATCGGGAGCCGGACTTGCACTTTGATAAGGATCATCCTGGGCATGCTTACCTGGAACATCTCCCGGTATTTCCCAGTAAAACTCATCAATGTCAGATTTATTCTTATTCTTATCAGGCATATTCCACTCTTGGTGAGAACCGGAAATACAAAAATTACCCGGTAAACATCCCCCTCTAATATTCTCATAACTGGCTGGAGATACACCCTACACGTTCACAAGTTTTTCGCCATCTAAAAGATTGACTATTTCCACATACTTAAAACACCGTGACGTATATTACAAACTGCA
>Ga0316206_1001709_pt1 | contig 17866 bp, 16 predicted proteins | sample 6monthpyrite_MG_FD_204942 | JGI IMG/M metagenome (GOLD analysis project Ga0316206, IMG submission 204942) | Microbial mat bacterial communities from mineral coupon in-situ incubated in ocean water Damariscotta River, Maine, United States -... | ecosystem: Environmental > Aquatic > Marine >... | reverse complement strand
ATAACTACTACATCTTTATCGCTATTATTTAAAGCACTTACAATTGTGTCAAGAACAATATTTAGTGGACAAAGGTTACCTTTGCTTACATATCCGTCAATAGTAATTCCTAGTTTAGAACCACTTGCAGCTTCAGCACGTAGTAGCTCACCAGTTGAAAAGTGTACAATTGTGTCACTGTTTTTTTCAGCGATTAACTCTGCATCTGTTGTTTTACCAGAACCTGGTGCTCCAATAATTAAAAAAAGTTTTTTAAGACTCGTCATTTAGTGCCTCGCTGTACTGTATTTTAATACTTGTCATAATTAGTCGTCCTTACTTTTATTTGTTTCGCGTAATTTGATGTGCAGTTCGCGTAACTGCTCTAGTGCTACTGTGTTTGGTGCTTCTGTTAGAAGACATTGCGCTTTTTGTGTTTTAGGAAATGCAATAACGTCACGAATGCTATCTTTTTTTGTAAGAAGCATAATTAAACGGTCAAATCCTAAAGCAAAACCACCGTGTGGAGGCGCACCAAACTTAAGAGCTTCAAGTAAAAATCCAAATTTTTCTTGAGCCTCTTCTTGTGATATTCCTAGAAGTTTAAATACTTTTTTCTGTATCTCTTCTTTGTGGATACGAATACTTCCACCACCAAGTTCAACTCCATTTAAAACAATGTCATAAGCTATTGATTTTATATCTTCAACATCTTCTACTTCAGTCATAGTAGGCATTGTAAATGGGTGATGAAGTGCTTTAATCTTATTGTCTTCAACTTCAAACATTGGGAAATCTACAACCCATAAAAAGTTAAACTCATTTTGATCAATTAAGTCCATCTGCTGGGCAACATGAATACGTAGACGTCCCATGTAATCCCAAACAACTTTCTTTTTACCAGCACCGAAGAAAATTATATCGCCAGTTTTAAGTTCAGTTCGCTCAACCAAAGTATTGACTGCCTCTTCACTCATAAACTTAAGTAGTGGTCCCTTTAGACCATCTTCTTTCATTTGAAAGTAACCAAGCCCTTGCGCGCCAAATTTGCGAACAAAGTTTTCCATATCTTTTATTTGACGTTTTGAGTAGAAAATGTCCCCACCAATTACTTTAAGTGCTTTAATACGGTTAGTTTTTTTATCTTTAGCAATAGAAGCAAAAATCTCATTTGTTGAGTCTTCAAACAAATCACTAACTTCAACCATAGCCATGTCATAACGCATGTCTGGTTTGTCGCTACCATATTTCTCCATTGCCTCATCATAAGGCATTCTAGGAAATGGTGCAGTTACTTTGTGTCCAGTTGCATCAAACATACCAACAATTAAATCTTCAGCAACTTTTATAACATCTTCTTGGTCACAAAAGCTCATCTCAACATCTATCTGAGTAAATTCAGGTTGACGATCAGCTCTTAAATCTTCATCACGAAAACATTTTGCAATTTGAAAATATCTATCAAATCCACCAACCATTAATAGTTGTTTAAATAGTTGAGGAGATTGAGGAAGAGCGAAAAATTGTCCATCTTGCACACGACTAGGAACTAAATAATCACGAGCACCCTCAGGTGTTGATTTTGTTAAAATTGGAGTCTCAACATCTAAAAACCCCTGCGCGTCAAGAACATTACGTGCAGCAATTGCAGCTTTTGAGCGAAGTTGAAATGTTTTAAAAGCTTCTTGATTACGAAGTTCTAAGTAACGGTAACGTAGACGAGTCTCTTCGTTAACATTAGGGTCACCCAATGTGAAAGGCATAGGCTCACTTCTGTTTTCGATGATTAATTCATCTACAACAACTTCAATCTCACCAGTTGTAAGACGAGGGTTAATAAGCCCAACTCCACGTTTACGAATTTTACCCTTAGCAATTAAGACAAATTCGTCGCGCACTTCATTGGCAATTTTGTGAGCTTCTGCGTTATCAGCAGGATCACAAACAAGTTGGATTAAACCACTTTTATCGCGTAAATCGATAAAAATAATTCCCCCATGATCTCTAGAGCTATTAGCCCAACCAGTAAGGGTGACACTTTCACCCTCATTTGACGCATTTAAATCAGTATTATAGTGGCTTCGCAAGCGTACTTCCTTGGCAAAAAAATCTGCGAAATTCTATCTAAATATTGCTTTCTTCGAGGTTATATAAAGTGTTTAGGTGAATTTATTGTACTAAACATATAATAAAATAGATTTAGAATTATTTTAAAGGTATTTTTTTTGAGGCGAGAGCTTTAATTAAGGCATATTTTATAGATAGATATGCTTCCTCTTTTTGCAACAATTTTTTTTCATTTTCTTGAATTTCTCTTGTTAAAGTATCTATTTTTTGTCTTATATTTTTGTATTTAATAATAAGATTCATATCAACTGCGTTGTGTTTCATGTCTCTTTTTTCGTCCATCAATCTTTGTAATTCTTCTTTTATATTTTGTATCTCTTTTTCTTTTTGATCTTCATTTTCATTTTTTAAGATATTTAAATTATCTCTTTTTAATATGTTAAGTGTATCGCTAAGCCTTTCTAACTTTTCTTTATTGTCAGATATTTGCACTTCAACCTTATTTTGTTTTTTAATTAACATAGCGTGATAATCTAGTGGTGAAAGATTATTGATGTATAAAGTCTTAATATTTTTATTTAGTACTTCTATCTCATCGGTCGCTTTTTTAATTGAAATCTTTGTTTTTATATATACTTTAGCTATAGATAGCATTGAGACTACATTCCAGCTAACTCCATTTTCTGATTCAATTTCTGGTACTTTGTATCTTTTTCCATTTATAACAATGATACCTTTAGAATAATATTTTAAAAAGTCTATTATATGATCATTTGATTCAACAATTTCTGCTAAGAGTAAATTAGCTATATGCCCAAACACATCTTTGAAGTGTTTTCTAAAGATATAACCTGAAAGCCCCTTATAGATGTCACTATCTAGATTGTATGAATTTTTTATCTGTTCAGATATAACAAACTTTATGTAGGAAAATATTTTTTTTTCATAGGTAATGTGATCTATTTCTTCATCAGATATATATATTTTAACTACTATTTTTGCAACATTAAGAAATAAGTCTTTTCCCTTCTGTTCTGAAAAAAAATTATTATAAAGAGGTTTTAGTTCCTCCTCATCAATTCCATTGTATCTATTGTCGCCAGTCCTTTTTATATTATCAGGTACTACACTGCTATTTTTATTATCAAGCACTTTTATAAATATTTGGTCTTTTTTAACAATTACAATGTCATTTTGGTTCAGTTCGAAAAATTGATTAATAGCAAATATAATCAACTCTTTTTTATTAATTTTTTCATTTTCAATACTGTTTACAAAGTCATAAATATTAGTTTTTAACTCTAATGGTATTGATATATTGTTACTATTGCCTTTGTAGTCGTACTCTATCAAATTATCACTGTTTTCCATTATATTAAGAATAGAAGGTAGATTTATGCTATCTTTGGGTTCTACTTTGTATGGTAAAACTTTTATATTAATTTTGTTGTCTTTGAACTTAAAAAGTATATATCCAACTGACTCAAAGTACTCTTTAAAAGATTGTTTGATTATTAAATTGGTTTGTACATCTTGCAGGCATTCTTTGTCACAATTTTTGTTTAAAAAATTTAAAAAGTTACTATTATCCTCATCACTCCAGTTAAAGCCAATGCTTGGCTTACTGAGATTTGCTCTTAAATAAAGTTTTAATTTTAAACTTAGCATAATAATCCTATGTAATTACTACTCTCGTTTACTAGAGTAGAAGATAGAAACTCTAACCTATATATCTATATTTTATCATACAATCTTTAAAAAATTTGACTTTTTATCCTTATTTCTTTATTTTATCTTTGTAAATATTAGTAATTATTATATCCATATTTAAAGCTTTATACTTATTTAGATGTATCAAAATCATTGATTAGTAAAATTTTGACAAGTAACTATGGTGTAATTTCTATTATATTTAAATCTTTATTGTAGTCAAAGTTGTTTTCATAACTACAGAACACTTAAATTACAGTCTGCGTATGTTAAGTTACCTTATGTATATTTTATGGATTATTGGTAAATTAACATAATACTTTGTTCAAATAACGAGAGTTCAAGCATTAAATTGACACATTTCCTTTAAGTTTAATTGGGAACTTTATTAATATGACATGATAAATATAAATTAATAATGAGTATTTAGATGTTTTTGAGTATACTGTTTGTTGAATAAATACTGATCTTTATACGAGTGTAAAGGATAATTATGGATTTGGAATCAGTACTTAAAGTCGGAACTGCTGTTCTAGCTTCACTTGGAGGTGCAGGTGCAATCATATTGATGCTGTCTACATATATTGGAAAATTATGGGCATCCAAGATATTGGAATCAGATAAACAAAAGTATAGAACTGAGCTTGAGCAATTGAAATCTCAGTATCACCTTGATGTAGAAAAGAATAAAATTGTATTTCATCGTTTCTCTGAGTCGCAATTTAATTTATACAACAATGTATGGGTTGCGCTTTGTGATCTTGAAAAGTCAGCAAATCAATTGTGGGCAGCAGCTACACGAACATACGTAAAAGATTTTGCTGAAAAGCTTGAAAAAGCCAAATATGAAGTACGTAAAGGTGCTCTTGTTATTGAAGAGGGGGCACTATAATCAACTATTAGAGTTATTTTTACAATTTGAGCAGTTTGAGTTTGGAAAATCTAGGCTATTACAATTACGTAGTGAGAGAGACCGCTTGGAGTCTATATCAGAAGATGATATACGTCATGTCATAGATATAAATGGAACGATTCGTGATAATTTTTAACTATATTGACTAACGTGAGAAATAGCTTTACTAGTCAAATTAATGGTGATTACTTAAATCAGCCCTAACAAATCGTAGCGCACAAATAAATGCTTTCGAGAATTTATTGGTGAGCTCAACAATTATGTGTATAAATGGAGGAAATCTAAATGAATACTAATGAACTAAGTAGCCTATGGGAATCTGTCGAAGAAGTTATGTATGCACCAACAAAAAAAGAAGCTAAACCTTTAGTAAATCGTTTAAAATTTATAACAACTAAAATTAAAACTCGTATTGATAACTCTTATTTATCTAACAAGTTAGATGAAGTAATAATGTATGCAGAAGAAGCATCAGGAAGAGTAAAGGATAAAGCACATTGGGAGTCTTGTGCCCAGCTATCTTGGTATACATTTGAAAGTGAAGTTAAAACACATAATAAAAACGAAGAGACGTGATAAATGCTATAAAAGTTTAAGTTTTATGCGATAGGATTTCTCCTATCAGAATTTACGTTGACACGCAATATTTAATTGTATTTATGTTGCACTTATTTTTTGAATTGGCGTAGTGCTTTATACATTAAACCTAAAGTGCATAACATCGCCATCTTTTACAATATAATCTTTACCCTCTAATCGCATTAATCCAGCTTCTTTAGCTTTTTGTTCACTTCCTGAGTTTATGTAGTCATCATAACCTATAACTTCTGCGCGAATAAAACCTTTTTCAAAATCGTTATGAATTACAGCAGCAGCTTTAGGTGCAGTTATCTCTTTTTTAATTGTCCACGCTCTAACCTCTTTTACGCCAGCTGTAAAATAGCTAATGAGCCCAAGTTTATCAAATCCTTTATGGATTATCTGTGTAAGACCAGACTCTTCAATTCCAAGATCTGTTAAAAACTCTTGGGCTTCATCATCATCTAGTCCAACTAACTCCTCTTCAATTTTTGCGCATAAAACTATGACATCAGCACTGTTTTTTTCAGCATGCTCTTTTAATTTTGTAACGTATTGATTATCTTCAAGCAGATCGTCTTCACCTACATTTGCACCATACATTATCTCTTTGTTTGTTAAGAAGTGTAGTTCATTATCTAACTTTTCAAAAAGCTCATTATCAGCATCTGGGTAATCTTTAGCCATTTTTTCTTGCTCTATAAAAGTTAAAACATCTTTTGCAACAGTTAAAAGTGCAGCAGCTTCTTTATCATGTTTAGCCTGTTTTGTAAGTCGCTCAATTCTATTTTCTAGTCTTTGAATATCTGCAAGAATTAGTTCTGTTTCAATAATTGCAACATCGCGAATAGGATCTACTCCACCTTCTACGTGAGTGATATTTTCATCTTCAAAACATCTTACCATATGTAAGATTACCTGTGTTTCACGAATGTTTTCAAGAAATTGATTACCAAGACCCTCACCTTTACTAGCACCTTTTACAAGTCCAGCAATATCAACAAACTCTATTACAGAGTATTGAATACGTTCAGGATGTACTATTTCAGAAAGTTTTAATAGTCTAGCATCAGGAACAGGAACAATTGCTTTATTTGGCTCAATCGTACAAAATGGATAATTTTGAGCTTCTGCATTTTGTGCTTTTGTAAGCGCATTAAAAGTTGTTGATTTTCCTACGTTTGGTAATCCTACGATTCCGATACTAAGACCCATTTTTTCCCTTTTCTTTAACTATTAAATTTTCCATCCATGAAAGCATTAGTCTAACTCCAGCTCCACTTGCTCCAAATGGGTTATAAGCCCATTTCTCTTCAACATATGCAGGACCTGCAATGTCTATATGCATCCATTTGTCTTTATTCTCTTTTTCAATGAACCTATCTAAAAACAGTGCAGCTGTTATAGCTCCACCATATCTTGATGAGCTAATGTTGCAGACATCAGCAACTTCACTTTTAATGAGCTTTTGAAGATAGTCATTAAATGGTAATGAGCCAACTAGTTCACCACTTTTATTAGCAGCTTCAAATAGAGAATGTTTTAAAGATGAGCTATGTCCCATAAGACCAGATGTATAGTGGCCAAGTGCTACAACACAAGCACCTGTTAGAGTTGCAAAGTCAAATATATAATCGCTTTTTACCTCTTGCTGAGCATAAGAGAGTGCATCTGCTAAAACCAAACGCCCCTCAGCATCTGTGTTTCTAACTTCAATAGTTGTTCCATTTTTTGCAGTAAGTACATCATCTGGTTTAAAAGCACTTCCATCAACCATATTTTCTGCCATTGCTAAGAATCCATGAACTTCAATTGGGAGATTTAGTGCTGCTACTGCTTGCATGATTCCAAAAACAGCACTTGCACCACTTTTGTCTTGTTTCATAGTAACCATATAATCTGATGGTTTTAGACTAAGTCCACCGCTATCATATGTCAAACCTTTTCCAACTAAAGATATAGTAGCTACTGGATTTTTTGGTTTATGGCTTAATTGAACTAAAAGTGGTTTATGAATACTCGCACGCCCAACAGCTAACATAGCTTCCATTTTTTGCTCTTTTAAAGCATCAGAATTTAAGATGTTATATTCTAGACCATATTTATTAGCTAGTTTATATGCACGTTTAGCCATACTTTTTGGAGTGAAATCGTGAGGTGTCGTATTTACGATGTCACGTACTGTATTTGTAGCTTTTGAAATTACTTTTGCTGTTTGAATAGCGCTAGTAAGAGATGGTAAATTAAATTTAATGCTTTTGTTGTAGCTTTCTGTAGAGATGTATATTTTCTCTATTTTTGATTTACTTTTTTTACTTTTATAGTTATCGAATTTGTAAGAACCAAGTAAAAATCCCTCAGCCATAGCTCTAGTTGAATGTTCCACATCTTGTGAAATATAGAGTGAAGTTTTTAATGTTTTAAAACTATAGCTTGTAAGTGCCATAATAGCAGCACCCATTGCACGGCGAATTGCATCATGCTCTAAATTTTTTGCACCAACATAAAGACGTGCTGATTCTGCTAGAAAACATGTTGAATCTTGTTTAGCTTCAAAGTTGAGCTTTTCTAGAAGTTTCTTATCTTTAATAAAACGATGTTCTATATTTTCATCAACAACAACAACTATTTCACAATCTGCTGAAATATCTTGATTTTTTTTATCTATAATTTCTATTTGCATAATAATACCAATCCTATCTTTTTAGTCTCAATAAATATACTTAACTAAAATTTATTACAACTATTTTATGTGGTATTTTACCTTTAAAGTCCTTGAATTACAACTCTATGCAAAAATTAAATTGTTTAAAATGAACAAAACTAATTTTTATGATGGTTACTGTAATACTAGTAAATGAAAGCCAAGATTTATTGAACAACGCTATAATACAAACATTATTTTTTAAAGGTCATTAATGAACAAAAACCATTCAAAAAAAGCATTTGATGCAGCTAGCAGTGTTATACCTGGTGGAGTTAATTCACCTGTACGTGCATTTAAAAGTGTTGGTGGTACACCGATATTTGTAGCATCTGGTGATGGGGCTAAATTGTATGATATAGATGGAAATAGTTACATTGATTTTGTTCAAAGTTGGGGACCATTAATCTTTGGTCACGCAGATGAGACTATTGAAAATGCAGTTATTGAAGCTGTAAAAAAGGGGTTAAGTTTTGGTGCTCCAACTGAAATAGAGACAGAACTTGCAGATTTAATTGTCTCTTTATTTGATTCAATGGACAAAGTTCGTTTTGTAAGTAGTGGAACTGAAGCTGTAATGAGTGCTATTAGACTTGCTCGTGGATATACAGGTCGTGATGACATAATTAAATTTGAGGGTTGTTACCATGGCCATAGTGATAGTCTTTTAGTTCAAGCTGGAAGTGGGGCGGCTACATTTGGCTCGCCTAGTTCTCCTGGTGTTCCTGCTGACTTTACTAAGCACACGCTACTTGCTAAATACAATGACATAACATCAGTTAAGAAATGTTTTGAAGATAGTGAAAGTAAAATTGCTTGTATCATAATTGAGCCAATCGCTGGAAATATGGGATTAGTCCCAGCAGATAAAGAGTTTTTACATGACTTAAGAGCACTTTGCGATAAGAATGGAACAGTACTAATTTTTGATGAAGTTATGAGTGGTTTTCGTGCAGATCTAAGAGGCGCTCAAGGTTTAGTTGGTGTTAAACCAGATCTTGTGACACTTGGTAAGGTTATAGGTGGTGGAATGCCAGTTGGTGCTTTTGGTGGTAGAGCAGAAATTATGGCACATCTCTCACCTGATGGTCCAGTCTATCAAGCTGGAACACTTAGTGGAAACCCAGTTGCAATGGCAGCAGGTCTTGCAGCTATTAAAAAGTTAGTTGATAATTCAAAGCTTTATGCAGTATTAGAGTTACGTGCAAAAAGGTTAGTAAAGGGCTTTAAAGAAGCTGCTGAAGAAAATGGTATAGCACTGCAAACAGATGTTAGGGGTTCAATGTTTGGATTTTTCTTTAATGATGACAAAGTTAAAAACTTTGTTGATGCACTTAAAAGTGATACAGAAACATTTGCAAAGTTTCACGCTGCAATGTTAGAAAATGGAGTTTATCTAGCATGTTCTCAATATGAGACAGGCTTTATTAGTTCTAAAACAACAGATGATATGATAGAAGTTGCTATTGAAGCTGCTAAAAAATCTATGAAAGCTATATCATAATGGAAAAGGCAAAATTTAAACCGATTGTTGAGGGTGTTGATTACCTTTCTTTGGGTATCTCTATGGTTGTGGCAGTTTTGATTGGTGTTGGAATTGGAATAGGGCTTAAAAACCTGTTTGATGCTACTTGGCTTTTGTGGGTTGGAGTATTTATTGGTATTGGTGCTGCTTTTTTAAATATTTATAAAATGTATAAAAAGCAGATGAAATCCTTAAAAGAGCTTGAAGATGACCCTCGTTATGCTTATAAAAAAGAGCATGGATAGAAATGTTAGTTAATATAATTGTAGGATTTGTAACGGCTTTTTTAGTTGTGGTAGCTAGCTTTTTTTCATTTCAGAGACTTGTAAAAAGAAAAGTTCCTATGCATGTTAATGACCCAATTGATACAATAGAAGATCCGCATGATTTATATAGCGAAGATGAAACTAAAGAAGATATTAAAGAGGTTATAAAAGAGGAGAAAAAGGCACTCAAGGGTAAAACATTTAAAAATGTTTACAAAGGAGCGCCAGCATCATTCTCTTTTTATAGGATAGGTTCTTATGGTGTTTTTGTAATGGGATTTATCTATTTACAAAATAATGCTTTTCTAAATTTATATGGTTATTTTGGTGGAGTTACTGCTGGTTTAGCAAGTGCTATAGTTTTTGGAATGTATATTTTTAAGAAGAAATAAGAGCGAAGTCTATGCGTATTTGACGAGGTTTTATTTCAGCGTATAGGCTTATCTGTGATGCTAGAGATTTAATAGACTCTTCAGCAATAGAATCAAATTTATCCGCTTTAACAATTAAACTGAAAATTGTATGTTTTTTATTCTCAAATTTAACATATTCACCTACGCGTAAAAATAGATTAGTTATAAGCTCTTTACCACTTGCTGATGAGTATATTTTATTTAATAGTTTTAGAAATTGATCAGCTTGCAGGCGCACGTCTGGAAGCGTTGGATCAATGTCCTTTTTGAAAGTTGCTTTTGTATTTATAGAGCTTGAACTAATGCATAAATCAATAAGTGAATATATATTTACAAGCTCACCTTGCTCTTTTGCGGGTGTATATTGGAGTGATGGAAGTTGATATAGACGAATACCTATCTCTTTTTCACTCTCATAACCTACAGCAATTGCAAAAAATCTAAATCTTCCAAACTCTAAATTTAGAAATGTAGTTTTAAAGCCATAAGTCTCACTACCATATGTCGTAGCAAGTTCAAAAAGCTCATTTGCACTAGCTTGTCCAAGTAAAAATTGAGCTTCAGCATTGAGGCTTTTTATTTTACCTTTCTCGTTAAAGAAGATAATTGGATTATAATCATATTCAACCCACTTCTCTAAAAATTCCATTTCTACTCTTCAATATAGTTTTTAAGTTTTCTACCAACTTTAGGGTGCTTAAGCTTTTTAATTGCACTAGATTCAATTTGGCGAACACGCTCTCTTGTAACATTTAGCTCTTTACCAATCTCTTCAAGAGTTCTATCACTTTCATCATCCATAATTCCAAAACGCATTTTAATAACAGCTTTTTCACGATCATTTAACTGCTCTAGAACGCCCTCTATTTGAAGCCTTAGGTCATCTTTTAAGATAGAATCACTAGGACTCATAGTTGTTTTATCTTCAATAAAGTCACCAAAACGACCATCTTCTTCACTACCAATAGGAGCTTCAAGACTGATAGGCTCTTTGGTGATTTTGATAACGTTTTTAACTTTTTCTGGCGTTAATCCAACATCTATAGCAATTGTTTCAACATCAGGCTCTTTACCAGCTTCTTGAAGATGTTTACGCATAATTTTATTTATTCTATTAATTGTCTCAATCATATGGATAGGGATTCTAATAGTACGTGCTTGATCTGCAATGGCACGACTGATTGCTTGACGAATCCACCATGTTGCATATGTTGAAAATTTGTAACCTTTTTTGTATTCAAATTTATCAACAGCTTTCATAAGACCGATGTTTCCCTCTTGAATTAAATCAAGGAAAGGCAATCCACGGTTTGTATATCTTTTAGCAATTGATACAACAAGACGTAAGTTACTTTTTGCCATACGTGTTTTTGCAATTTCAGATATTCTCTTACCACGTTTAATCTGTTCTAAAATCTCTGAAAGTTTTTCAGGCTCTAAGTCAAAACCACCTTGACTAGCTTCTGCTGTCTGGTAAAGCTTTTTAATTTCCATATATGTACTAACCATAGTAGCTTCTGGAACAGAAGAGGCAATATCCTCTTTTGTCATTTTGATGATGTTCTCTAAAACTTTTGCATGGTTCTCTTTTAGAGTATCGTTAAAAAGTGGAAGTTTGTACTCTAAGCGTTTTAACTCTTTGTCAAAACCTACATCACTTTTAAGAGCTGTTTCCATAGATTTTACAAGCTCATTAATTAATTTACTCGTTGGTCCTAAATCAAGCAATTTCTCTTTTAAAGACATTTTCTTAAAACTAGCAAGTAAATTTGAGTGAACATAATCTGCATCTAGTTCACCACCATTGGGATCAAATGTAAGCAACTTTTCTGCGCTTTTCATCCAATCTTTTTTAGCTTTCTCTAATGCTTTAAAGCTTGTGATAACTTTTTCTACACGTTTACCATCTTTTGGAGGAGCTTTTGCGCTTGAAGCATCTTCATCTTCAGTCTCAGGAGCATCCTCTTTTTCATCCTCTTTTTCATCTTCAAAGCTTTTAAATAGCTCTTTTACACGACGCTCACGATTAATTAGTGGATCTTTATAATCTAAGATAAAGTCAATTAAGTATGGAACAGAACAGATTGCATCTAAAATAATATCTTCACCTGACTCTATTTTTTTACTAATCTCTATCTCTTCTTCTTTTGTTAATAGTGGGATTTGTCCCATCTCTCTTAAGTACATACGAACTGGTGAATCACTACGTGACCACTCAAGAAGTTCGCGCTCTTTCATAATGTCGAACTCTTCTTCCATAGCTTCATCAGTTAGCTTTTTTTGAGCATCTTTACGTTTTTTTGCTTCTCGCTCGTTTAAAAGTTTTGCATGTTCTGATGATGTAAAGAGACATACACCATACTTAGTAGATAGTTTTATTACATTTTTTGCTTGTGCTAGTGTTGGTTGCTTTTCAAATATGTTTACAACACTTTCAAATGTTAAACATTCTTCAGTTTTTTTGTGTTCTTCAAATAAATCATTTAAATTTTTTGTTATATCTTTGGCGGACAATAGGGTTCCTTCAGGTGTGAAAAAAAGTAAATCGGATTATACCGAAATTTATTTAAAATCTGCCTAATAATTTAAGATTTATTGAATACTTTTTTTCATTGTGTTATAATCAGTGCAAGATACAGTATTTTAGGTGGTGATGAGTTTTGAAGCAATTAAATGATGAGCTATTAGCAGAAATTGCACAATTGAAAAAAGAAAATCACGCGCTTGAAGAGACCCTCAAACAGAATAAATCATTAAGTCAATTAAAAAGTATTTTAAAGATGACATCTGATGTTAGTGAATATTTAGTAGGGGCAATGAGTTTAGAATCTATTGCTAAATACTCTATTGAGCGTATTAGCGAACATGAAGATTATAAGTATTGCTGTTTTGGTACAGTCTTAGATGATGAGATTTTTTTTGTACATGAGTCAAATAGTATATATAGCGCACTTGGTAAGAGTAGATGTAGTAAGAATTCAAAGTATGCAAAATCAGAACTTTTTAAAGGTGCATTTGAAGCAGTAGAGACTATATCTACTGTAATAAAAACAGATTTGATTTTTGATGAGAGTTGTGAATATGGAAGAAGAGAGAGTGGCTTTTTATGTAAAACATCTATCTCCATTCCACTTGTTTATAATGCTGGTGAGGAGCCATTTGCCGTTATAAACATATTTACAAAGAAAAATGGCATAGATAAAGAAGAGAAAAGTATTTTAGAAAACTTAGTATCTGATATTGCATTAGCTATAAATATTGATAAACACCGTACTCTTATGGAAGAGCTAAAAATTGAAAAAATATCAAACTATGAAGAGACTATATTAGCTTTTGTAGAGATGATTGAACAAAGAGACGCCTATACCGCTGGTCATACGGTGCGTGTTGCACAATATTGTAGGCTTATTGCTAAGCAGATGTCTATTGAAGAAAAAGATATAATTAAACTAGAAAAAGCAGCAGTTTTGCATGATATTGGAAAAGTTGTTACACCTGATTCTATCCTTTTAAAACCAGCAAAACTAACTGAAGTTGAATATAACTTGATTAAAGATCATGCTGAATCTGGTTATAAGATGCTTTCAAAAATCAAGATGTATGAAGAGTTGGCACAAATAATTCGTTACCACCATGAGTACTATGATGGTAATGGTTATCCTGATGGTAAAAAAGGTGATGAAATTGATATTCTGACTCACATTCTAATTGTTGCAGATGCATTTGATGCAATGACAACAAATAGAATTTATCAAGCTAAGAAAACTATTGCTCAAGCATTAGAAGAGATTAGTCTGTTAAATGGCAAACAGTTTCACCCAGAAGTTTGCAAGCATGTTAATAATGCTCTATCTGGTGTTGATATTTCAGCTACTGACCAGTTACCACATAGTGACCTTGAACAAAATCGCTTATTATACTTTTTTAATGATTCTTTAACTGGTGTCTATAATGAACATTATTTGAATTTAATTTTAAATCAGGATTTTCATGAGCATATCTATCTGAATGTGCTATTTTTAAGGAATTTTTCAGAATATAATAAACTTAATGGTTGGAATAGTGGCAATGAATTACTAAAAAATATAGCAACATTTTTGAGAAAAAGGTATGCACGCACACTAATATTTAGATTCCATGGTGATGAATTTATTGTTTTAAGTGATGCTAAAATTGATTTTAGTTTATCTATCATGAAAGATTTCAAACCATTTGAGACAAAAGAGATAGATTTTGAGGTAAAAAGTTTTGAAACTGTTGATTTTGCAAATAGTAAAGAGTTATTGGAAGAGATATTATAATATTGGAACAGTAGTTGCTGTTAACTTGTCATACTGTAATTGCAAGGATGCAATATGAACAATGGATACTACGCAGCAACTGGTGGAATGGTTACTCAGTTTGGTAGGTTAGATAATATTGCTAATAATTTAGCAAATCTAAATACCAATGGTTTCAAAAAAACTGATGTGGTTGTTGGTGATTTTTTACGACTTTATCAAGAAAAACGTGAAGATTTACCCTTAGAGAATCAAACTGTTGAGGGATCAAAGTTTATTCACCGCTCAATAACACGTGTACCTCACATAGTAGAATCATTCACAGACTACAAAACAGGCTCAATGCAGCAAACAGATAATACTTTTGATGTAGCAATCAATGAAGATAATATGTTTTTTGCAGTAAATACTCCAGATGGAACGCGTTTAACAAGAAATGGCTCATTTATGCTTAATCAAGATGGTATTTTAACTACGAAAGAGGGTTTTGAAGTTCTACCTGCTGATTATGATAAAAGTAAAGAGTTTATAAAGTTTACAGATGAAGAGATTCCATCGTTAGATAAGGATGGTTTTTTTTATATTGATGGCGCACCATTTAAACAGTTACTGTTAGTTCGTCCACAGAATGTAAAAAATTTAGTGCAAGAGGGCAACAGCCTTCTTAGAGCAGACGCAGCTGACCCATTAACACCAGTTACTAATAGTAGCTCTATTTTAAAAGGTTTTGTTGAAAAAAGTAATGTTAATGCAGTTACTGAAATGACAGCAATGATTGAAACACACCGTTTGGTTGAGATGTACCAAAAAGCTATGGATGCACAGATGAATGATTTAAATCGTGACGCTGTAACTCGTTTAGCAAATGTTAAAGCTTAAGGGAGAATGATACTATGATGCGCGCACTATATACTGCCTCAACGGGAATGCTCGGGCAGCAAATTCAGATTGATACAACTTCAAATAATATTGCCAATGTAAATACAATTGGTTTTAAAAAGTCACGTGCAGAGTTTGCAGACCTAATGTACCAGACATTAGAGTATGCAGGAACGGCTACGAGTCAAACTAGTGTCTCTCCAACGGGTATTGAGATTGGTTTAGGTGTTAGACCTACAGCTATAAATAAAATATTTACTCAAGGAAACTTTCAAGAGACAGGAAATAACCTTGATGTTGCAATTACAGGAAAAGGTTTTTTTCAAGTTTTAATGCCAGATGGAAATATTTCATTTTCTAGAAATGGATCTTTTAAGATTGATCAAAATGGATCAATTGTAAATGCAGATGGTTATAAAATCCAACCAGAGATTACAATTCCTGAAGATGCAACTGATATTAATATTGGGACAGATGGTATTGTCTCTGTTGTTCAAGCTGGACAGACAGTAGCTAGTCAAGTAGGACAATTAGAACTTGCAAACTTTATTAATCCAGCAGGTCTACATGCCCTTGGTGATAACTTATATATAAATACAGAAGCATCAGGTGAACCTATTAATGGTCAACCAGGACTTAATGGTTTAGGGCAAACAAGACAAGGGTTTGTAGAACAAAGTAATGTTCAACTTGTTGTAGAACTTACTGACCTAATCACAGGACAACGTGCATATGAAGCAAGTTCAAAAGCAATTACAACAAGTGACGAGATGTTACAGACTGTAAATGGATTAAAACGATAATAAGATAAATATTAATTATTTAGTGTAAGCCTTTATATGGCATAATCTCCTACAATTTAAAAGGAGTTTTGTGTCAGAGCAGTTAGTTATTAAAAAAGTCGGTATTTTGCTACGCCCATCAACACCAGAGTTAAAAGCTTTTTACTTTAAAGTGAAAGAACTTTTTGAAAGTTATGATGTTGAGGTCATGATTGACATGAATGGTGCAGATGTCATGGACGTAGATGGTTGCGATTTTGATGAGATGTGCAATGCAAGTGATATACTTGTTACCATTGGTGGAGATGGCACATTGATTTCAGCTGTAAGACGATCACAAAATTATAATCTCCCAATTTTGAGCATTAACGCTGGACGTCTTGGTTTTTTAGCTGACATTAACCCAGAAGAGCTTGAAAGTTTTTTTGAACGCCTTATGAGAGGTGAATATAGAATTGATAAGCGTGTTATGCTAGAAGCTGTTATAACTCGCGAAAATGGTGAGATAGAATATAGTAGTGTGGCACTAAATGATATTGTCGTATCTTCAGACTCAAATATGATTAAACTTAATGCTTTTATAGAAGATAAGCACTTTAATAGCTATTTTGGGGATGGACTTATATTTTCAACTCCTACAGGCTCAACGGCGTATAATCTCTCAGCTGGTGGTCCATCACTGTTTCCTTTGACTAGCGCATTTGTACTTACTCCAATCTGCCCTCATTCACTTACCCAAAGACCAATGGTATTACCTTCTGAGTTTGAAGTTGAAATTACTACTGAAAACAGCAATGCAACATTAACTCTAGATGGACAAGAGAAGATTCCATTTACAGATAAAGATAGGGTTTTAATTAGAATCAGTCAAAAAAGAGCTTGTTTGATTCATAGGTTAGAGAGAAACTATTTTGAAGTAATTAAAGAGAAATTAAAATGGGGCGAGTAACTAGATATGATTGAACGCTTTTTATTGCGTGACTATCTGTCTTTTGATAGTGCTGAACTAAATTTTAATAATGGACTTATTGTCTTTACAGGACCTAGTGGTAGTGGAAAGTCAATTTTGATGCAAGCACTTTTAGCTAGCTTAGGTCTTCATGACGCCCAAGCAGCTTTAAGTGAAGCTACAGTTGCTAGTACACTAGATTTGAGTGGATTGGGTTATGAAGATGAAGATATTGCTATTTTTCGTCAAATTAAAAAAGAGAAAGTTAGATACTTTTTAAATAATCAAAGCATTTCAAAAAAGGGCTTAAACAATTTAAGTAACACTTTTGTAAAGCATCTTAGCCTTAAAGATTATAGTGATTTTGAAAATAGCAGTCTTTTAGAGCTACTTGATGCACATGTTGAACTATTTGATAAAAAGCATAAACAAAAAGTAGAGGAGTTTTCTCATGAATTTAAACATTTACGTAAAATTCAGAGTGAGTTAAATGCAATTTTAGAACAAGAGAAAAAAATAGTTGAACTCAAAGAGTTCGCAACATTTGAGATAGAAAAAATTCGTGAAGTCAATCCAACAATTGGCGAAGATGAAGAGTTGCAAATTGTAAAAAAACGATTGTCTCATCGTGAAAAAATTGAAGAGAGTCTACAAAAAGCTGAAGCAATATTTGAACATGAATATAGTGTTAGCGAAGTTTTAGGAACGCTAGATATTGATGGTGGTTTCTTTGATGATTCTATGAATGAGGTACGCGCTCATTTTGAAGATGCAAGATCTGCATTAGATGAGTTAAATGATGTTGATATTGAAAGTGTAC
>Ga0316206_1001708_pt1 | contig 17878 bp, 16 predicted proteins | sample 6monthpyrite_MG_FD_204942 | JGI IMG/M metagenome (GOLD analysis project Ga0316206, IMG submission 204942) | Microbial mat bacterial communities from mineral coupon in-situ incubated in ocean water Damariscotta River, Maine, United States -... | ecosystem: Environmental > Aquatic > Marine >... | reverse complement strand
ATCAGGATTAAATGGCTTTACAATCCATCCTGTTGCTCCGGCCGACTTACCCTCGGCTTTTTTGTCAGATGACGATTCTGTAGTGAGCATCAGTATGGGAGTAAATTTATAATTTGCTTCAGTTCTGAGGTGCCTTATGAAGGTAATACCATCCATGACTGGCATGTTTACATCAGTAATCACCAGATCAAATTTTTTACCCTTAGAAGCTGTGAGAGCCTTTTGACCATCTTCGGCTTCTACCACATCGTAACCAGCACCTTTCAAAGTAAATGCAACCATCTGGCGCATTGATGCTGAATCATCAACCGTTAATATCAAAGCCATATCTAAAACCCCATTTTCTCATTATCACTGATCTTTTTTTGACCAGTTCCATAAATTTATTCATTATGAATTATTAAAAAATATTTAAGCACTTAGGAATAGGTTAGTCTGAATAAATCAAATTATTTCCCTATACCCCATTAATCTTCATTAATAGTAGTTGGTATAGACCATGCTTATTATTTCTGCCACTTAATATCCGGTAATTACCTAATTTGTAACATTTTTTTAACTTTCTAGACAAATACACTGACACCATTACTGGTTTCAAAATTTAATGACGTTTCTAATATCTCAGCATTTTCAGTTTTTTCACCATTAACCGAATTAAAGTCATTCTGAAACTGACTAAATTCTTTATCTGAATCCGCACCAGCCTGTTCAGAATCTCTGGCCGATACATCAACATCTCCCAGATCCAGTCCTTGTTGTTCTAACTGATCTTTTAGCCTTGGCAACGAAACTTCAATCGCTTCTTTTACGGATTGATGACTCGTCACAAACGAAATATTGGCCTTATCATCTTCAATCTGTATACGAACACCAATCGAACCCAGCCTGGCCGGATTCAATCGCATCTCGGCGACTTGTTGCTGACCATTATTGACCAGCATACTGATTCGCTGAGCAAATTCATTTCCCCACTGCTTTTGTTGCAACGGGGTATTTAACGGCAATGATTGCGTTGAGCTATCAATATTTAATGATTTTAATGATGAATCTGTAACAACAGATGCAGGGCTTTGAGCAACGGCGCCCCGAGTCATTTTTACTAACTCAATCAATTCTGATTTTGTAGACATTTGCGCCTCAAACTGAGGCTTTTGTTTAGTCATCAACTGACCGTTTAATTCTTCAATTATTTCCGGTACTTCCATATCTAATACAACCGGCTCTGCAGACTCATTATCTGGGCTGCTATCGGTCAGATGCATCTGTGACAGACCTTTAGGTAAACTTGGTGTAGCCCCTGCTGACCCTGGTCTTGATTTGATTGCAATCTGCATAACCGGTTCGGTTACTGTTTCAGCTACCGGTTTACCTGCTATCTGACGATCAGTTTCTATAACTGGCAAATTATTGCCAGTTATGAGGTCAGGTATTTCCGCCACCTGCTCTTCCTGAATATCTGAAACGGGTAACTCTTCTTCAGGACTTTGCTCTGTTAGTACGGTAATTACCGGTGTGGCAACATGATCATCTACCGGAAGTAATTCAACCGGCATGGTCTCTTGCTCCTGCTTCACCTGGTTATCAACTTCTTCCTGAAAGTGCTGTTTAAAGGGCTTTTCAGAACTTTCGGCATTTGAATTACCGGAGGGGGCTGCAACAACCGTCTGCTCAGGTGCATTGCTTTTAATGGCTGGTTTTAGAGATATAGCGCTGCTTTCTAACAATGACATGATCTTTTGGCCTATGAATATATTACCTGTCTTGCTTATAACCTGAGCAAGACTCGAGCCAACAATAATTCAAACGGGTTAGAAAAGAAGTTTGATGATTACCTGGATAAACGATGATGGCTTTGCTGACAGAACTCTTCAAGTTCCTTTTGCTCCAGATGGGCTTCGTGTTTGATCTCATGCTGCTGATATTTTTCAACAACACTCTCAAGTGCCTGCATGCGAGTACGTCTTTGCAGCCACTGCTGTTTTAAAACATCACGTTGCTGACAGCATAATTTAATCGTGCTGTTTGCCTGCCCAATACCCAGGGTTAATTTAGCCAGAAAGGCCTGATAATCAAGTAACTTACTGATTGAATTTGAATCTTGCGAAGCCGATTTGTATTGACCTAAATATTCATCTCTAAATGACTCAAGTTGTTGCAATTGAGTTTCACTATCAGTAACACGTTGTTGTGCCTCTGCAAAAATGCGTGCTGCATCTTGTTCCAGCTTTTTAGCGTGAGAAGCGACCGGCTCTAGCCTTTTTGAACGTTTTTTCATATACATGGTTACCTATAAACTAATAGCGTCACTCTGCTATTAAACTTTAGCAGTTTTTTAGCTTATTATGATGAAATCACTGGCTGATTCATGTTTAATTCATTCGCCAAAAGTTGCAACTGTCGACTGCTCTCAGCCATATTGACTGAATCGTTCATTCCCTGTTTTAAAAACTTGTTAATCTCATTATGCAGACGAATCGAAAGGTCGATTAATGCATCAGATCCCGGCTGATAGGCGCCGACATTGATCAGGTCTCGGTTTTGTTGATAGATGGAGTACAGCTGTTTTATGGCTTGCATTGATTGCATGTGTTCCTGGCTAACAACCGATGGCATCACCCGGCTTACCGAAGCCTCAATATCAATCGCAGGAAAATGGCCTTGCTCTGCCAGTTTACGCGAGAGCACAATATGTCCATCCAAAATTCCTCGTGCCGCGTCGGCAATCGGATCATTGGTATCGTCGCCTTCTGTTAGCACGGTATAAAAAGCGGTAATTGAACCCTGATTTGCATCACCATTACCCGCTCGTTCAACCAGCTGTGGCAGTTTTGCAAATACAGATGGTGGATAGCCTTTAGTCGCCGGTGGTTCTGAAATTGATAAACCAATTTCCCGCTGCGCCTGTGCAAAACGACTCAGCGAATCCATCAACAATAAAACCTGCTTTCCCTGATCTCTGAAATGTTCAGCAATACTGGTTGCCAGCATGGCTCCGTGTAAACGAATAAGTGGTGGCGCATCTGAAGGTGCAGCAACTACCACGGCGCGTTTCATACCATCTGGCCCTAAAATATCCTGCACAAACTCTTTAACTTCACGGCCTCGTTCACCGATCAAACCCACCACGGTAATATCTGCATTGGTGTATTTTGTCATCATGCCCAGCAATACACTTTTACCAACGCCGGTACCTGCGAACAAACCCATTCGCTGACCCCGACCGACACTTAGCATGGCATTTATTGCGGCGACACCAACGTCTAATTGTTGCTTAATAGGTTCACGAGAGAGCGGGTTAATATCTTTACCAACCAGAGACACTTCGGCATCATATTGAATCGGGCCTTTATCATCTAACGGCTGACCACGACCATCAATAACCCGGCCAAGCAAACCATTACCCACCTTGACATGACTGGTATGACCACTGGGAATAACTCTGGCATTAGGAACCAGACCACGGCTTTCGCCCATTGTCATCAGGTAGGTTTTTTCATCTGAAAAGCCAACCACTTCTGCTTCAATATGGTGGCCATTTGGAGTCACGATATCACAGCTGGCACCAATTTCAGACTGACAGCCAACCGCTTCAAGCGTTAAACCAACCATTCTTACCAGCCGGCCTTCTACCACGGGCTCACTAACAACAGCTTGTTGCTGTCGTTGCTGAAAACGGTTCAATAAAATCTGACTTCTTGGCGATGAATTATTCATCTGAAATCTCAAGATCAGATCCATTATCAGAACGGTGATCATTAGCGTCACCAGTATTTAGATCTGTCGCGTTTTCTGGAAGCTTTAAACCGCTGAATAATTGCTGGCTCAACTCTTTCATACGCGTTTCTATTCGGCGATCAATGCGAACTGATTCAGACTCAACCAGACAACCGCCTGCAGCAATACTGTCATCTGCTTCAAGCTTCCAGTCATGGTCTTCAATTTTTATTTCATTTTCCTGCAGCAATTTAATATCGGCGGGGTTCAGTTTAATCAGCACCTGTCGTTGTGCCATTGGTAAGCGACTGATAGCCTGCTGAAGAATACCGGTAATGTGTTCAGGGCCAATACTTATTTCATGACTGATGATTTGTTTAGTGAGATAAAAAACCATCTCTGTAAGCTGTTGCTCAACCGCTTCATCAACATCGCCTAGTGGTCTTGATAAGGCATTAAAACATTGCTGTAACTGTGTGGCTTTTTGTTTTAATTCCTGACGCTGCTGATTTATTTCTTTCTGTATGTGCTGCTTGCTGTCTTCAGTTCCTTTTTTATAAGCGTCATCGTAGCCTTTTTTATAGGCTTCATCATGGGCTTGCTTTTGTATATCCTGTAACTGCGAGACAGTGAGATAAGTTGGATTGTCTTTTTGTGCCTGTATATCTGCAATTTGTTTTTTTATGCGCGTTTCAAATGATCGAACATCATCAAGGCTTGTTGTTTTTTCTGGTTTAATTTTTTTCTTTATTGCTTGTCCAGTAACGTCTGGCATTGTCCAGGTAACCGCACTGTCAAAAGATTCTGCCGATTTTTTTTCATTAATATCAGACAAACTCTTCACCACCACCACCTAACTGAATATCACCTTCATCAGCCATACGACGGGCAATAGCAATAATTTCTTTCTGCGCAGCTTCAACTTCACTGACACGAACCGGGCCACGCACTTCCATATCTTCTTCCATCATTTCAGAGGCACGTGAAGACATGTTACCCAGGAACTTGTCTTTAACAACCGGGTCTGCTCCTTTCAATGCAACCACCAGACTTTCAGAGGACACTTCTCTTAACAGTGCCTGTATGCCGCGATCATCAACTTCACGTAAGTTATCAAATACAAACATGAGGTCATGGATTTGTTCTGCCATGTCCTGATCAGCTTCAGAAATGGTCGCAGAAATTGCCTGCTCAACACCACCATCCATAAAGTTAAGAATATTGGCTGCTGTTTTCACACCACCAAGACTGGACTGAGCAACATTTGAATTACCTTCAAATTGTTTCTCCATGATTTTATCCAGCTCCTGTAATGCAGCCGGTGCAATACCATCAAGATAGGCTACTCGCATTAAAATATCGGGACGTGCTCTTTCTGGTAAAAGAGCCAGTACTTCAGCGGCCTGATCGGGTTCAAGATAGGACAATACGATGGCAATAATTTGAGGATGTTCAAGTCGGATAACTTCTGCAACAGAGCGGCCATCCATCCATTTCAACGCTTCAAGACCACTGCTGCCACTGCCGAGCAAAATACGATCTATCATATTACCGGCTTTATCTTCACCCAAAGCGCCGACCAGCATAGAACGAATATAATCTTCTGAACCGATACCAAGAGAGGTCTGGTTACCAACTGCCCCCATAAAATTATCCATGACATTATTAACCATGGTCTTATTAATATTAGACATAGAAGCCATGGCACTACCAATGGCCTGAACTTCTTTCGGGTTCATGTGTTTTAGTACTTCTGACGCTTCATCAGTACCTAATGTCATTAATAAAACAGCCGCACGCTGTACGCCTGTTAAATTTTCAGATTGAGCTTTTTCATCAGCCATTAGCAACCCACTCTTTCACAACTTTGGCCACCCGTCGGGGATCGTGTTCAACCATTGCCTGTGCAAATTCTACTTTTTTATCATGATCTTCTGGCAATGGAATCGCTTCATCAGCCTCAGCAATAACTTGCCCCTGATCATTACGAACAACCTCTCCCTGAAGTCCTTGCTCGGCATGATCATTGTCTGGCGTGTTAATCACAACTGGCGGGCGGTAATTTGATAGATTTCTCAGCGATGGTTTTAACACACCAAAAATAATATACAGGACTAATAATACGCCTCCTGCCTGTTTTAGTGTAGGCCAGAACCAGCCCTGTTCATAGAAAGCAATTTCAATGGGTTTAATCACTTCATCGGGAATAAAAGCTTCACTGATCAGGTTGACACGATCACCACGAGCCTGATTAAAACCAATGGCTTCCTGTACCAGAACGGTCAGACGTTGTATCTCTTCCGGATTGAGCGCACGTCTAATCAGCTTGCCTGATTTTGCTGGTGCTACAGGCTGCGCACCGTTTGCAGCAACTACTGGAAGTTCAGGCAACATGGCATGATCAACCAGTACCGCAACACTGATTCTTTTAATCAGACCACTGCCTTTTTTGGTGTGACTGATAGTACGATCCAGCTCAAAGTTTCTGACGGCATTTCGGGCACTATTTACAACACCGTTATTTGTATTATCGTTAGTTATATCCGTGTTTTCTGATAACTGCGCATTACCCGGAGGCTGATTACTTAGTGCACCTGGAATACCTTCCGCTTCATCACCTACAGACTTTCTGTTTTCACTGGTTTGCTCGCTGCGAACGATTCGTTTATTTGGATCATAATTTTCTGAGGTACTTTCGATAAAATCAAAATCAACTTCGGCATTTACTTCAGCACGGACTTTACCGACACCAATAATAGGTGTTAACAGTGATTCGATTCTGCGCACAAGATCCATTTCCATTTGACGAGAATATTGATACTGCTTGGTACTCATCGCCATACCATTTTCTTTATTCGATGCATCCGATAATAAACGACCACTCTGATCAACAACGGTTACCTGTTGTGCAGACATGTGCGGAACACTGGAGGAAACCAGATGTACGATCGATGCAACACTGGAACCATTGATGCCTTCGCCACCCAACAAATCGACAACCACTGATGCACTGGGTGCAATTCTGTCACGCACAAAAACGGACTGTTTCGGTAAAGCTAGGTGTACTCTAGCACTACGAATATTTCTTAAACTACTAATGGTTCTGGCTAATTCGGCTTCCAGTGCATGATGATAACGCGCTGTTTCAACAAACTGACTGGTACCAAACCCCTGTTCTTCAGATAGTTGTTCCATACCCCGCATTGAAGCTTTTTTAGGTAAACCCAGAGCCGCCATTTTTAAACGGGCTTCATGCAATTTATCTTTTGCAACCAGCACCATGCCGGTGGCTGAATCTAATTCGTATTCAATACCCGCAGAGACCAGAGCACTTGAGACATCGGCCGCATCTTTTCCGTCAAGTGAAGAATATAACGGTGTCATTGGCGGTGTCATCGCCCAGGTGCCTACCAGCATGAGTATGGCGATTGCAGCACCCAGTGAAAATATAAGCCCCATCTGCTTGGCAACAGGCATATCAACCATGCCATGAAGAACCGGTGGCAAGGTGACAGTACCCGGTGGCAGTTGAGCTACTGCCTGATTGCCGCTAGTGGTTTGAATTTGATTGCCAGCCATTAAACTTTACTCCGAAATATCAGCGCCTATACAGGCATATTCATCACTTCTTGATAAGCGCTCAGTAATTTATTTCTAACCTGTGTCATTGCCTGAAAGGAAACACTGGCTTTCTCAAGTGCCACCATGACTTCTGCCAGATTGACATCCGGGTCACCTTTTTCAAAAGATGTCGCCAGCTGACCTGCTGTCATTTGTGTTTCATTTACAGAGTCGATTGATTGTTTGAGTAAGTTTGAAAAGTCCGGTTTTTCGGACCCTGTAACCGACTCAGGCTTTAATGCCGCAGATGATTGTTCAACCTGAGCGGCCATGGTACGCATTTGTGCCAGTAACTGATTTACGTTCATTTCACTCATGATCTTACCTGCGTCAAAATTTTGTTGATTGATAATGTGATAATAATTATTTGCACAAATCAGGCCAATTCAGCCTGTTTTGCTCCTGATTATGCAAATTACCCTGGGATAGCGACACCAGAATCACGCATTCTGGCCAGCTTGTAGCGCAAAGTCCTCGGACTAATACCTAATTTTTCAGCTGCAAACTTGCGACTACCATCACCTGCACGCAAAGCATCCAGTATAAGTTGCTGCTCACGGTCTTTCAGGTCGCTTACCAGAACCGATTCTTCAGCTATATTTGTCTGCTGTGATGCTTGTGATGAATAGAATGACTGATTTACTGATTCGTACTGAACGTCTTCAGCATAAATAACATCTGAATTTTTTAAAATTAAAGCACGCTGAATTGTGTTATCCAGCTCTCTGACATTACCTGGCCATTGATGAACCATTAATTTTTTCTCAGCTGCAGGGTCAAAGACAACAGATTGAGCAGCCTCGCCTAAATGACGGTTCAATAACTGCTTAGCAATCGGCACAATATCATCACGACGATCACGCAGTGCAGGAATGGATACAGGAAAAACATTTAATCTGTAAAATAAATCCTCACGGAATCTTCCTGCCGCTACTTCTTCACGTAAATTACGGTTTGTTGTAGCCAGTACTCTGACATCAAGTGAGATTGATTTTTTCCCACCTAAACGTTCAACTTCTTTTTCCTGCAGTACACGTAATAACTTTGCCTGCAGATTAATATCCATTTCTGATACTTCATCGAGTAACAAAGTGCCGCCCTGTGCCTGCTCAAATTTACCGGCATGAGCCTGAGTAGCACCGGTAAACGCACCCTTTTCATAACCAAATAAAACAGACTCAAGCATGTTTTCTGGAATGGCCGCACAGTTAATAGCAATGAACGAATTTTTTCTTCGGCTTGAGTTGTAATGAATATATTGGGCAAAAACTTCTTTACCAACACCACTTTCACCATTTAATAAAACGGTCGCTTCACTCTCTGCAACACGCTTAACCAGATCTTTTAATTTTTTAACATTCTGATCAACCGCTATTAATCCATCGTCAGCCTCGGTATCGGGTATGATAGCCTCCAGCAAACGAATAAGCTCATCAGACTCAAAGGGTTTCACTAAATAATCTGTTGCACCATCTCTGATAGCCTGAACAGCTTTCTCTATCGTGCCGTAAGCTGTCATCATGATAACCGGTAACTGGGCATTTTTTTGTTTCAGATTTTGCAACAATTCAAATCCATCCATTGGCTGCATTTGCACATCACTCAACACAAGATCAATCTTATGATTTTGTAATTTCAACAATGCCTGCTGGCCATCTTCGGCTTGAATAACTTTATAACCATTAAGCTGAAGCGTGTCACTGACCGCTTCTCTCAAATTCACATCGTCTTCGACTAATAAAATCTGTTTCGTTGTCATCAATCTAATCCTCAAACAGACACAGTCTGCGTGTTTTTATTTGAATTGCTCTGAATAGTATTACTCTGAAGAAACTTTTCTGATTTAAATTTATTAAGGCGAATCTTCATCATAGTGCCTTTGCCTTTATGTGATTCTGCAGTCAGCTGTCCATGATGTGCCTGAACAATAGAACGAGAAATCGCCAGACCTAAACCTGTACCATTTTTTCTGGTCGTATAAAAAGGTTTAAACACTTGATCAAGTGCTGACTTACTTAAACCCGGACCATTATCAGTCACACTTATTAATATATTTTCAGCATCCTGCTTAAGCTCTATTTTTGCTTTAACAGGTGTATGAGATGTTGCTAACTGACTTGCATTTTCAATCAAACTAATCAGCACTGATAGCAGAGCATCACCACTACCAGCTACAACCGTATTCTCGGAAAATTCAGATGATTTAATAAATGTAAAGCTGAAGTTTTTATAATCTTTTTGCTGCAGATAAACATCAAGATTGTGCATTAATGCTGTAATATTTACACAATTATTATCAAATTCACCATCACGCGCATACAGCAACATATCATTAACCAGGTGATCAAGATGATGCAGATTCTGTTTAATTCTGTTGACTGATTTATTGCGCAACTCATCATCTATAGAAGGATGTGACAAATGATCAATCGACAACAAAGCAGACGCTAAAGGCGTACGAACCTGATGCGCAATACCCGCGGTAATTTCTCCAAGCTCGGCAAGCCGCTGCTGGCGATAATTAGACTGTTGTAATTCACGGCTGATTGTAATATCGGTCAGTATAATAACCTGCCCCTGATCATGATCGAGGGATTTCAGGTGATAGCTAAAGACAGATGAATCATTACCAATCAGTTCATGACCATCAAAAGTAAACTGTTTTTGTAAAACCTGCTGCCAGTTTTTATTAACGATATCTGATTTAAAGATCTGCTTTGCAGTTTGATTGGCTGATAATATTTTTTGTGACGGGTTAACCCAGATAACAGCGGCCGGCATCGCTTCATGCAGTGCTTCAAGTCGGTCGGCCAGTTTTTCTTTTTCGGCGAGTTGTCTGAGCTTTTCTGAATTAGCAGCTGCCAGTTCCTGACTCAGTTCATCAACCCGTTGCTCAAGATCACGGTAAGAACTTTCTAACTGATCGGACATCTGGCTAAATAAACTAAATGCCGCCTGCAACTCAGTATTGTTATCCAGTTTTGCTTCAGTTTGTAAAAGATTAGTTTGCATCACTCGTGTCGTTTTTGCGTCATAATTGAACTTAACAAAAACAAATGCACTTAGTGTGCCAAACTATCTATTTATAGAAAAAACAAGGAGTTATACATTTACTAGCAACACAACAAAGTCAAATTTATGTCACATCAGTCGCTTTTTGTAGGCCATATTTTTTTAACTTCTCAACTAATGTTGTACGACGCATATTCAACATTTTTGCCGCATGCGCTACCACGCCAGAAGAACTATCTAATGCTTGTTTAATCAGTTGAATTTCCATGTCAGCAAGATGTGCTTTCAGGTCAATACCATCCGTTTTAAGTAAACCAGATGCTTCCTGCTTAACCTCGGACACATCAAAATTCCAAAGCGCATTGGCTTCATCATTCGATACCTGACTACCCACTACTGAAGCAGAGTCCAAATCTTCTGTGTCAGTAAACATCTGACTAATCGTGTCTTTCTCCGAAATATTCACTTCGCCGCTTCGATATTTTTCCGGCAGGTCACGTATATCGACAATCCCATTTGGATACATAATGGTTAATCGCTCAACCAGATTACCCAGTTCCCGAATATTACCTGGCCATTTATAGTGACATAACATTTCAGTTGCAGCGGCTGTCAAACGTACAGAGCCTCTGTTTTCATTTTCCAGCCGATCAATTTGTTCTTGTAATAATGAAGGCACATCATCAAGGTGATCTCGAAGCGATGGCATATCAACGGGAAAAACATTAAGACGATAAAATAAATCTTCACGGAATTTACCATCTTTAATCGATTCTTCAAGGTCACGATGCGTCGCCGCAACAATTCTCACATCAGCATGTAAACTCTGGTTACTGCCGACCCGTTCAAAGGTTCTCTCCTGCAGTACCCGCAATAATTTAACTTGCATTGGTAAACTCATGTCACCAATTTCATCCAGAAATAAAGTACCGCCCTGCGCCATTTCAAAACGACCCTGACGAGCCGTTATCGCGCCGGTAAAGGCACCTTTTTCATGACCAAATAATTCGCTTTCTAATAAATCGGCAGGAATGGCCCCGCAATTTACCGGTACAAAAGGTTTATTTTTTCTATCTGACAATGCATGCAACATGCGTGCAACAACTTCTTTACCCGTGCCCGATTCACCCAGAATTAAAACATTTGCCAAAGTAGGCGCTACCTGTTCAATCATGCCCCGGATACGCTTTATTGCCTGACTGTTACCACATAAATCAGGCACCTGACGCTGAACTTGCTGTCTTAAGGCCGCACTGGCACCCTCTCCTTTTATGCGTTTCTGGAAAGCCGTGTCGTTGCGCTTGCCTGTTCGCGACTTAGCATCATCTTGCTCCATACGGTTTCTAAATAACTGTACGCGCCCAAAGACCTCAGTAAGTGCTTCGAAATGAAGAGGATACTCAAGATTAGCCATCACTGAACCAAACAGGCTCGTTTGTTCATTAAATTCTTTTTCATCGTGACTATAAACAATAATGGGCAATAGAAGATCAGAGGTATCAAATCGTGTTATCAGATCAGTGCAATCAATATTGATATCACACTGACCAAGCATCATGGCGAAGTAATCACGGTTCAGATCTTCTGGTGTTATCGATGTCTCAATGATTAAATCAACTTCATAGTTGATAAATGAAAGCAGGCTTTTGATTTCATTCGCCCGCGATAAATCTGATTCAACCAGCAATATACGTGGCTTGCTGTCTGCTGCTGTCATACTATCCTCATCGCACATAGCCGATTATTATTTACGGTCTTTTAGGGGCAGAGTGTTTATATTTTGGCGTTTGTTAAAAAATTAGCGCCGTTAATCACTCAGATGATAAGGAGTTAAGCAGTAGATCCTAATATTGTCAAAATTTCGGCAGAGTGTTTTCAATGTTGTAACATTGTTGGTGATTTTTTGACTAAAACCGATAAGGATTCACGTATTTGCCATAATAATGTTGACGCATGCGTCAACTGCTCGGTATTTTGGTCATTTATTGAACTGATCAAAATTCGCATGATATAGCGGTATAAATCATCCAGATTTGAAGCCATTGCTCCCTGGCTATCCAGATCAAGCGTTTTCTGTAATTGCTCAATCACGTCAACAGCCAATAAAATATTTGTCTGGTAGCGGTCATCACTCCAGCCTGCCAGTGTCGCTTTTGCACGACTGATATGAAGCAATGATTTATCAAATAACATGACGACAATTTTCATTGGATCGTCAGCCCAGACAGATGCCAGTTGTTGACGTGGTAGCAGTGATTGATCTTGACCGGCATTTTTTATATTCATAGCAATGATATAGCAAGCACAATGCCAACTTAAAATAGCTAATGAAAACAACGCATTAAAAATTTATTATGATAAATTCACAGCACTTAATAGGACACAAAATGCCGACACGGCAAAATGTTACCCTTTTAAATTTTCCCAATAAACTTTAATAACTTGAGTTAAATAAATAAGCTAAGAATTAGCATTATTTGAATAGGCAGAAACAGCACGTTGTCCGTTGCCCATTTTAGAAAAGGTTGCACCAATTTCTTTTTGAATGTTTTTACTGATGACAAAAAGTTCACTATCAACAGATTGTATCTGGCGAATACCATCTGCTATTTCCTGCGCATCACTCTCAACGACTGGCTCAGAGAAAAAGTCATTAATTAATGTTAAACGTGAACTTTCAATATCTGAAATAGCCTGCCAGGGTTGTTTGGCATACTCTTCATCCACTGAAAGATCTGTTAATGATTCATTAGGTACCGCCAGCTCACGCATTTGTTGCGTCAATTGCAAAATAGTTTGCCATTGTTGCTGACGTTTTTGAATCATGAGTGTTTGTTTCTCTCTGCAGCTTCTTTACGCACATCCTGAGGAATAGCGCCCCAGCCTGCTTTAATTTCATTCAGTAATGCAGCAACTTCATTGAGTGGCTCCATATTGTTATTCAGATTCGCTTCTACCAGCTTACGTTGCATATAGTCATATAATGACAATAAGTTTTCAGCTATCTCACCACCATTATCCATATCCAGCGATGTAATCAGTCCATCAATAATTGAAATAGCCCGGCTTATGTCCTCACCTTTTTTAGCAACGTTTTCCTGAGCCATATTGTATTTAGCACTGTTAATTTTTTCCAACGCACCGTCGATTAACATCTGGATTAGATGATGCGGATCAGCCACATCAACCGCAACTTTAGTACCGACTTGCTTATACTGATTCATGGCAACAGAATTATGCATGCTTTGTTTCCTTTTATCTTTGTCTTTGTCTGTGCTCATTTGTTATTTATAGTTGATATATAACAAATATGGCGATTAATACTATTAGCGTCCATTTTAGTGAAAAACTTTAGTCCTTTTTTAAACTATCGGTTTAATTCGATTTTTGGTAATGATTCCAGTTGTTGCTGCAGATAATTACTGGTGACATTCAGTTGCCCCAATAAAACATCCAGCGCTACAAACTGCGATCGATATCTGGCTTCAATCGCTTCCACCCGTTTAATCAGTGCCTGACGTTGTTCCGTTATGTTTTCTATCTCACTATCCAGGCTGTTTGTTTTTGCTGAGATTAAACCATCATCTGAGAGAAAATTTGTAAGCAGTGAATCCAGCCGGCCTGAGTATCCTTTACTAAAGTTTATAACGCCCCTGTTACCTGTTGAGCCGCCAGTAATTTCAATCACCAGACCTGAAGATTCACCAAGTCCTGTTAATTGCTGCCCCTCTCCTGTTGCCAGCGTTCCGTTAATCAAACCCTCAATATCAAGACCATCTGTTTCAACAGCATTAGCATTAAAACCAAGGGAATTATTATTGGCGACAACTTCAACCGTTGAGGTACTACCAAAACTATCTGACGTTATTTCAAAATGGTCAGTATCATAACTAACAGAAACACTGACGCCTCCATCTTGTAACCCGGAGCTGGCATTCAAACGATTTTGAATTTCTGCCGCCAATGCATCCATATCAGTATAGTTTGCTTGTGTTAAGTTAATTTCACCCGAACTTACACCGTCAATATTAAAATTTAATAAGTCATTAGTTCCATCTATCAAAATGGAGCCACTAATATTTTCGCCAACCAGATTTCCATTCGTAGCCAGCTGAGTAACCCTTACATCAAATCTACCTTCCTGGGTAGCTGACGTTGAACTGATGAAGGTGACGCCACTATCAGTTGGCGAACCGTTTGAATAAAATAAACCCGCAACAGTGTCAGGGTCATCTTCAAGTGCTGCTTTAAACGTTGATGAATTTAATGCCAGCGTACCATCACGCTGTGTGGTTATACCGATTGATGATAAAGAATTAAACACACTATTGTTCGAGATACTTGAGCCTACTTCCCTGCGAATCTGACTAATAACGTTTCTGGTGGTTGTGTCACCTAACAGTAAACCGGACTGACCTTCAGCACCACCGAACTCGGTCAAAGCAGAAATAGTTTTGACCAGTTCATTATATTTACTAACAAAGTTATTAATATTTCCTTCGGCATTAGAGCTGTCCCGAGAAATACTGACTTGAGTCGGGTTACCAATATCTGCTGCTTTCAGATTTAAAGTCACACCATGAATAGCACCAGTAATCGAGTTTGTTTCTCGCGTGACCTGTAAACCATTAATTTTTACACTGGCATCCGATGCAGCAAGCGTCTGATCAAGCACTGTTGCAGCACTATTAAAAGCAAGATGTGATAACCCTGATGCATCTGTATCATCCATATCCGCATCATCAACTGTTATTTCTAAGCTGTTATCCAGCCCTGCGTCATCAGATGTAATAAGTAATTTAAAACCAGTTCCATCATCTACAACGCTTGCAGTAATGCCAATGTCAGCATCATTAATTGCATCACGTAAACCTTCTACCGTGTTGTTTGCATTTGTTATTTCGATTGACTGAGATGATCTGTCTGGGTTTGTAACAAAGCCATCATAAGATTCCGGGGTCACACCTTCCGCCGGCGTATAATCAGTTGTGCCAAAATCAAATGTCAGTGTTCCTGTTCCAACTACGGTATCAAGAGAATCAAAAGCGATGGTTGCAAGACTGTGTGACTGAGCCAGACTTTCTACTTCGACTGAATAAGAACCATCTGTTGCAATAGAGCTAGCCGAAGCAGTCAACAAACTGTTATCACCCACACTGACTTTATTAACAGAGAAACCTGATGCTGTTTTAAGAGATGTTAACGATGTTTTGAAACTGGTGACGGCACTTTTTAAGCTACCAAAAGCTGAGATCTCAGCCTGTGCTTTTGCTTCCTGCAAGTTAAGTCTGTTTTCAGCAGGCGCACGTTCAGCTTCTACAATCTGTCTGAGCAGATCATTTACATCTAATCCTGAACCGATACCTGATGCTGAAAGTGTTGGCATAACTAACCTCGATAATTACTTACAAACCCTAGTAAAGAGTCTTTTGCAATATTAAGGCCAACTACGCCGACGTTTGAACAATAATTCCTGTATTGCCTTCTACGGTTTCACGGATTGTTTGTGAAAGCCTTAACACTTCCTCGGAAGGAATTTGTCTTACCAACTCAGCTGTTTCTGAATTAATCACTTTAATCACCGTTCTACCGCTGTCATCATCGACACTAAATTGTAGATCACGATTAACGGCTTGCGCATGATTGTTCAGTTGCTCGACCACTTCCTGTGCTTTTTCAGCAGTCACTTCCGTAACAGCTTCCTGAGCGGCTTCCAGTGCCTGACTTGATTCAGGTGGTAATGTTGTGCCACTTGTCTCTGCAACATTCTGCCGCTTTGCGGAACCAGAATTTTGCAGGCTACTGACCTGAGATACATTTGCTGACGTATCCTTCATTACCTGATTGTTTATGATATCTGAAGACATATCATCACCTTTTCACAGTAAACTTTTTAGCTAATAATTTTCTATTGGCTAATCTTTTGATTGCTAACGCGGCAACGCGGCCGAGGGTGAAACCCTCGTCCGCTGATTTAACACTGTTGTGTTGCATCATTGTCATTGCCTTAGCTCACTCTCTAGTTCCAAACTTACTGTAGTAAGCTCAGTACTAATTGAGGTAAAGAGTTTGCCTGTGCCAACATCGCTACACCTGCCTGTTGCAGTATCTGTGTACGAGTCAGGTTAGCTGTTTCAGAAGCGAAGTCAGTATCCTGAATTCGACTACGTGCAGCACTTAAGTTCTCGATAGATGTTTGCAGGTTAGAGATAGTTGATTCGAAACGGTTCTGAACCGCACCGAGGTCACCACGAATACTGTTAACCGCTGCCAGGGCACCGTCAGCAATATCGATCGCATCATTTGCACCAGCCACTGTGCTGATATCAATTGAGTCAACTGTTTCATTGTTACTAGCCTGCAAGTCACTTGAATCGCCAGTGAACAGTCCACCATCAACCTGAGCAATTGATGAGCTTACACTGAAGTAACCACCATTTGATTTAAACTCAATCTCACCACCGACTACTACCGAATCACGAGTCGTTGCAAATACGCCACCAGCTACTAACTCGGTTGCATTACCAGTTGTACCCGTTACATCTAAAGTAACCGAAGTATTACCAGCGCCAGCTGTTGCTACAGAACTATCAAAATCAAGGATTGAGATATCTTCACCAGTATCATGAGTCAGCTCTAAAGATGCATTATCAAGACTTAACTTCGCAGTAATACCATGGGCACCAGTACGATCATTAATGGCTTGCGCCAGTGAGGTTAAATCACCTGTTGTAACATTTGCAGAGACGTCACTTCCATTTAAAGTGAATGAAACAACGCCATCAGTACTTAAGTTTGAAATCGTTGCAGAAGTTCTTGCAGTAGCAGCTACACCCGTACTGTCTGAAATTGCATTGATTTGCGCAACAATTGACTCAGCATCAGCATTTGCTGCTATATCAACTGTACCTGACACTTCACCATTAATAGTCAGTGTCTGTGCGGCTACATTATTACCGTTAGTAAGATCAGCTTCACCGACACCATTTGTGGTAACTGCAGTACCACCACCAGCTATATCAAACAGACCACCTGTGGCAGCTGCCTGATTTGAAGTGATACTCACACCAGGATCAAGAGCAAGTTCTACTGTAGCAAGTTTAGCTGCGCTATCAGTAGCTGCTTCAGTCAGGGTAGCGCCTTCAAAAGATATTGTCTGAACTTCAGCAGTAGCTGCGATTACACTAGTTGCAAGCGTACCTTCAAGTAAGGTTACAGTTGCAGTACCACCATCGGCAGTTGTACCGCCCCCGGCTACCGTTAAATCAAAACCGGCATTACCGACACTACCTGCAACTGCTGCTACAGTTAAAGAAGTTGTTGCAGGCGCTGCAGCTGTATCCATACCAATAATTGTGACACCAGTACCGTCAGCCGTCAGTTCTGCTCGGAACGAATCTGCACTACCACCAGCAACCCCTGCGTAAGCAGTGTCTGCCTGTAATGCTGCCAATAATGCTGTCGCATCACCAGTTTGAGTACCTGTAGCCGCAAATGAAATAGCCGCATCAGCACCAGCAATTGTGAAAGA
>Ga0316206_1001706_pt1 | contig 17902 bp, 16 predicted proteins | sample 6monthpyrite_MG_FD_204942 | JGI IMG/M metagenome (GOLD analysis project Ga0316206, IMG submission 204942) | Microbial mat bacterial communities from mineral coupon in-situ incubated in ocean water Damariscotta River, Maine, United States -... | ecosystem: Environmental > Aquatic > Marine >... | reverse complement strand
CGTGCGCTGGACGATTCCACGGATCCGCTACGACCAGGTGATGATGCTCGGATGGCAGGCGATGATCCCAGCGGGGATGCTGATGATCGTGGTCACCTCGATCATGGTGTACTTCGGGGCGACGGGCTTTGTGCCGATGATCTTGGCCAACTTGGCGATGCTGATCGTGATTCTCGTTGCCCGCAAGGTGCTGGTGAGTGGATTCGGGATCTCGACCGAGAATCACCGGATTCGGCTCTATGGCTCGCGGTATAGCTCCGTCGAGGGCGAGCGCGTGGTCGCGCATCCGACCCACCCGATGGCGATCGAGGATCGCCCGACACAGGGCACAGTGCCGACGGCCTGAGTCTTTGTGCGATGCTGAATCTTCGCACAACTATTGAAGCGAGTTGATCTCTTGCGGGCGTCGCTGCTGCATGAGCGTGGGCAGGATGTAGTGCGCACCTTTGTAGGTGTAGACGCGTCCGGAGATGAGCAGCTGGGCCGCGTCGCCACTCTCCATCGCGATGCGTTCCATCCGCATGAGCATGCGTGAGGGCTCAACGATGAGCTCGATCGAGTCGATCGATGCGGTATTGTCATGGTCAAAGATGATGGTCCATGCCCCGTTCGCGTTGCGGATCATGCGGGCGGGCTGGCGGAGGATCAGGGTGCCCTCGTCGAGCCCCCCCTGTGACTCTGGGAGGGTCACCTGAGGTCGTCGTGTGTTCTGGGTCGGTGTGGCATCGAGTTTCTTGTGGACGGACTTTGGATCGTCGGTCGGCGGGGTTGAACCGAACTCGAGCTCATCGAGCAGGTCACGCACATCGGGGTCGTCTTCGAGCGACGATGGGGGTTCACTGGCGGGCTGCTCGCTGGATGGGTTTCCCTCGGGCGTATCAGTCTTTTCTGGTTCGATCGGGACGCTCGAGAGTCGATATGCGGAGATGAGGAGTTGGTTTCGGTTGTGGTAGTCGAAGATCTCGCCGGAGAGTTCTATGGGCTGGCCGGTCCATTCTGCTTCGAGCTGTTCGAGGGTTCTACATGGCATAAGCAGCACCGGCCCCTCTCCCGGGAGTTTGGTTGCTTTGTCGGGGACAAAGATCAGCAACTCGCCCGGTCCTCGAACGATGTTGCCGAGCCGATTGAGGATGAACGCCCCCTCGGCCAGGGTTGAGGGGGCAATCGATTGCTCGAGCGATTCGTGGAGCACCTTGAGCCAGTCTTGCCCCTCGCTGAGCCCGGGCTGCTGGGCGATCGAGACTGCGGGGACGGTGGGCATCACAGGGGTCTCGTTGGTGCCCACGCGGGGGAGGATCGATTCGGCTTCATCGACCTGCTGCTGGTTGCCCGGCGGGTCTGCGGGCTCGCTGAGAGCGTGTATGCTCTGGGCACCGAGCAGGAGCATTGAGATCGAGATGGTCGAGCGGATCGTGTTCATCACGGAGGGGTCCATATGTGTGTATCGGTTGGATCGCCATTGATGGTATCGAGATTTACACCAAGATGCGCCTCGGGACGCTTTTTCGGGATCTGTTGTTGACCTTTGGGGGGACGGTTTGTAGTGTCACTGCTGGCGATTCTATTCGAGATCGTCGGAATTGGCCGTGTGCCCGAGTGGTCTAAGGGGACGGATTGCAAATCCGTTGTGCGAAAGCCAACCGTGGGTTCGAATCCCACCGCGGCCTTTCTTTGAAAGAATGGTCAAACAAGCGATTGAACCGATCTGGAGGTATTCAGGTCGGTTTTTTCGTGGGGTTTCTACTATCATCCAAGCATGAGCAACTTGAATCCAGCCGTGCCAATGAACGCAGATGAGGTGGCCCAAGCTGCCAAGCAGTTTCGTGAAGATTTCGAAGCGGTCCGGGCGCAGGTTGCCAAGGCTGTGGTCGGTCAGCACGAGGCGATCGAGCAGACGCTGGTGTGTCTGTTTGTCGGCGGGCACGCCCTGCTCGAAGGCGTACCCGGGATTGGCAAGACGCTGCTGGTACGGAGCATCGCCCATGCGGTGAATCTCCAGTTCGGGCGGGTACAGTTCACGCCCGATCTGATGCCCGCCGACATTACCGGCACGACGGTCGTGGACGAATCCGAAGACGAGCACGGGCGGATGAAGCGGGCGTTCCGGTTCCAGCCCGGGCCGGTGTTCTCGCAGATTTTGTTGGCCGACGAGATCAACCGCGCCACGCCCAAGACCCAGTCGGCGCTGCTCGAAGCGATGCAGGAATATTCGGTGACAGTGGGGACGACGACGCACAAGCTGCCCTCGCCGTTCTTTGTGCTCGCGACGCAGAACCCCGTCGAGCAGGAGGGGACTTATCCACTCCCCGAGGCCCAGCTGGATCGGTTCTTCTTCAAGCTCCAGGTCGGGTATGGGACGCGCGAAGAGCTCGCCGAGATTGTGATCCGGACAACAGGTGCAATGCAAGCACAGATCGAGCCGGTGCTCAACGCGGATCGGCTCATCGCCCATCAGCAGCTCGTGCGCCAGGTACCGGTGGCGGAGCATGTGCGGGATTATGCGATCCGGTGCGTGCTGGCGACGCATCCCAAAGGGGTGTTATCCGAGGGGCAGTTTGCCACGCCGATGGTCAATCAGTTCGTGGGGCTTGGGGCATCGCCGAGAGCGGCCCAGGCATTGATGCTCGCGGGCAAGTGCTTGGCGCTGCTTGATGGACGGGCGAGCGCAGCGATCGAGGATATTCAGCAGATCGCCCTGCCAGCGTTGAGGCACCGCGTGCTCTTGAACTTTGAAGCCAGCGCCGAACAGGTGGACCCGGACGCGATTATCCGCAACATCATTGAGACGCTGCCGAGAGATGGTGGGTGAGTCTGGTGGGACGGGCTTCCAGCCCGTCTTCTTTGAAGTATATCAGGAACAAGAGACGGGCTGGAAGCCCGTCCCACCATGCGTTTTAGAATGAATAGGGATCGTCGATGATGCCGCGTCGGCGTTTGCCAATAGGGATCGGTGAGTTGATCGCATCTTGGCAGGCATCACCCAATGCCTTGATGAACTTTTCGTGCTCTGGGCATGCATCGAACCGATCGAGGAAATCGTCAACGATCCATGGCTTTGGGTCATCGGGGGCGCTGGCGTTGGTCGCATCGATGATCGCCTGATCGCCGAGTAGTTCACCTGCGCGGGCAAACCAGTCGGCTGTTGGGGTATCGTATTCGGGGGGTACGATCTGGATACGCACGACCCGATCCCCGACGCCGACAATCGGCCACAAGCCCTTGGAGGTCGTTGGCTCGCGGGTGAGGACAAAGACACCGATCCCCGCGTCGTTGGCGGCCGCCCGGAATCTTCGGGCGTCGGCGCCGACAAAGTCGGGGGCGAAGAGGTAGCAACTCGCATCGGGATCGGGCGGGATGTCCGTCGAATCAGAGACGCGATGGATGATCCCGGTCTCGATTGCTGATTGGCGGATGAAGCGCTGGGCTTCGAGCATCGGCAGGGTGATGCGGCTCATCCGCTCGAAATCGTGCGCCCCGCGTGCGATCAAAAGTGCCTCGCGGCATGCCATCGCCGCGGCGAGGTAGTGGCCTTGGGCCATCGCGGTGCTCGCCTCTTCCATCATGGCGTCGATCGGGTTGGGTGTCTGGACGCTCAGTGTGTGTACCTCGCAATGAACAACATTATCCGTCTTCGCCCGGGGCAGCGATAACCGCGATCATGGTGTCGAGTAGTGTGTGCCAGGTCGTAATCTGGTCTGCGAGGTCATATTCGATCGCGTCGCCAAGAGAGGCCCAATCTTGTTTGGTCAGCGCGGTGCGTATATCGGCGAGGGCCTTGGAGAGGGTGTCGATGCAGGCTGCTCCGGTGGTCGAGCCGATGGTCAGGGTATCGATCTCGATCTCGGCGAGGGCGGCGGATTGCCCGACCACATCGCGCACCGCATGCCATCCTTCGAGGACCGATTTGAGCGATTCGATCGCGTCCTCGAGTTCGCCCGAGCGGATCAGATCGGCCGCGGCCTGCTGGTCCTCGCTGGTGAGTTCGAGCGCGTCCTTGGCGCTGTGGATGGTCTCGGTGAGGAAGGCCTTGTGATCCGTGGTGGTCAGGCGGAGCTCGGCGATCCCCGCGGTGTCGGTGGGGGGCTCGTCGAGGAGCGAGTCGTCGATCGGATGTCCGTCGGCCTGAATATCAATGATCAGTCGCCCGGCAGCCTCGCTGTGCTTGCGGGCAAGCTCGAAGGCGAGTTCGATACTCTCGACGGTGTCGAGTTGGGTGTCGTCGATCCAGAGTTGCATAGAGGTCTCCTTATCACGAAGCCGCGGCGGGTTTTTCGTTGAGTTCTTCGTCGATCTTCGGGGTGGACTCGATTGCACAGCGTGTCTTTTCCTTGTGGATGAGCCTGAGGTTTCGGGCGTAGATGACGATCCCGGTGGATTGGCCGAGCACCCCGACGATATCGACACGCCAGACAAAGTAGGTGAAGAGGCACAACCCCCCGATGAAGCTGAACCACCAGAAGATCTCGGGGACGGTCGAGACTCGCGATCGTTCGGAGATGATCCACTGGACAAACATCCGTCCAAAGAAGGCGGCTTGCCCGATGAGCCCGATCATCACCCATCCGAAGGTGCCCCAGGTCGAGATATTGAAGAACCCGAGCAGGTGGCGCTCAAACTCGGGGCGGGCGTTCCACCGATCGATCTGCTCGGCGAGGAAGGTGTCGAGTTGGCCCGGGGGGATCGGCTCATCGCTCCGCAATAACGCGGGCGACAAGACCTTGTAACAGACCTGCCCGTCGAGTGTGGTCCGTTCGAGCATAATCTCCGTCGCACCGACCGAGACCGTGAGGTCGTGCTGCGATCGCGCTAGCGCGGGCTGGAGCACGAGCCACATCCCCAGAAACACGAGGGCGATCATCGCGATGATTGGACCCGGCTTCATTTGGCGATGGCTTCCTCTTGCTTGGGCTCAATGTGTGCATCGGGTTGGTGCGTATGCTCGATCGAGGTGACGGGCTTGCGTCGATTCCACATGTACCGAACCGCGAAGAGGTCGATCAACCCCGGCAGTGCCCGTTTGGTGATCCCCATGCCATACTTGGGTATCCCCGCATGGCGGTGGCGATGCGAGACCGGCATCTCAACGACGGTGTAGCCCAGGTGGCGAGCGGTCGCGGGGATAAAACGGTGCATGCCCTTGAACTCGAGCGGGAGGGCGAGGGCGATCTCGCGTTTCATAATGCGGAGCGAGCACCCGGTATCGCGGATGGTGTCGCCGAGCACCCACAGGCGGAACTTGCGTCCGACCCATGATCCGATCTGGCGGATCTTGGCATCGCCATCGGCGCGGGCCGCCGAGCGATCGCCCTGAACAAAGTCTGCACCGGTCTCTTCGAGGAACTTGAGCATCTCGGGAATGTCGGCGGGGTCGTTCTGGAGGTCAGCATCGAGGACCGCGATGAGCTCCCCTTGCGTAGCGCGAAACCCGGCGTGGAAGGCGGCCGACTGTCCGTTGCCCGAGCCCTTGGGCGTGTTGGTCATCGAGACACACCGGACCCACGGGCGATCGGGCTGATGGGCGATGATTTTGGCTTTGGTGGTGTCGCTCGAGCCGTCGTCAACGATAACGAACTCGAAGTCGATCTCAAGGTCATCGAGCGCATCGCCCACCTGCTTGATGAGTTCTTCGATGTTCTCTTCTTCGTTGTGGGCGGGGGCGACGACGGAGAGGCGGATGGTCGAGATGGGTGGATTTGTCTGTGTGTGCATGATCTTGGTTTCGGAGTATCGTATCCGCTAAATGGCGCTCCTAGAATGGATCTTAGAAGGTAATTGAGCAGGATGAACCCAAAATCCTGAGGAGTTGACAGATATGCACATGAAGCATTCCGATCACGAGCATGGCCCAGAGACCGTCCAGGTCAAGATCATCCTTGAGAACCCCGAAGAGCTCAACGAGGATGGGTCCGACACCGCGGTCCACGAGCTGATGGCGGCCAAGGGCGAGCATTTGTTGGAGGTCGCGGTCGAACACGGGATCAACATCGAGCATGCCTGCGGCGGGGTCTGCGCCTGCTCCACCTGCCACATCTACCTCGAAGAAGGTGCCGATTCGGTCAGCGAAGCGGAGGAAGAGGAAGAAGACCGCGTCGAAGAAGCCCCGGGGCTGCAGATCAACTCGCGTCTCGCCTGCCAGTGCGATATCACCGGCGACGGCCCGATTGTGTTCCGCGTGCCCGCGTGGAACCGCAACGCCGTCAAGGAAGTGCCTCATTAGGAGCACCCGAGCCGGGCGATCTGGCTCGATCGGCGATATCCTTTGGGCATGATACACACGCATCGTTTCTCGTTGATTCTCTTGGCCGCGTTTCTTTTCCTCGGCGCCTCAATCTGCCGGGCGGGGTCGCTTCGTGCTCGGACCGCCCCAACAGCGGAAGTCGTCGAATCGGTCTGGGTCTCAATGCGGATTATGGTGCCCACTCCAGAGGCGATGGGCGATGCCAAGGGGTTCGGATTGATCTTGATCGACCCGGACAACGGGGCCTTGCCCGAGGACTTCGCATGGGACGAGCCGAACGCCAACCACTCGATCGCGATCGGATTTGATGTGCACAACCCCCAGCCGACGGACCTCGAACCCGATGAGAAGGGGCGGGTGATGGGGTGGTTCGATGCGTATGGCAACTGGTACGACCGACCCCAGCGCGAGGTTTCGGTGCATATCAATGGGCGAGAACGGCTCAATGTGCTCAGCGAGGTCGAGTTCCGCACCGGCGAGTGGATCGAGGTGATGGTCCATCTCCGGTATGTCCTCGGCGGCGCTCATGTGACGGTGCTTCTTGACGGGCAAACAGTGATCGACGATGACCTCTGGGATGTATCGCCAATGCGTCTCCACGCGATGGCCGGTGTTGAGGGCGAGGCGATCGAGATCGAAGATCTGGCGATCGTGCGTGCGACCATGCTCAAAGAGCCCATGCCCGAGCCGATCCGCGTCGAGGTGTTCAAGGAAGCCCTGCTGACCAACGCGGCGTGGCTCAACTCGGAGATCGACTTCGGGAATCTCCCCGAATCAGTCGGGCGAGTGATCGCCACCATGACCCTCTCCGAACCTGAGGTCGGCTATGACCACTGGGATAAGAAGGGGACCATCGGGATTCAAGTTCTCCACGAGGACAAGGAGATCGGCGAACGATTTGAGGTGTTCCGGTTTATCACGCCGTTCCGTCGTGGGTGGACTTGGTACATGGATGTGACAGACCTCCTGCCTCTGTTTGTCGATCAACGGACATTCGATGCCAATATTGGGACTTATATGAAGGGGTGGAATGTCTCGTTTACGCTCGATTTCTACCCCGGCGTGCCGGATCGGTTGCCGATCAAGGTTGTGAATCTGTGGAACGGTAACGCCGAGATCGGCAACCCGGACAAGCCCGTCGACGATTTTTATGTCCAACGCTCCATCTCGGTGCCCGATGGGACGACCCACGCGCGTGTCCGCGCGACGGTGACCGGGCACGGCATGTTGCCCAACTCCAAAAACGCTGGCGAGTTTATGCCGATCTGGCGGACGCTGACGATCAGATCCGAGGAATCCGGGGGTGATGTGCTCGAAGGGGACTTTGTGACCCAATCCGCTCGGGACTACCTGTGGAAGACTAATGTCTACCTCAACCCGTGCAGGCCTCAGGGCGGGACTTGGAAGTTCGATCGCGCTGGGTGGGCGCCGGGCTCGAAGGTTGAGCCTTGGATTGTGGATGTCCAGCCCGGGTTTGTCTTCAGTGATACGATCACGATCGAGTACCAACTCGATGACTATCTCAACGAGGGGCGAGGCGAGACTTGGGCACCGCACCACTGGACCGACGCGGTGGTCGTGTTTTACAAGTAGATGAATGGAAAAAATGGCACAAAAACGAGAACTCCAAGACCGATACTTCCGCCAAGCCAAACGCGAGGGGTATGTCGCGCGATCAGCGTACAAACTCCTTGAGATCAACAAGCGACGAAAGCTCATCCGCAAGGGTGATCGGGTGCTCGATCTTGGGTGTGCGCCCGGGTCGTGGATGCAGGTCGTCGAGAAGATCGTCGGCGAGGACGGGCTGGTCGTCGGGATTGATCTCCAGCGCGTGAGCACACCATTCGGTCCCAATGTCCACCTGATTCAGGGCGACTTCAACGAAGTCACTGCAGCAGATCTCCTCGGTGGTGGTGACGAGTTGTTCGATTCGGTGATCTCGGATATGGCCCCCTCAACCACCGGGCACGGGGATCATTTCTTTTCGGAGCGGCTCTGCCAAGAGATCATCAACGCCCTGCCCGATCTGCTCAAGCCAAGGGGCACCTGCACGATGAAAGTGCTTGAGGGCGAGACCTTCCCATCGCTGGTCAAACGGATGAAGCACTGCTTCCGGATCTCAGGGGCGATCAAGCCCGATGCGTGCCGGGATGTCTCGCGCGAGACCTATTTGTACGGCATCGGGTTCCGCCCGAGCCGGGTCCGCCAGTATGAAGAACGCCACGAGGGCGAGGCGCCCGAGCCGATCCCCGGGTGGAACGATTGATTTTTCTGGCGCCCATCACGGGGCTCATCGCCGGCGTGCTCGGCGCGGGCATGGTGGTGGTGTTCTATATGCTCAAGCTCCGCCGGCGACCGGTGGCGGTCTCGAGCACGCTGCTCTGGTCGCGGGCGGTCAAGGACATGGAGGGCAACATCCCCTTCCAGCGAGTCTCGCCGACGGTCTTGCTGTGGATGCATTTGTTCATCGTTATCCTCCTGGCGCTGGCGATCGCCCGCCCGGTGCTTGACGATGCGATGGTCGATGGGAAGCGTGTGTATCTCGTCATCGATACCACCGCCTCGATGAACGCGGTGGTCGATGGCAAGAGCGGGCTCGAGTTGAGCAAGGTCCGCGCGATCGAACGGGTCCGGGTGCTGTTTGATTCTGGGCGATCGCCGATCGTGAGCGTGATCGAGTCGGGATTGAAGCCTAGGGTCGTGCTCGCCGATTCGAGCCAGCGGGGTCGGCTCATAGGAGCGATCACGGCGATCGAGCCGACGGATCAGCCCGGTAAGATCATCGATGCCATTGAGCTTGTCCAGTCGCTCCTCGACATCGGAGCGGGCGATGACGGCGACGACGGGGTCGAAACCGAACCCGCAGCGGTGTGGGTCTATAGCGACGGTGGGTCGATCTCGACCGCCCAACTCGCCCTCCGAGGCGGCGGCGGCGTGAGTGTTTCGCTGTACGACGACGATGCGGAGTTGGGGAATTTGGGGATCGTCGCGCTGGGTGCTTCTCGGGATCGGAGCAATCCGGTCGATGCACGGATTTTCGTCAGGGTGGTGCGCAACGACGATGGCCCCAAGGCGGCGGTGGTCCGGGTCATTGATGGCGAGAAGGTGATCGAGTCGCGGGCGGTGAGCTTTGATGGTGATGTGCATTCAGTGAATGAGACCTTCGAGCTTCGGCTGATGCGGGCGGCGCTGCTGCGCATCGAGATCGATGTTGAGGATGCACTCGATGCCGATGATCGCGCATGGGTGAGTGTGCCCGATCCGAGCCCGGCGCGGATTGTGGTGGTAGCTCCGGCTGCGGCTGCGGATCCGCTGCTCGTCGATGTGCTCGAGGTGATCTCACGCACCAGCATCGCGGTGGTTGACGAGGATGCGCCACTCAACGATATGGATCTGGTCGTCTTTGATCGGGTTTCTCCGGAGGTGCTCCCTGCGACGGCGACGATCGGTTTCGCAAGCCTGCTCCCGTCTCAGCCCAGATCCGAACGGCTCGATGAGCTTGGACGGCGGACCCGGTTGATCTCATGGGACCGCGCTGATCCGATCGTGCGCGATGCCGGGCTCGGCTTGGTGGCGTATCGGCGTTCGATGCGATTGCCCGATGCGGGCTTGGGAGTAAAGGTGCTCGCGAGCGATCGGGTCGGGTCGATCATCGCAGAAGAGGCGATCGGATCGTTCAGGCATCTCCGCATCGCCTTTGCGCTCCACGACTCGAACTGGGCGGTGCAGGTGGGGCTGGCAATTTTTCTGGTCAACGCGATCGAAGAGCTGCTCCCGGGCACGAGCGGCGTCGGCGCGGTCTATTCAACTGGTCAGGTGTATACCCTCGACGAGGGCGCGTACGGATCGATCGTTGTGGGTCCATTTCAACGAATCGGGATCAAAGAGATCGGGGACCAGAAGATCGGGGTGGGGGTGCTCGATCGCGACGAGAGCATGCTCAGCGTGCGCTCGCAGGTGGTCATCGGGTCGCCCTCGGAGCGGAGCCGGGCTCGATTCGCGGGTCGCGCTGAGCGAGATCTTTGGAGATGGTTCACGCTGGCCGCGATCGGGCTCATCGCGATCGAGTGGTTTGTCTATGCGTGGCGGACCAAGGTCAGTTTGGGCTGAGCCCATCGAATCTGTCGCCTTCGATCGCTAATCGACCGGGCTCGGGCTGATCCGGGATCATGCGCCTCGGCCAGGCGGTGTGGACCCCCCGGGCGTCGGTGCGCTCGATGCCGAGTTGAAGAATCTGATCTTCGTCAAATGCCCCGCTGGGCAGATCGATCATCGCGACCCACCGATCATCGAGAATGCGCGTTGTGATCATCGGAAGCCCGATGGAGAGCCGCGAGCCTCTGAGAAACTCGACCTGGCCGTTGGGTCGGATGGTCCAGACAGCGAAGGGGTTGGTGTATGGCCCGACCCAGAGGGTGAGCGACTCGTTGGGGCTCTGCGGATTGGGCGAGGTGAGCTCGAAGTAGAGCTGCCAGTGGGCGGTCTGATCGGTGCGAGAGGGCGGGGCGACGCGACGGAGGATGCCGGCCGAAGAACTTGCGATCGGGGTCGTGGCGTTTTCGAGCGGGCGGTTGGTCAGCAATGAACGCATGGTCCAGTCGTTGAGCAGCGGCCCGATGCGGACATAGGGGGGGCGTGCCGGCGTGGGCGACGCGATGACTTGGCGGGTTGCGCTCCATCGCCCGGTGCGGATGCGGACGGGTTGGGTCTCGAGCGTGGGGTTGCTCGGGGCGAGTTCGATCGGGTCGATTGTGATGTTGATCGGTGTCAAGCGATACGGAGAGAGGGTGGCGAGTTCTGGAGATGAAGCACCCGATCGTGAGGGGGAGTCGATGCGGAGCAGCGATGTGCCCGGGGACTGAGGCAAGGACAATGTGCCCAGAGTCGCGATGAATCGCCCGGAATCCGCTTCGAGCTGTCCCTGGTCGTCGATGATCCACGCCAGGGCCCGCGGGCGAGTTTCGAGCCAAGCGTTTGCGCGGAGCACACGGGTCCGGTCATCGACGAATGGGGAGAGCAGGTCGTGGGCGAGTTGGGCGAGCCGGGCAGAATCCCATTCCCAGAGCGGGAGTGTGCGGTCTCCGAATCGGGCGGTCCGCATGAGCTGTGACTTGAGTCGGACAGCGGCATCGGGGTCGATGAGCCAGATCCGCCCGAGGATGATCTGCCACCGGGCCTCGTTCTGTCTGGCGAGTGTGCGGAGCAGGTCGGCGCCAGGGGTATCCATCGAGAGTTCGAGGTCGAGTGATTCGAGCGATTGATCGGCACCCGAGCCCGGTTCTCGGGTGCGGGTCAGGGCCGGGTCGAGCCCGTTGGTGAGCAGCAGCGCCCGCCAGTTCTCCAATGGGTTGTGATGGTACTGATCGATCACGGACTGGATCGCGGGGTCATCGCGTGCATCCGATGGCAGTCTCAATGCCCAGAACGATTCAAGCTCTTTTTTGTCGGCTTGGCTACTGACCTCGAGCGCGGTCCGCTCCGGGTCCGGGAGCCAGTTGAGTTCGTAGCGTGTGGCATCGATCCAGAGCCCCTGCCCGACTGCATCGATCGGGAGTTGAATATTGATGAACCATGCGCCGACCGGGCGCTGTGTGAGCGAGAGCTTGGAAATCGATTCATAGGTTGTCGCGGTCCAGACGCCCGGGGCGCTGGTCCACCCCAGTTGGGTGTGCTGCGGCGAGATCCCGACCCAATATGGCGTTGAACGCATCACCCGCCCGTCGTCGAGTTTGGTCTCGACCGGCGATCGCAGTTTCCGTTCGTCGTCGGCGGCGATGGCGATCACGAGGGGATAGCTCACAATCGCGTCGAGCCGATCGGCGACGGGGCGGATTGATTGGGCGATCGCAGGATGAGCGCACAGGGCAAACACGAGGAGAGGGAAGGATCGGATGGGCATCGTGAGGGTCATAAAACGGTTTTATCGGCGAGTTTTGTGCTTTTTGAGTTTCCTGTGTCAGCAGGCGGGGTGCAATGGCGGTGGAATAGTGTATCCCGAAGGTGTGTTCATATGAGAAAGAACGATCCGATTCCGTCTACGCAGCGTATCTACTGATGAAGGAGCCCACTCATGTCATCGCTGAGAAACCGAACATCTCGAATCCATGTCCCTTCCAAGTTCAAGACTGCGGTGCTCTCTGGTGCCGTTCTGACTCTGGGGACGCTTGGCGGGTGCAGCAACGCGGGCGAGGGGCTCTTTTCCGGGGCAGCGTTGGGCGCGGTGACCGGATTGGCGATCGGATCGCTTGATGGCAATGCCGGCGAAGGAGCCGTGCTGGGAACGATCATCGGCGGGGCCGGCGGGGCGATCATCGGCGATCAAAACCAACGCAATCGAGAAAACGCGATGTACAACTCCTCTGGAACCTACTACCAGAGCGGGACCGAGTATATCAATAGCCCCGGGTACCGATCGACTCCCCGCGTCGGAGTCGTGTACTCGTCCTATGGCACACATCGTTCCTACCGGTCCCGCTATACCCCTCGCCATTCCTACTGGTACGGCGGACATGGGGGCGGACATTCCTACTATGGTGGGCATGGCGGTGGACATGGCGGCGGGCACTGATTGCCCGGCTTGGTCGGCATATGATGCACGGTTCGACCTTCTTTGAGCCCGACCCGTAAGGATCACCCTCCGTGCATATCCGAAACTTCTCTATTATCGCGCATATTGACCACGGCAAGTCCACCCTCGCCGATCGGCTGCTCCAGGCCACCAACGCCGTCTCCGATCGTGAAGCCAAGGCCCAGCTTTTAGATTCGATGGACCTTGAACGCGAGCGCGGGATCACGATCAAGGCCTCGGCTGTCACGGTCATGCACCGCCACAACGGCGAAGACTACATGCTCAACTTTATTGATACCCCAGGTCATGTGGACTTTGGGTATGAGGTCTCCCGTGCGCTCAAGGCATGCGAAGGGGCGTTGCTGATCGTCGATGCCTCGCAGGGCGTCGAGGCCCAGACGGTGGTCAATACTTATCTGGCGGTCGAGCAGAATCTTGAGATTGTGCCAGTCTTGAACAAGATCGACCTGCCCGGGGCGCGCCCTGATGAGATCGCCGACGAAGTTGAGCAGGTCTTGGGGATTGACGCGATGGAGTGCATCCCTGTGAGCGCCAAGACCGGCGAGGGGATCCCCGAGTTGCTCGACGCGATCTGTGATCGGTTCCCCGCCCCGGCGCCCTCGACGATTCAAGAAACCCGGGCGTTGATTTTCGATGCGGTGTACGACGATTATCGTGGGGTGATCGTGTATTGCCGAGTCTTCGACGGCAAGCTCACGGTCGGTGACAAGATCCGCATGATGGGCACCGAACGGACCTTTATGATCACCGAACTCGGCAAGTACAACCCCAAGCAAGAAAAATACAAAGAGATCAGCGCGGGCGAGACCTGCTATCTCGTCGCGGCCATCAAAACACTCTCCGATGTCCGCGTCGGTGATACCATCACCATCGAGCACAACCCGGCCGCCGAGGCGCTCGAGGGGTATGAGCCGCCGATTCAGATGGTGTTCTGTGATTTCTATCCATCGACCACGAGCGAAAAGGGCAACGACTTCGAAGAACTCCGCGACGCGATGGAGAAACTGATCCTCAACGATTCATCGTTTAGCTATCAGGCGGTGCACTCCGAAGCCCTCGGGTTCGGGTTCCGGTGCGGGTTCCTCGGACTCCTGCATATGGACATCATCCAGGAGCGATTAGAGCGCGAGGGCGGGGTCGAGGTCGTCCAGACCGCGCCGACCGTGTCGTACAAGATTAAGATGCGGTGCAAGCGCAACGAGATCATCGAAAAAGAGATCCACAACCCGGCGGACCTGCCCGATGCGGGGCTGATTACCGAGTTTGCCGAGCCGATCTGCAAGGTCGAGATCATGACGCCGGGGCAGTACATCGGCGAGATCATGAAGCTCTGCATGGAACGCCGGGGCGTGTTCAAGAACCAAGTTTTCGTCTCCCACGGGCGCGATATGCTCTCCTTCGAGGTGCCGCTGGCCGAGATCATCTTCGACTTCTACGACAAGCTCAAGGGCATCTCACAGGGCTACGCGACGATGGACTACGAGGTCATCCGCTACGACAAGAACGAGCTCGTCAAGGTCGCCATCCTCATCAACGCAGAGCCCGTCGAGGCCCTCTCGCTCATCTGCCATCGCGATCGCGCGGTGGCGCGTGGCAAGCTGCTTTTGAGCAAGCTCAAGAAGCAGATCGATCGCCACCAGTTCGAGATCCCCCTCCAAGCCGCCATCGGCGGCAAGATCATCGCCCGCGAAACCATCAAGGGGTTCCGCAAGGATGTGACCGCCAAATGCTACGGCGGCGACATCTCCCGAAAGCGCAAACTCCTCGAAGCCCAGAAGAAGGGCAAGAGCAAGATGAAGTCCATCGGCTCGGTGAACATCCCACAGAAGGCGTTTATGGCGGTGCTTGATACGGGGGAGTGAGCTTGTTGTGAGTTCAGATGTTGGAAAAATCTCCGTACAATCAGACTGAGTCCGACGATGCTGTGGTTTTTTGTGTACCATACGGCGTAGTGCCGTTGATATTACATCGGTTTACTTGTATATGAAGCCCGGGCATGCCGTTCGGCAAAGTGCAAATGCTTAGGGGTATAGACCATGTTTATGATTTTTGGATTGATTATCGGCGCGGCAATCAACGGCGTGATTGTTGGGTTGGTTGTGATGTTTGCCAGCAAGCTCGTCCTGAAAGAGTCGCCTGAGTTTGCCGACGCATTCAAGGCGTGTTTCTACGCGGCGATCGCGGGAGCTCTTTCCCAGTTCGCGATCAGTTTCATGCTTGACCCCGAAGCGATATGGGTTCCGCTGATTTTGTCGATGGCTCTGAGCTATGTGATCTATGTCATCACTTTCCAGATGATCATCGGTTACACACTGGGGCAAGCCGCAGCCGTGGCAGCGGTGGCGACGGCGATATTATTTGGATTGGTATTTGGATTAGCGTTCGTACTGGCATTGGCCAGCGCGGGGTAACGAGATAATTCCGGGTGCCCCGACTCGCCCTCCTGGGCGCAGTCGGGATCGTGTGAGGGGAAATAAGAGAAGACCTCACTGCGCCGAAGACGGCGAGTAAGGGCACCCGGCGAGGTCGGGATGGATCTTTTAAAATCAAACACAATCTCGAATCATATGGTACTATGCAAGGATGAGCATCATTTGGGATTTCGTGGTTTGGGCACTACCCTTAATTCAAGGGTTTCATCATTTCGCCGACTGGGTATTCAGAAACGGATGGGACATCACCATCGTTGTGTTGATGGTACTTGGAGTTTGGGGTGGGGTGTACACTGATCACTTTAAGCGATTTTGGCGCAGACCATGGCGGTTAGGTAAACTTCCAGACCCACCAGAGGCTGGGGGAAGGGTTGTAAGCCCAGATTTCGATGATGATTGGGGTTGGACACCTATTGATGGACGAGATAAGTTTGGGAATAGACGCAGATAGGTCATGTGCCCCGCTAGCCGGGTACCCTGCTTTGATCCGACCACCGGGAGGACAAAGCAGGTCTTGGAGGTACGAGAGATTGTCGTTCCTGCTTTGCCCTTCGGGTCAAAGCAGGGCACCGGCACCATTCCTCTCGGGGCAAAGCCGGATCTGAGTTGAGTTCAAATGGCTGTGAAACACTTTGATATCCCGAATCATGCGAGATTCATCACCTATTCGTGTTTCAATCGACTCCCGCTCCTAGGAGACCCATCAATCCGTGATCTCTATGTGGCCGAACTCCAGAAACAATCAACTCGTCTCGAGTTCGATATCATCGCATATGTGGTGATGCCCGAGCATGTGCATTTGATTGTGGTGCCGCAAGATGGGCAGATCGAACCGGTGTTGCGTGGGCTCAAGCAGGGGTTTGCACGCGACACTTTGAAGCGGATGCGAGATGAGGGGCATCCTTTGATGAGCGAACTTGTTGGGGTGCACGGAAAGCCGATATTTTGGCAGCGCGGTGGTGGGTATGATCGAAATCTACGCGGCGGCGATGATGTGCGTGAGAAGGTTGCGTACATTCATATGAATCCGGTGCGGCGTGGGTTGGTGGAGAATCCTACGGATTGGGTTTGGTCTTCTGCGCAGGATTATGGTGGGAGAGTGGGTGTTGTTGGGGTTCGGAAGTCGTTGTAGTTGGGGAAGACCTGCTTTGCCCTTCGGGTCAAAGCAGGGCACCCGCACCAAGAGGGGAGATCAATACAGTCTCGCGCCTTGGGATTGGTAGTAGGCGCTGAGCCCCGGGCGGGATACCGCTTTGAACTTGTTGAGTATCGCCTTGCTCCAAGAACCGGGTTTGGCGCCGCGGGCTTCTAAATACTGGGCGTAGACCTTGTCGTAGGCGTCGATGCTGGCGTGGGTGGTTTCGTCGTCGGGGTAGGTATTCGTAAAGAGGATCGCATCGGGGGCGAGGCGTGGGCGGTGCGACGGGGATTCGTCGGGGACGCCGACGCAAAGCCCGTAGAGCGGGAGGACGCCTTTGGGGAGGTTGAGGAGTTGGGTGATGGTGGGGAGGTTGTTGCGGAGCCCGCCGATGTAGCAGGTGCCGTAGCCGAGCGATTCGAGGGCGAGGGTGAAGTTCTGGGCGAAGAGGGTCGCGTCGATGGTGGCGAGCATGAACGATTCGAGGCGTTGGTCGTAGGGCTTGCCGGCTTTTTCGAAGATGAGCATGTGCTTGCGGAGATCGCCGCAGATGATGAAGAAGGCGGGGCAGTCGCGGACCTTTTGTTGCGGGCCGCAGTTGTCGGCTATTGATTGTCGCTTGTCGTCGTCGGTGATATGGAGCACGCAGTATGGCTGGACGGCGGACGAGGTCGCGGCGGCCTGCCCGGCGAGCAATGCCTCGTTGATGTGGGCTTGGGGGATCGGGTCGGTGGTATAGGTGCGGATCGAGCGGTGGGCTCGCATGGTTTTGATGATGTCATTCATGGGAAGACGATAGGCGGCGTCGATTGTTGAGAAATATCGAAAAACATGACTGGTTCGTTCGTTCGGCTCATCTCTGGATTGAGTAGCATCAGAGCAAGGGTGTGATTGGGCATCCCGAGCGATGGCTGCGAACAGGAGACATCATGAAAACGAATAGAAACAGCGGTTGGGACGCCGCGATCGGATCGGCGGACCTCAAGACGGTGGTCGCGGTCCTCTTCGCTGTCGGCGGACTCTCGTGGGGGGCGGTTTCGATTCTCTCCGGGCGAGACAAGCCCAGCGACGACAAGCCCCGCGTGATTGCCTCGGCTCTTGATGATGAGGGCAACGCGGTCGAGCCGCAATATTCCAAGGCCAGCAGCGATCGCCAGATCGATCGCGTGCAGGAGGAACTCGAAGCGGCGGTTGATCTGCAAGCCCAAGCGGCGCTGCGATCGATCGCAGTGCCCAAGGGGCTCTCGGCGGGTGTGAGCGATGCGGTCGTCAACGCGTTTATCCCGATCCTGAGCGGGAACCATGATTCGTTCCTCGACGCGATCGTTGCGATGGGCGGCGAGGTGCCCGGCGAACTTGATGGCGAGCACCCGATGTTCAAGCAACTCGCCAAGGTGTTTGAGGGGGCCAGGGTTGATCTTTCGCGGATCAGCGTGAGCAAGTACGAAGCCCCTGCCGGGCGGGGGATGGGGATGCGCCGGGATGTGGTGACGGACGATCAGGAT
>Ga0316206_1001705_pt1 | contig 17903 bp, 25 predicted proteins | sample 6monthpyrite_MG_FD_204942 | JGI IMG/M metagenome (GOLD analysis project Ga0316206, IMG submission 204942) | Microbial mat bacterial communities from mineral coupon in-situ incubated in ocean water Damariscotta River, Maine, United States -... | ecosystem: Environmental > Aquatic > Marine >... | reverse complement strand
TATTGTAGTATCTACATCTAAGGGCGTTCTTCCTAATGACAAAGCTTTTGAGCTTGGCATTGGTGGAGAAGTTCTTTGTACAGTATGGTAAGGAGATAACATGTCACGTATTGGTAAATTACCTGTCGAAGCTCCAGCTGATATTAAAATCAGTGTTGATGGAGATGTTATATCTTTTGAAAAAGGTAAAAACACACGTACTCTAGATACTAAAGGAAATGTTGGTATATCTCTAGACGGTCAAGTTTTAACTTTTTCTACACTTTCTGATGCAAGAGAAGATCGCGCTTTCTGGGGTACTTATCGTGCACTAGCAGCAAACATTGTTACAGGTTTAACTACTGGTTTTACTAAGCAACTTGAGATCAACGGTGTTGGTTACAGAGCAGCAGTAAAAGGTAATGTTTTAAATCTTCAACTTGGACACTCTCATGATATCAACTATGATATTGTAGATGGTCTTGAAATGTCTGTTGAGAAGAATGTTATTACTATTAAAGGTTCTGACAACCAAAAAGTTGGTCAAGCTGCCGCTGAGATCCGTGCTTTCCGTCCACCAGAGCCTTACAAAGGTAAAGGTGTTAAGTATATGGAAGAGCATATCACGCGTAAAGCTGGTAAGACAGGAGCTAAATAATGAACGCTAAAGTATTAAAAACTAAAAACAAAACACGTATCCAACGTAAGCGTCGTATTCGTGCGAAGATTTCTGGTTGTGTAGCGCGTCCACGTCTTTCAGTGTTCCGTTCTAACCGTTTTATGTCTGCTCAAGCGATTGATGATGCAACAGGAACTACTTTAGCTTCTGTTCACTCAAAAGCATTGAACTTGAAAGCTAACAGAGAAGATGCTGCAAAATTGGGTGAAGCTATGGCTTCTGCTCTTAAAGCTGCTGGTATCACTCAAGTTACTTTTGACCGTAACGGTTATATCTATCATGGTGTTGTTAAAGCGTTCGGTGACGCTGTACGCGCTAATGAAATCACACTGTAAGGCTGTATGATGGAAATCAATAGAGACGAATTTGAAGAATCGATTGTAAACATCGGTCGTGTAACTAAAGTTGTTAAAGGTGGTCGTAGATTCCGTTTTACAGCACTCATCGTTGTAGGTAACAAAAATGGCCAAGTTGGCTATGGTTACGGAAAAGCGAAAGAAGTTCCTGACGCTATCAAAAAAGCAGTAGATAATGCATTCAAAAACATTACTACAGTAAGTATCAAAGGTACTACTATTGCTCATGATATCGAAGAGAAGTTCAACGGATCACGTATTATCATGCGTCCAGCATCTGAAGGTACTGGTCTAATCGCTGGTGGTGCAATGCGTCCAGTTCTTGAGCTTGCGGGCTTCCAAGACATCTTGACTAAATCTATAGGATCAAACAACCCGTCTACGGTTGTTCGTGCAACAGTTAATGCACTTGATCGTTTAAAAGGATAATCGAATGTCATTAGAAAATCTTTCACCGGCAGAGGGTTCAACCCAAAACCGTAAGCGTGTAGGTCGTGGTCAAGCGTCTGGAACAGGTAAAACTGCCGGACGTGGCCATAAAGGTCAAAAAGCTCGTTCAGGTTATAGCCGTAAACGTAACTTTGAGGGTGGACAGATGCAACTTGCAAAACGTTTACCTAAGATTGGTTTCTTCTCTCGTAAGATTAAGCCATACGTAATTAACGTTGAGCGTGTTAAAGCAGTAGCGGAACTTAGTGAAATCACAATGGAAACTATCCGTTCAGTTCACAAAGTAGCAAACTCAATCTCTAAAATTAAACTAGTAGGTGCATCTGCAAAAGATCTTGCTGGTAAAATTAAAGATGAGAACGTAACAGTTACTGGAAAATAATTGTGAGTAAGTCTTTAGTAAATAAAATTCTTATTACTCTTGGCTTCTTATTCCTATACCGTATGCTGGCATATGTGCCAGTACCGGGTGTGGATGTAGAGGTAATCAAATCTTTCTTCGACAGCAATTCTGATAATGCACTTGGACTCTTTAATATGTTCAATGGTAACGCAGCTGAGCGTCTATCTATCATTTCACTTGGTATCATGCCTTATATTACTGCTTCTATTATTATGGAACTTCTTGCTGCGACTTTTCCGGCACTTGGTCAGATGAAAAAAGAGCGTGATGGTATGGTTAAGTATATGCAGATTATTCGTTATGCGACTATTGCTATTACAATTGTACAGGCTATCGGTGTTTCTGTGGGGCTTCAAAACCTAACTGGACCTGACGGTTCTTCAGCTATCATGGTTGCAAATATGAACGAGTTCTTACTTGTTGCTGCGATCTCAATGCTTGCGGGGACAATGTTATTGATGTGGATTGGTGAACAGATTACACAAAGCGGTATCGGTAACGGTATCTCTTTGATCATTTTTGCAGGTATCGTATCTTCGATTCCTTCAGCGATCGGTTCAACAATTACGCTTCTTAATACAGGCGGTATGAACTTTATTATGGTAATCGGTATTATCGCAGTTATTCTTGTGACGGTTGGTGTTATTATTTATGTTGAGCTTGGTGAGCGCCGTGTGCCTATCACTTATGCTAAAAAAGTAATGATGCAAAATCAAAACAAGCGTGTGATGAATTACATTCCTATTAAAGTGAATCTTGCCGGTGTTATTCCGGTTATCTTTGCTTCAGCTATCTTGATGTTTCCGGGAACTATCCTTTCCGGACAGATTACACCCGATAGCTCTGATGCACTTAAATTTGTTGCGGATCTTATGAATCCTAATTCATATTTCTTCAACGTCTTTACTTTTGTATTTGTAGTGTTCTTTGCATACTTCTATGCTTCGATTACTTTCAATTCAAAAGATATTTCTGAGAACCTTAAACGTCAAGGTGGTTTTATTCCGGGTGTTCGCCCAGGATCACATACAGCTGAGTTCTTAAATGAAACAGCAAGCCGTTTGACATTTACCGGAGCGATCTATCTTGGTTTGGTGGCAACACTTCCATGGGTTATTGTAAAGGGTATGGGTGTTCCTTTCTTCTTTGGAGGAACTGCTGTTCTTATTGTTGTTCAAGTAGCCCTTGATACGATGCGTAAGATTGAAGCTCAGGTTTATATGCAAAAGTATGAAACGCTTTCGGCGGTTGGTCTTTAACCATGGCGATTGCGCTTCGTAAGCCTGCAGAGATAGATAAACTTCGCGCCGCTAACAAGATTGTTGCCGGCGCTTTGAACCTAATGCGGGAAAATACTAAGGTCGGTGCGCGTCTGGATGAACTGGATGCGATGGCTGAAGATTATATTCGCGCAGCAGGTGCAAAACCTTCATTTAAAGGCCTTTATGGCTTTCCTTCTTCTGTATGTTGTTCACTTAATGAGGTTATTATTCACGGGATCCCTACGGATTACAAGTTGCAAGAGGGTGATGTGATCGGTTTTGATATCGGTACTGAGCTTAACGGTTACTTCGGTGATGCCGCTATCAGTGTTGGTGTGGGTAATATTACAAAAGAAGATGAAGATTTGATTGCTTGTGCAAAAGATAGCCTTTATCATGCGATAGATGTTATTAGAGACGGAATGCGCTTTAAGGAACTTTCTCGTGAAATAGAGACTTTTATTAAAGGGCGTGGATATGTGCCATTACGCAATTTTTGTGGACATGGAATCGGTAAAAAACCCCATGAAGATCCAGAAATTCCGAATTACCTAGATTCTCCGAATCCTAAGGCGGGACCGAAGATCAAAAATGGAATGGTTTTTTGTTTAGAACCAATGATATGCCAGAAAAATGGCCAACCAAAAATACTAGAGAACGGCTGGGATGTTGTTAGCGAAGACAGGTTAAGAGGTTCTCATTATGAGCATACTGTCGCTGTTATCAACGGAAGAGCTGAGATTCTATCAACTTTATAAGGAAATAAAATGTCTAAAGCTGACGTTATTGAAGTTGACGGTAAGATTGTCGAAGCACTTCCAAATGCAACATTCCGTGTTGAACTTGAAAATGGTCACGTAATCTTATGTCACATCGCAGGTAAAATGCGTATGCATTATATCAAGATTCTTCCGGGTGATAAGGTCAAGCTTGAGCTTACACCTTACAGTCTTGATAAGGGTCGTATCACCTACCGTTACAAATAGAGATCCTTTTAAGGATTTCTCCCCTGAATTAGTTATAATCCTGTAAATTTTTATTCGATCAAAACTATGTTTTAATTTTATAAGGGTTTTTACTATGGAACATAAAAAACATACAAATGAAGAGTTTAACTTCTTATTTGCCGAACTTAAAGCTCAAGTCAAGGCAGAAGGCATTTATACTAAATGTCCCCGTCGTGCCTTTGTTGAGTTTATCATAGTTGTTTCACTTTTGGTACTTTCACTCTATTCAGTCAATAATTTCTACCCTGTTATTACCGTCTTTCTCTTTGCCTTGACTATTATGCGTTCTACCTTCGTTGCCCATGATCTTATACATGGTCAATATTTTTCCTCACGAGACACAAACAAGAAAATATCGTATATTTTTGCCAATGGTATTATGGGTATATCACGCTCTTGGTGGGAGAATAAACATAATTTCTTACATCATACCTATACCAATATTATCGGTAAGGACATGGATATAGATGCTGCAGGGGGCGCTTTTACCAGTTTGTATCATTATCCGGTCTGGTTTCATAAATACCAGCATATCTTATTTTGGCCGCTATTAACGCTTTTATACTTTGTTTTTTGGGCGCAGTCGGTGAAATATGTGATCAATAAAAGATATTGGGGAGAGCTTTTTATCTTAGGTTTAAATGGGCTTATCCCTGCTTATATTGTTTATTCTCTTGGATGGGAAGTTGGTCTGGTGACGCTGTTGGGAATGTATATGCTATGGGCAGCTTGGTTTGGTGCGGTGATCATTACTAATCATTTGGGGCTGGAGATGTTTCCTTCAGAACAGTACAAAGAATTTACATGGTTGGAACTTCAAAACAGGACAAGTCGTAATGTCCGCGGCGGAAAATTTATTCATTGGTTTTATGGGGGATTGAATACGCAGGTGGAACATCACCTCTATCCTAAGGCACCGCGTTTTTATCTTTTAAAAGCGGCTGCAATCACTGAAGCATTTTGCCTAAAACATGAGATTACTTACATCACTTCTACCCCATGGGAAGCTTACCGAGATATTTACTACTTTCTAAAAAAGAACAGACCCTAATTGTTCTACTGTCTCTTTTGTGGAGGCGAGCGCACCTTCAAGATAGCCACCGTTATCATAAGCTGTCTCCGTTCCGATAAAAAACAGTCTGTCGCCAAAATGGCTCAGTTTTAGTCCGTAAGCCGGATGGCTCGTGAGCCCTTTCTTGTCATGGATACTAGAACTAAATCTTTCTTTTCTCCAATCAGTAAAGTAAATCCTTGTAATCAATTGACTTTTTTCTGCGAATAAACGTTTCATCTGCACCTTGACATCATCTTCAATGTCTGATGTTGAAGCCTGAGAATGTACAAATCCAAAGAGAGCAGGTTTATCCTGTGTAGAAGCATCATGGATCTCTCCGAGCGGTCCAAGTGGACTATAGATAAAACCACTTAATCCTTCCTCTTTCCAAAAAGCCTCGGTAAATTCAACGACACACTTGGCTGTATTCCCCATCCAGGTTGGTGTGTTTAACATCTTTTTTTTCATCGTATCAGTCAAATCAGGGGTATAAGAGATATGCTCACAAGCTAACCTTGGTGCTAGAGTTGAGATCACATAATCTGCCTCATAGTTATCCTCATTGGTTTTTACGTGAATTGTATTATCACGATAGATGATGCTTTGTACCTCTTGGCCCGTATGGATGATACCAGAAGGCAATTGAGATGCTAGCTTAGTAATTAGCGTGTTTAAACCCCCTTTGAGTCTGAGAGAAGGAGCAGACGACGGAGCATTAAAACGCTGAACACCCTGCGGGGAATCATATAGGGCTTGTCCTTTTGTATATTGTGCAAAGGTTTCAAGTCCGAGTTTATGGATAAGTGCCAAGATGTTTTGTTGGTGCGGCCAGATCCAAGAAGGGCCAAGGTCATGTCCATCTTGAGTAAGAATACGTCCACCAAGTCTAGCTCTTGCTTCAAGAATAATGATAGTATATTTGTCTTGAAGGAGTGTTGCGGCATACAAACCGCTAAGTCCTGCACCAATGATGATTAAGGTTTTATTGGATGCCATTTTCTTTGCTTGTATCTGGCTCAGACTGATGAATGATTGATATAAGTTCGTTGAGGGTGCTGGCTGTATGGGTATAAAAGAGTTGCTGAAGTATTTGGTTCAGTCTGTTGTGGTTAAAGTTCTTATAATCATTATGGCTTAGCCTGTCTTCTTGAATCAAGAGATCGAATAGCTCTTTAGAGTCAATGTCTGTCTTCTTTAAATGCTTTAAGAAGTCCACTATGATTACTTCTAGTTGAGCATACTGATTTTCTGAGTCAAGACCCGTTGCAGGTTGATTAAACATCTTATATAACTTGTAAAGGCTAAGCGCTGTAACGGTAATAAATGCAATGAGCATCCATACTTGTATTTCATCTTTTGTCATACTGTATTATAGCAACATTACACCGATACGCGGGGCTATTTAATTCTGGTACTGCTTGATTTAGTATTACCTTTACGGTCAATCCAGGTCATCTCGACTTTGTCACCGACATCTGCACCTTTAAACTTGAACTTTAAGATAGGGTTCTTAGACAAAAACTGACTGGTTGAGACTTCAAATACAGTCTTACCGTTTACGGTAGCCGTAATACGCGTGATAAAGTTGGCATTTTCTCTATTCCCTGTTTTCTTCTGTGCTGCATCATAGGGCATCATCTCATGCTGTGCCTGACATTTTACATTAACAATACCATTTTTTAATTTTGCTTTGACTTTCATAATCTAATCCTTATGTATCTGTTTTTTGGAGTAATCTTAGGTTTAAAAGAATCTTATGGATCGCAACCACCAATGGCTACATCAAGTGTCTTTCTGGCTGAATACAGCTTCCCATCACGACCTTCAACAATCACGGAAATCGTGCCCGATGCCTTCATCTTCATTTTTATAGAGTAATCTACAATACCACCTTCCTGAACGGTATAGACGATCACAGCCGCTTCAGGATTGGCGTCTTGAAAGACTGCGACTGACTTTGCATCAATGTCAGATTGGATCTCAACAGGAATCGCTCCCCCATTGCTTGCAACGTCGGGAGCACTTAGGCTAACACCTTCTTCAATTGTGGTAGCCGTACCGTAAAGTTGTTTGATTGAATCATCAACAGTATGGGCTGTCCACACACTTGGTTTTGTTGTTCTGTAGTCTTGTGCATTTACCTGTGTCGGTGCGATGACAGCAAGAGCTGTTAGCGCACTCAGGCTTAAAAAATTTCTTCTTTTCATAATCATTCCTTTTGTAAGCCACGAGTAAAGGTGGCTGTTTTTAAATCGTTATTTAAGGCTTGAAATATATTTACCTAGGGCATTGATATCTTCATCACTTAAGGCAGCCACCTTTGACTTCATAAGAGACTTCATAGATCTTCCATATGAGCCGTCTTTATAGCCGTTTAGCGCGGAGGTAATCTCATCTTTGCTCATCTTATTGATGACCAGACTCTTACCAAGGGCCTTCTTCTCGCCCATTGCTCCATGACAGCTTAGACAGTTTTTAGTATACAAGGCAGCTCCATCGGCCGCCATCATCAGTGTACTCATCAGGGTTAGTGTTAGTATTATTTTTTTCATCTTCTGTCCTTTATAGTTTGTTTTGTATTAGCCGCAAGAAGGCACATTTCCTGAGTCATTTGCGTATTCGATAGCAAAGTCTTTCACATGCTGCAGTTTTTTCCACACTTTAGGATTTGACAATAGCTTTTGTGATTTTGGATAATTTTTTGAGAACTCTTGCTTAAAACCTTCGCCTTCATTTTCAAAAAGTGCTCTCCACTCATCTTGTGTATGTAAGGTGGCAAACTTCACGCCGTTCATCTTAAACTTAGACTTGAAGGTCTTTAGGTAATACTTCTGACCTTTTTTGATATCGGCCATCAATACACTACTCCCGACACTTCCCAAAAGTGCACCTATTAGTATGATTTTTATTAGCTGTTTCATTTGTTGTCCTTTATTTTAAAAGAGGTGACGCTATAAATGTCACCTTATTCTTCAAAGAGGCTAGTTGCCTTTCTTGAAGTAATCTAATAGTAAGAATTAATTGTGAAGCTATCGTGGAAATTAATAATACGTGATTTACAATATCACTAGGAATAAGTTTTATCAAGGAGATTAAAATGAAAAAGTATAAATGTCCGACCTGTGATTATGTCTACGATCCGGCACTTGGTGACCCTGAAGCAGATATCCCTGCGGGAACTGCCTTTGAAGACTTGCCAGATGATTGGGTCTGTCCTGATTGTGGTGAAGCAAAAGAAGAATTTGAACCTATAGAAGAGTAGGCTGGACGGGGTGTGCTAATTTATTGCCCGTGATTGTTTATCTTTAAACTTTCTTCGTTATAATTTCGGCCTGCAAGCATTCATGCTTCTTTTGGACAGCTGGCCGAGCGGTCGAAGGCGCACGCCTGGAACGCGTGTGTAGGGCAACCTACCTAGGGTTCGAATCCCTAGCTGTCCACCATTATTGAACAATCAAACACCCTTTAAACAACCAATACAAAGAACTTACAAGTTTTTATAGGTCTTTTCAATTTTTCCATTGCTTATCCAGAATAAAATTATTAAGATAAATAAAGGTTTCTTCATTAGTAAGACTCTATTACTTCTGTTATATTAAAATCACAAGCATCCGCACTATTGTCCTCAATTCCAGGAACACTATACACTCCTCCACTACTAGCACCGTTCCATTCCATTCTTGCTTTTATTCTATCTTTTGTATTCATATATGAGTTTAAGAGAAAGGTAATGGGTGACTCTTTATATTTTTTATCTAAATCTAAATTATAATTAACTCTTAGATACCCTGCACAAGCAAGAGATTTAAAACTAATTTTTTGAAACTCTTCAGATGTTGCCATTGCAATAGGGTCTTTCATAACCATTTCAAATTCTCTTGCAAATTGAATTACGATTTCCCTCTCCATAGGACGATTATATGTCAAATAAATAGCCCTTTCAACATCATCTCTAATACCATTATCATTAGAATCAATTCCAAGTAAAGTGGCCTTTCCGGCTTCTCCTGGATCAGGAGGAAGGGTATACCCATCTATGACTAAAGGTTCTTGCGTTGTTGCCTCTGTCGATGGTGAAGTTCCATCAGGTGAATCACCATCCCCACCGCAACCTGAAATAGTTAAAATAGTTAGTAGGCTTAGTGCCAATAGGTTTTGAAGTTTCATAGGATCTCTTTTTTATTGTATATTTGTGTAATTTTAACTAAAATAGTTAGTTTTAATGCCTGAAAATAAGTGATTATTACATTATATGTAAGTCCTGATCCTAAATATACTACCAAGCTTTTTAATTCACTTGAATACCTAGTCACACTAATAGCTTTATGCTTTTGTAGATATAATGGTATATGAGCGCACTGAGTGTTTTACGTGAAAACCCATTTGAAAAGCTGATGGCTCTCAATCATGAGAAGTCTATTTGTGGTACATTAAACAGAGGCTCTGTTATAATATAAAAAAATTAGGAAACGAAGATGCACGAGGAACTTTTTGAAAAATTTGAAACACTGGTATATAAGAATGACTTTGAGGGCTTTAAAAAGGAGCTTGAAACGACAGATGTAAACCTTCAAAACAAATATGGATGGACACTTCTTCATATTAGTATCCGCAGGGGTAGAAAAGAGATGGTTGAATTGTTACTTGAGAAAGGTGCAGATATTAACCTTGTGGATGGCGTTGGCTGGACACCTCTGATGGAAGCAGTTATGGATGATATGACAGACTTATGTGCCTACTTGCTTGAAAAAGGTGCTGATGTAAGTATTGCTAATTTAAGAGGCGCAACGGCGGAGATGTTAGTTAAGAAGTTTTCCCGAACCTCTATGGAAAAGTTCTTCTAAGCGAATAAGAAGAACGTGACTGCATCTCAATACTATTACGATGTTAACTTTTATAATTTTTAAGGTAAAGACACACTCATTATATATAAGTAATACAAATATAATATTCATGTATAATTAGGACTATATATCTCGCTTTAAAGAGGAGGGTATTATGGTTGATGAGAGAAAATCTGAACGCAGAGTGTTGAGAGAACGTCGCTTACTCCCTAGTAGAAGAATTACAGAAGAAGAGTGGCTGCCTCCCTATGGTACAAGACAGTTTGATGCTTCGGATAGACGCGGTGGCGAACGACGGGGCTTAGACAGAAGAAAACCTATTGGCGAATAATGTTTAGAGGCGGGGCATTTAAAAACCTCTAAACCTTTCAGGAACAAAGGCATCTTTTCCGATTTCTAATGCTTTTTGGAGCTCTTGGATCAGTTTCTGCCTATCTCTGGGAAGAGTGCCTGCGAGATACAGGGTATTAGAAGCATGGTTCGATCGAAAGATAACCTTGTTTTCCGGATTTAAACGCTCTAAAAATCTTTTTTGTTCGTCCAGGACTTGAGGGTCATTGAGGATCTTGAAGTTCTTAAAGGCTTTGATAAACCTCTCTTTTACATCGTCTTCTAACCCTAATTGCAGGGTAGAAAGATAGTTTACCTTTGTCTTATTGATTATATTTGCCGTGTCATTTATATGCTCTATTGTGTACTCCACTCCGCCAATTCCCAATATCACAGTAGCTGATATTTTTATACCTGCCTTAGATGCTTTATTCAGAGCTATAATAAGTTGTGCAGATGAGATACCCTTATTTATCTTTTTTAGCAAAATTTCGTTACCTGTCTCAATCCCATAATATACAAGGCTTAGTTTATGCTCTTTGAGAAGCAGTAAGTCTTCATCAGATTTTTCCAGAAGGTTCTGAGCTGTTGCGTATGTAGATACGCGGCGTAGTTTAATGAAGACCTGATTGAGATACTTGAGGAGTGCGATTAAATAGTGTGTTTCAAAGCAAAGTGCATCACCGTCAGCTAAAAATACCCTGGTGGCGTTAGGGTACGCTGCGGCCAAAGAATCTATGTCAGCGTAAATCTCTTCTATCTTTCTTATTTCAAACTTTTTACTTTTATACATTGAACAAAAGGTGCAATTATTATATGAACAGCCATAGGTCACCTGGATGATGACACTGTTTGCTTCTGCAGGAGGTCGATAAAGTGGAAAAGAATAATCAATCATAAAAGTATTTTAACCGTTTGCCCTTGAAAAGACTAGATATTTAAATGAAATGATACAATACTTAATGATATGAGATGACCAAACTACCATGGCTTTATGGACGTATAGGTTATAATCATTACAATTAGCGAGAAGGATAGTTCATGGAACTTAAAATGAATGAAAATGATTTCATTGTCTCAAAAACAGATTTGAGGGGCAAGATTACTTATTGTAATCGTATTTTTATGAAGATGGCTGAATACAGCGAAGATGAGTTGTTGGGTTCACCTCATAATATAATTCGTCATCCTGCTATGCCCAAGGCAGTTTTCCAACTTTTATGGGAAGGGATACAAGCGAAACAAGAAGTCTTTGCTTATGTTGTTAATCAGACAAAAAATAAAAATGAGTATTGGGTCTTTGCTAACGTTACAGCTTCTCTTGATGTTAGAGGCAATATCATCGGATATTATTCAGTAAGAAGAAAACCAAATGAAAAAGCGCTTGAAATTATTAAGCCTCTTTATGCAAAGATGATACAGGCTGAGAAAACAGGCAATATCGGGGCATCATCAAAAATCTTGACGGATCTACTGGAAGAGAAAGGAATGAGCTATGAAGAACTTATCATCACTATTCAAGAATAAACAAAGTCTAGTCCTTCTAGCAGGTTTGTTGATTGTGGGACTATACTCACTTATTATAAGTGAATATATTACAGCTTCGATATCAGCCTTTATGATGATTGTTTCACTTTTTTTAAACTCGGGTACACCTAGTCTTAGTATGCATTTACGTGATGAGATACGTCGTGTTATTAATGCAACGTCACAGGGTGACCTTGAGCAAAGAATCGTACATATACACTCCGATGACAAGGGGCAAGAAGATTTGGCATGGGCTGTTAATGATGTACTTGACCAGCTTGAAGCCTTTATGCGAGATATATCGACATCTATTGAAATGGCTTCAGACGGAAAAACTTACAGACGTACCTTTCCTGATGGCTTACATGGAATGTTTAGAAAGACATGTATTCAGCTTAATGACTCTATTGAAGCGATCTCTTTAGGGCACAAGACGAAGATTCGCGGTGAACTGGCATCGAAGTTCAATCGTCTTGGTGGTGGATTAAGCGGTGGATTGACGCTGATCCAAAACGATGTTATCCGAGCAGAAAAAGAGTCTGAAAGTATTGTTAGTAGTGCACAACAAACAGCGGACGAGGCGGCTAAGAGTCGAGAGAGTGTTTATTCTGTCAGTGCAAAGCTCTCAGAGCTCAATGAGCTTATCGGTGCTTCGCATGAAGGAGTTTTGAGCCTGCATAGTAGATCACAAGAGATTTCCGAAGTGGTAGGTCTTATTAAGGACATTGCCGATCAGACTAACCTTTTGGCGCTTAATGCTGCTATTGAAGCTGCACGTGCAGGTGAACATGGTCGCGGTTTTGCTGTTGTTGCCGATGAAGTCAGAAAACTCGCTGAGCGAACGCAGAAGGCGACGCAAGAGATAGAAATCACTATCTCTACGCTACAGCAGGAATCAAGCGAGATTCAAAATAACTCTGAGCAAGTATCAGAGTTGGCAACAAGTTCAAGTGACGAGATACAGAGTTTTGAGGAGATATTCACAAACTTTTATGGGATGTCCCAGACGTCTGCTGAGTCGGCGAATCTGATTCAAAATCGACTTTTTGTGACCTTGACAAAAATTGATCACATTATCCTGAAGTCTTGTGCCTATTCGGCTGTTTTGGATGAAGCGTCACAACAAGAGTTTGACAACGCAACTGAATGCAGGTTTGGAAAATGGTTGGCGTCTGAAGGTGCCCAGAGGTTTAGTCATACGCAAGCCTTTAGGCAGTTGGGCGCACCGCATGAGCAAGTACATGAAAAGCTAGGGGCAAACATGATTTTTGTAAAAGAAAAAACGACCTTGGACGGGAAAAACCCTGAAGTACTCGTGCGTAACTTTGAGCAGATGGAAGAATCAAGCGGGCAACTTTTTAGTATTCTTGATACTATGGTGATAGAATAATCCTTCTTTGTAAATAGGTAGAAGTAAGTAGGGTTTTATTTACGAAGTTGTATAATCTTTGTGATGCGGGCGTAGCTCAGTTGGCTAGAGCGTCAGCCTTCCAAGCTGAGGGTCGAGGGTTCGAGTCCCTTCACCCGCTCCACTGAAGGTCTTATTAATGTCTAAAAGTGTTTACCTTTACTTTTTCCTCTTTTCTTTGGTTATATTTTCTACTTTTATTTTTTTGTTTCTCTTTAAATTTAAAATACAGTTTATTACCGCCTATCTATTGGCTATCAATCTAACAACTTTCTTCCTTTATGCTTATGATAAACTAGTTTCTTTATTTTCGTTATTACGTGTTCCTGAGTTTATATTACATCTTTTATCCGCCTTAGGGGGAACACCTATGGCCTATTTGGCACAAAAGCTTACCTCACATAAGAAAAACAAGGCCATTTTTCAAAGTACCTTTAAGAAGATTTTTTTAGTACAACTTTTTGTGCTTTTTATGGTGGGTGCAGCGATTCTTTATATGGCTTAAAGGCACTTTAAAAAGGTTTGTTTGATTTTTCTTCTAGTTTTGGCTACTAGAGAAGGTTGATAAAAGACTTGATGCTCATGGCATTGTCAATGCTCTTAGGGCTAGAGCGGTTGCATTAGCCCGTCCGTACCAATTGAAATGAAATATACCGAACGCTTGCCCGCCAAAAAGAGAATGTTTTGATGGAAGGTAAGCATACGCCTGTTTTTGGGTGATACCCTGTTTTAATGCTATCTCTAAGGATAAAAGAAGATCCTTTAATAGCAGGGAGCGTTCCTTCTGTGCGACAAGACTTTTTAGAATGATGATATATTCTGCTATTTCAGTATAGCGCTTTATTTGAGGATGGGAAAGAAGATATTTTACTCTTTTTTTCGCACGTTTTATGATCTGTTTATGCTCTCCTTCCAAACAAAAAGTGTCTGCTTTATAGGCTTTGGCATAGGCAAGGTAAAAGTGAGAGGCTCTCGTGTACCAGGTGGCACAATTGTCTTCTTGTTCGTTAATGATAATATTATTGATAAGCTCACAACTATTTTCTTTAGCCTGCAGTGTCAAAGGCGGAAGTTCGGAAATTGTATTTTCGTACAGAGATAACGCGGTCAGGATATTTAAATTCACTACGCAATCTACATCGTTTACAAGATCCATAATCCGGTTTGGATTTTTAAGAGGAGCTTCTTCTTCTGCCCAGGTCAAAAAAGCACCGGAGTCTTTTTGTTTCCATACTTGGTTCGCAGGATGTTCCAAAGAACGGTTTTCGTCCGTATAGAGTGAGACACTTTGGGTGAAACCCTCTTGAAATCTAGAATTTTGGTGACTGAGATAAAACCATGCAAAGGCTTGTGATGAGGTATCAAAGTCGTTCCCGACATTCAAAATACGCATAGAACGGTTGTACCATTGTATATCAAAACTTCGTATCCATTGCCCATCATCATCTTGCAGTAAGGGCCAGAAGGCGATTGTTCCCTTGGGTTCATGTGTTGCCTGTGCATCGGTTAAATAGGTATCAAGCTGTTGATTAGCAAGTGCATAGACTTTGTCTATATCAGGAAGAATATAGTCTTGATTTACCTCTTCGAGTAAGATGAGGGTTTGCAGGGTCATAAAAGAGTTCGATTCAGGGATCTCTTTTCGCACGCCTGAGTATTTTGGATAGCTCGGCCAGGTTCCAATGTATCTTGAGATCGGGTGATCTTTTATCTGGGATTGTTGAATGTAGGCATAGAGTTTAGCTTCCAATGGCGGGAGGTCTTGTTTCGCCCATAAACAAAGACAAAGACTCAGTAGAACAAGCTGTCTCACTACTTCGTAAGCACAGCTTTGGCAAAGATATCAACTTCATCACGTACGCACATGAACATCATACAAGGCATTTCCATTCCAAAATCACTGACAAGAAATTTTGAGGTTGCACTGATCGTTATCGTGCCATCGTTTTGAGTGATCTCTGATGTAAGGCTAAGGGGTCTGTCCTGTCCAAAAAAATTCAAAGTTCCTTCAATAGTGTAGTTGGTGTTATCAACCTTTGTAACACGCGAGATTATGTATGATGCCAGTGGGTATTTTTGCACATCCATTGCTTCATACATATGTTTGTCCCGGTCTGTATTGTCACTGCTAAGGAGATCCAGCTGGATCCAGAGTTTTCCTCTTAGGGTAGTTAGATCATTATCAGTCATGCTTAAATCTGCATGAAGATGATTGTTTAAAGGATCAATTGTACTGTCCATGAGCATCTGTGTATGCGCAGCAACAAAACCATCTTGCAGGGAGAGGTTACTTGCAAGAAGGGGAAGCGAAATGAGTACAGCGAGAAAGAGTTTCTTCATTATTGATCCTTATTAAATATGGTATGTAAATTATAGCACTTTGTTAGTGTAAAATCTTTGAAAGGGCCAAAGCCAATCCCATACCTGAAGCTATCCACCCTATAAAGACCATCATAGAAGAAAGCTTTGCAAGACTCATCTCCTTACTTAAGGCAGTAAAGACAATGACATTGTAGTAAGAGATAGTAAAAGGATAAAGCATAGCTAAGGCTAAGGGTTCCTCAAGATAGGAGAGTCCATAGCTTCCGGAAAAAAGCAGGGCGATAAAAAGATGCTTTTTTAAGGTCGGCATATGAATAAAGTAAGCAGCAATAAGTCCAAGAAGATGAAAGGTCATGATCAAAAAGGTTTGATGTGACCAGATGTTAATCGTTTCATGGCGGGCAAGGGTCTCAAAGAGGTTGGAATCAAGTAGTATCCATAGCATTAAAGGAAGGTATGCAACAAAGGTATGTGAGATGACTTTTGCATCTTCTTCAACCTTATAGTCTTTTAGAATAAGGGCTGAACTAAGTGCGATAAAGGTAAAAGCAAGGGCCATCCATTCTCTGCCGTCTGCAAAGGTCGTAAAACAATAGGTTCCGACGGTGTACGCAATGGCCAAGGCAAAGAGGAGTTCCTTTTGCTGTTTTTCTTTAAACAGGTAAATGCCAAGTGGGGCCATAAGTCCAACGGAGACACCCAGAAGTCCAAGCGTAACAACATTATAGTCAGGGTACAAGAAAGAGAGTATAAGCTGCAGGCTGAGAGCTATGATTATCTTATGTACAGGGTTGGTGATACTTCCCCATGCTTGACCACTAAACACGGTCCCTGCAATACCCCCGATAAAGAGTGGAAAGAGCTTGATAAGGTCAGAATGGTAATGTTGGGCAATTCCTGTTTGTATGATTAATAGATAGTAGCTTAACTCAAACCCAAGAAGAAGGGCCAAGGCTAAGGATTGCATCATAAGCGATTCCTCAATAGAAGATACAATAGCGCATAAGCAATATCATAAATACCGACGAGCAGGCCGAGTGCATCAATGCTGCCTACATAAAACAAAGAAAAGAATATTGTTCCCGTGATAAGCCTGGCAAGAGAGGTTAGCCAGGCTAAAAGATGGGCCTGTTTAGACATGCCGATAAGATGTAAGATACCGATAAAGCCCATAAATCCGAAGACAAGGTAGTACTGAGGTTGAAAGTTAAATCCTATAAATGTGAACAAAGCAGGAGCAGCAATAAAAAGTACAAGCGCACCCAGTCCATCAGAGGCAAAGCCATTAAGGTGATAGAGCTGCAGTAAAGAGAGCTTTTTATAAGAAATTTTTTGAAGTATATAATACAGCAAACCAGCAAGGGCAAGTACACCGGCTATGAGACGTATCCACCACATGACAATAACGTCAACCTTGAAAATCCCTGCTTCATCAAAACCGGCAAGGGTAAGTGGGATGAAGATAATAGCAATTACGTAAAGCCAAAAATGGGCAAACTTTTTTGGAAGTTGATAAAAATAACTCACAATACTCAGGGACATGAAAAATATTCCCAGTCCGATGGCAACGTGTGCATGGGCAACAATAAGGTCGTTTCGATGAAAGGGCCATCGTATTTCAGGAATAAAGAGTATGTTCCCTTCAACCATCACAAATAAAAAGGCCCACATGGAGATAAGAAGGTATGGCGTCTGCTTGAAGTCCAGCTTTGCATCCTTGACCCACTTTAGAAGAAGCGGTGCATAGGCGAAGGTCATCCACTGAAAGACCCATTCTTCATTATAAGAAAGCTCTCCTCTGAAGATGCGAAGTCCTACGGAAAGAGCGTAAGCCGCTAAAGGAAGGATCCAAAAAACATGCCATTTTGCTTTAAATTCTTCTTTGGAATAAAGTTTTATCATCAGGTAGAACAGGGGAATTATAGTAAAGCTCATGCCTAAGGTATTGTCTCCGTGAGGTCCGGATATGGTGGCCTCAACTTGACCATAGCTAGGGTTCATCAGTACAACAAGAGAAATAGGGGCAATAAATAAAATAGCCTTAGATACCTTGACCCATAAAGGTTGCACCTTATACTGCTTGATAGTCTTGAAGATAGCAATGATATAAAAGATCCCCGAAGCGGCGAGGATAAAGTTGAGTTCATAAGCAAAATCATAAAAGGCTAAGCCTCTTTGGCTTCCCAAAGAGATGGAGACCACGGCCATAAATAAAAATAGATGCCATAATAAAAAGTAGTTTCTAAGTGGTTCAACTGCTTCATCCAGGTTAAGTTTATCTT
>Ga0316206_1001704_pt1 | contig 17917 bp, 13 predicted proteins | sample 6monthpyrite_MG_FD_204942 | JGI IMG/M metagenome (GOLD analysis project Ga0316206, IMG submission 204942) | Microbial mat bacterial communities from mineral coupon in-situ incubated in ocean water Damariscotta River, Maine, United States -... | ecosystem: Environmental > Aquatic > Marine >... | reverse complement strand
CATCGAGGTACTTTCCGCTAATCGTGCCCCTGGAGAGAGGTGACCAGGCTAGCAAACCACAATTTTCATGCAATGCTATTTCGCTAAGATCAGGTTCAAAATGACGGCATAATAGAGAGTATTCGTTCTGAATAGATGCCATGCGGGGCAGGTTGTTTTGTTGTGCTAGCTGTAACCATTTTGTCATTCCCCAGGCAGTTTCATTTGATAAACCAATATGGCGAATTTTACCTTCATCAATTAGTGACTGCATTGTGTGTAATACACTTAAAAAATTATCTTCTTCAGCCTGTTTATCAAATTTTGGTGCGTATTCCCATATTTGTCCAAAATGATATGAGCCTCGGTTAGGCCAGTGTAATTGATAAAGATCGATATAATCGGTTTTTAATCTTTTAAGGCTGGCTTCAACGGCAAGATTAATATTTTTTTTATCAATTATATTCTTACCGTCTCTTATCCAGGGCAAACCAGGGCCAGCAATTTTGGAGGCAAGTATAACTTTGTCGCGATTTTTGCGTGTGGAAAACCAGTTGCCAATAATAGTTTCAGTGGCTCCACAGGTTTCACTACTTGGAGGTACGGCATACATCTCTGCAGTATCGAAAAAATTCACCTCTCTTTCGAGGGCGTAGTCCATTTGCTCAAAACCTTCTTGCTGAGTGTTTTGCATTCCCCAGGTCATAGTGCCAAGGCCAATAACACTAATATCTATGTCAGTTAGACCTAATTTTCTATATTCCATTTTGAAAACCTGTATGTAGTAAAAGGGGGAGTTGTATTTAATGGAATATTATATCAATAATATTAAAGAATAGGTCTTTCTTGAATGTGATTTGATGATACTGGTAATAATGGTTTTATAGCGAATAAGAAGATACGTTATTGCGAATAATTTAAAATACGCAGTGTTATGTAATAACGCTTTGTTTAAGCGAAAAGTAAATGATTATCTATTAGTGACAAACAGCCTTAATTCCTGTTGTCCAGTCTTTGATAAATTGTTTTATAGATTCAATAAAGTCTTCATCTTCAATAATTGTATTAGTAGAGCATTGTATAGATATTTTGTTGGCGTCATTGTTTTTTGTAATGGAAAGCGTTAATGCATTTGGGCATTGAGGAAAAGAAAATCGTATGCCGTTATTAAGAACTTCACGGTATATTTCATGCTTTCCCCAAACACAGTAAATAACGCCTTTAGTATTCTGGTCAGAGATAACATTATCTATCGAATGACATAACCTGGGCAGGTTATGAATGGTCAGGTTGTTTTTTAGTTTAGCCTGATCAAGGCTGGATAGTTCAATTTCTTCTAGTAGTTCCATAACTCACGATTCCATAACGCATTCTCAAAACAGGCAAATATATCTTAGTAAATGTAAGGTAATTATCAATCTATTTTTGTATTCAATATTAAATATGGACATAAAATGGACAACTAAAATATCTGGCTGGTTTTAAACAGTTGCTTACAATTAAAACGGACGTTATATGTCCCTTTTTAATGTTTGTTATTTAGGGGGGCTTGGTATATTGTTTTAATTAGGTATGTTTTAGTTTATATGTATGTACTGCAAGTCACATATTGTTTATATGTGTAGCGATATAATTGAAGTGTGGTATAGATATATCTAAACCTGAGTTTAATGTTTGTGTAATAGAAGTAGATAGAAAATGGAGTTGAAATCAAAAAAAGAACCACTCAGTAAGTTAACGACAGCTTATCTTGATAAATTTTTTAAGAGTAAAAATTTACCACTAGAAGAATGGGAGATTATTACTGATGGAGTTATTCATAAAATAGATAACCATTCGGTTATCAATTTAATTTTACTGGCAAAACCTGAAGAGAAGAGAATGCTCGCGGATACATTATACGAGTTAGAGTCTTCAAATCATGACATTAATGCATTTCTTAAGCATCTTGCGTTTGAAACCAATTGTTTAGGGAAAAACTTTAGTCATTAAAACTACAATGAAATAAAGTTCTGTAAATAAACTAATAAATTAAGCAAAAAAAAGCCCTGATATATCAGGGCTTTTTTCATAATAAGATTATTTTTTTATTTCTTCTTATCAAGTTCCTGATAGTAATTAATTAAAATATCAGCTACTTCAGGTCGTGAAAACTCTTTAGGTGGAGCAATGCCCTGGCCTAACATTTCACGAACTTTTGTGCCTGATAATAATACAAAATCATCTTTTTCGTGATCAGGTGCTTCACACATCATAACAACCTTATCCAGTTTCTTGGAATAAGCGGTATGGTCAGCTTCAAAAATTTCTATTTCTAAAGCGCCTTCAGGCACTTCATTTTTGAAAATAGTTTGCGCATCGAATGCACCGTAATGATCACCAACGCCTGCATGGTCACGACCTATAATGAAATGAGTAGCTCCCATGTTCTGACGGAACAGGGCATGTAATACGCCTTCACGTGGGCCAGCGTATAACATATCGAAACCATAACCGGTAACCATTGCGCTGTTTTTAGGGAAGTAAAGTTCTACCATCTTACGAATAGCTGCATCACGAACTGGTGCAGGGATATCGCCAGGCTTAAGCTTACCAAGTAACATATGAATAACTAAACCATCGCAATTTAAACGGTCCATTGCCATATGGCAAAGTTCTTCATGAGCCAGGTGCATTGGATTACGTGTCTGGAAGGCAACAACTTTTTTCCAGCCACGCTCTTTAATTTCGTTACGAATTTCAACTGCTGTTCTAAATGTATCTGGGAACTCAGTTTGGAAATAAGAGAAGTTAAGAACTTTGATAGGTCCAGATATGCATACCTTACCTTGTGAGTTAAAAGCATCAACACCCGGATGGTCTTCACCAGCAGCAGGTGCGTAAACTTTCTGGCTTATTAGCGCCATATCTTCATCTGAGAACTCTTCAACAGCCTCTACATCCATAACGGCTAAAACAGGGTTGCCGTCTACATTAGGATCTTTAAGTGCAATTCGGTCACCGGCTTTAATGTTACCAGCGTCTTCTACAAGGTTTAAAACAGGAGTAGGGAAAAATAAACCTGAAGTTGTCTTCATTTCTTTAGCAACTGATAAAGCATCAGCTTTAGTCATATAACCTGTTAAAGGGTTGAAGTAACCCGCACCCATCATGACTGCGTTAGCAGCTGACGCAGAACTGACAATAATTGAAGCTAAACCTTCTGCTTCTTTCTGTAGAGCATCATTTTCAGCTGTGTCATATACAAATAACGGGTTCAGCTCGATAGAACCGTGTGGTTTGATCATTGTGTTCTCCTCTGCTTGAGTCTGTTTTAACTCAAGATTTATAAGATCATTTTAATTCTGTCAGCAGATTAACTGTTCTGTTTATGTAAATGATTGATATTTATCATGATTCAATAACAATTTAGTTAATTTGACAGAATTACTAAAAAATTTTGTTTGAACATGATAAAGGGGAATAGAAGATTAGCTAATTCATATCGTTTTGGGCACTATGAGTTTTTTTTATATTAGAATATAGTGGTAGATGCTTTGATATCGAGCATAAATAAATCTTCGATCTTGTGTGCGTTAGAAGGCAGTTAATCAGTGGCCTCTATATAGTAAATTAGAGCCACTTGAGTTAACTGACAGGTAAGACTTAAGTGGAGATCATTATTGATCCCCACTGGATTTAGTCTGCTTATTACTGGTTAAAATAGAAGTCATATCCAAATTGAATGATAAACGAATCAAGGTCTGGTGTTAGATCGTGATTTGCCTGATCACCAATCGGTGTTCCCACATCATTCTGTATCTGACTAATTACTTCTGCACGTACACTAAATTCACTATTTTTACCGACAGGCATCGCATACTTAAGACCAATTGTATTGGTTACAAATTCACCTAAACGATAATCTGCACTGGCATAATCGGCTATGGTTGCCGACGCCGCTGCACTTTCACTAAGGCTTGTAACAAAGAAGTCTGCGGCAGATTGAGAGTAATAACGTAAGTGAGGTTGTAAGTAACTTCCATTATCTAGTTCATAACGGTAATGGAAGTCAATGGTATGTGAGTCAATACCCCAGTCATCAGTGTGATAACGGTATGAAACATTGATGACATCCTCTGTTAAGTGATGCACTGTTTTCCAGAAAAATGTTTGCCTTGAGCGTGAGTCAGGGCGATTTTCATAAACATAGGGAAGGTCATCTGTGGTTAGGCTTGTTGTTGGCAGTCCAGCAGCATCAATGACAGTAATGATTTTATACGGGTCGGTCATATATCCGGATGTGTCACTAAAACCAAGGTTAAACTGCATTAATGTGCTGCGGTTAATAACCTGTGTTATACCAAACATAATATCTGATATCGTTTTGCTTTCGTCGGTGCCATCACGGTTTGTGCCGGTGCCTGCAACTTTCATATTTGCAAAGGGTGTAGGAACGCCACCTGAAGGCTCTATTGAATCTGAGCTTAGTCCAAGTGCCGCGCTAAATGTCGTGTTACGGTTATTAAAATCACGTAGGAAGTTAGCTGAAACACCTAGTGAAGAATAGTCGTACTCTTTAGATAGATTTCCGCCAAGAATAAGTCGGCTATATTCGTCAAAAATAGCTGTATTCCATGAACCGCTTAATGCAACCCGGGTATCCAGAAATGTATCATCCAGAGGCAGTTCACCTGCAGCAACAGTGTAAGGTTTTTTGCCTGACGGGTTGGTAAAAGTCTGCTCAACACTAGATGCATGTGCGCCGGTGGGGGTGGCACCGGTTAATGAGTCAAATACGGCTTTCAGGTTTATAATATCACCGTCTTTATACTCTTTAGTGCCACTAATAACCGGTTCAATCGCAGAAACCCTGCCATCACTTTCTGAATAAAATAATACAGCTGTTCCAATATCCCATGCATCATCAGGTGCCTCTGCTGCTGTCACATTGGTAACTTGAAGCAGTGTGGCACTTGCGATAGTTAACTTCTCACGAATTTTTTTAGTGTTGCTCATAATGAATCCTGGCTCTTTAAATCTACTAGCTAAAAGTACGTTGTTACTAAAACGGGTTAATTCATAAACTTGAATCAGTTGCAACCACAACCGCCGCCACCTACACCCTGACCACCCATAGAAGCTTCTTTACTGAAATAAATGTGTTCATCCAGGGCGTTATCAATTTCACTGGGAACCAGTGCCATAGAGGGTTTTGCAAGCAAGTCTTTATCCCAGGGCTGAACAGTTGTGCAGGCGCTTAATAAAAGCAAACTTAGAAGTGAAATTATCTTATACATAATAGTGACTCGATTTCATGTTTACGGGTTTAATGTTTTTTTAAAAGCTGGCTAATCGTTTGCTCTTTTTCATTTTTGCTTTTGTTCCAGAAGCCGGTGTAGCGAATTCGTAAATTACCTTGCTGATCAATCAGGTAGCTACTCGGCATGCCTTCTATATTATATTGTTCGGCGACGGTAGCCTGTGGGTCAAACGCGATCGGAAAGTTAATGTTTTGAGACGCGATAAATTTATCAGCTAAAGCTTTGTCTTTATCCAGGTTGATAGCGATAATTTCGAAAGGCTGATTTTTGAATTTTTCTTTCATAGCAATCATCCAGGGAAATGATTCCTTACAGGGCCGACACCATGACGCCCAGAAATCGATATAAACCAGTTTTCCCTTTAACTGAGTTGAGTTAAGAATACCGTCTTCAGTTGGCAGTTGAAATTTTGGCGCTGGCGGGTAGTCAGCATATGCAGGAAAATTAATTACCAGTATGAGTAACAAAAGTTTTATTGGTTTTAATGGTTTCACTGGGTTTCAGGCCTTGTTAATACAAATAATGTTGCATGATTTGAACTATATTGGCTTAAACTTAAGAAAAACTTAAGAAAACCTATAAACAATAGGGTTTTGGGTAAGGGTCTAATTAAGGCAGGCTTAAGAAACAGCAGGCAGACTGCTAGTAATAGAACTACAGCACAGGTTGAGTATGCGAGTAATACTGGTTGAAGATGATAGTTTATTAGGCGAAGGGATAGTCACCGGGCTTAAACAACAGAATTATAATGTTGAATGGTTTCAGCAGGGAGAGCCTGCTCTGGAGTTTTTAAAATACGAAACTTTTGATTTAATGGTGCTTGATCTTGGTTTGCCCGATATTAGCGGTATTGAGTTGTTGCAGCGGTTAAGAAAGCAGGGGTCTTTGTTACCGGTGTTGATTTTAACTGCTATGGATAGTGTTGAAGATCGCATATCGGGTCTTGATGCTGGAGCGGACGACTATTTAACAAAGCCTTTTGACCTGGAAGAGGTGTATGCGCGAATAAGGGCTCTTCTCAGGCGTGTTGGAGGTAGAGCAAATCCGTTAATTAACTATCAGGGTATTCAGCTTGATCCTGCTGCTCACTCAGTAACAAAAGACGGAAAGTTAGTTAATTTATCACGTCGAGAATATGATGTACTACTAGAACTATTAGAAAATCTTGGGCGTGTTTTATCTCGTGCGCGTCTTGAAGAAGGTTTATATAGCATCGATGAGGATATGGCGAGCAATGCGGTTGAAGTTCATGTTCATCATTTAAGAAAGAAACTGGGCGGTAAGTTAATACGTACAATTCGCGGAGTGGGTTATACCATTGATAAGTTAAGCGAAGATCAAATTTAATAATGAAAAACTCCCTTAGGCAATATTTATTAATATCCATATTATTAACACTTGTGATTGTGGGTAGTATCACAATCTGGGGAGGTTATCGTGCCAGTGTACATGAAGTTGAAGAATTGTTTGATGCGCAATTGTCTCGTTCTTCCAGATTAATGATGGGGCTGGTACAGGCGGAAGTAAAGCTAGGGCATATAAAAGAATTTTCTAACGGAGTGAAAGAAAATAGATTAAAGGTTCTGAACAAGGAAAAAATTGAAAAGGAAATATATAATGAAGGTCATTTTTATGAATTGAAACTGGCTTATCAAGTGTGGGATTCATACGGAAATATGCTACTACGTTCAGTAAATGCACCATTACAGCCAATGAGTAATCTATCGCAGGGTTATGATAATCAGATTATAAATCAACAAAACTGGCGAACATTTACATTGTGGGATGCTAATAAAAATTATCAGGTGATAACAGCTGAGCGAGAAGATGTTCGCGAAGAGCTGGTGAATAAAATTACTTTTCAAATGACCTGGCCATTTATTCTGTTGTTACCGATTATGGGTGGTCTGGTCTGGTATTTTGTAAGTCGGGGTTTGTTGCCTCTTGAGCAAATTGCGCGAGACATTGCCGGTCGTGAAAACGATCAGTTACATGCTTTGAAGTTTGCGCATGTGCCATCTGAAATTCAGCCTTTAGTGGATGAATTGAATCATTTATTTAAATCTCTGCGCCTTTCATTTGATAAGGAACGAGGTTTTACCTCTGATGCTGCACATGAGTTACGAACACCTCTAGCGGCTTTGAAGGTACATTTACAATTGCTGCAATCCAGTGGAAACGATGCCGATAAGAGAAATGCATTAGATTCCATTAGCGAGGGTGTAGATAGAGCGAGCCATCTGGTCGATCAATTATTGGGACTGGCCAGGCTGGATTCACAGGCAATACGAGCAACACAGCCGCTTAAAACAATTAATTTGCACGAATTATGCGTCGATCAGGTTGCCGAAATTTACCCGCTCGCTAATAATAAAAAGCAGCGCATTAGTGTGATGGGTGATGAAAGTGTTTATATGCAGGGTTATGTTTACCCTCTTGAGAGCATGTTACGAAACTTGCTAAGCAATGCAGTTGCCCATACCCCTGTTGGGGGTGAAATCATGCTCGAGCTTTGTGCACAGGAATCGAGTATTGATCTATGGTTGCATGATAGCGGGCCAGGTATTCCTGCTGAACAGCGAAATGCTGTCATGAAACGGTTTAAAAAAGTAGAAGGTAGTGTTAATACAGGCAGTGGTATTGGATTATCAATAGTCAGGCGCGTTACAGAGCTTCATAAAATGCAAATAGAATTACTTGGTTCTACTCGACTAGGTGGTCTTTGTGTGCATTTGCAGCATGATAATGAGAACGCATTAAACTAACCGGGATGCTTTATTACGATCACATGAGCATGTTGGGAATTATGTGATAGACCTTAGTGATACTGAATATTGAAAATGTGCTGTAAAGTCGTGATCTTAGTCGCAACTAATAATCAAAATCCTTTATAATCTCAACTACTTACACTATTCTAATGGATTAACCTTCATTAAGCAGGATATCGATATACCAAAATGCGGTTTTATAACTTTTTAAGCGGGTTGCTGTTAATCGTATTATCGTTTGTTGTTTGTGCGGAACAAAGCATTAATCTTGATCTTCAGGTGCTTAAGCAGCAATCTCTGTTACTAGATCGTGATTTATTAATTCTTGATGACAAAATAAAAAAACCTTTCAGTATTTATCTATCGCAAATGACCGATGCAAAATTTGTATTAGAAGTCATGACTATCAAGCTTGATGGTAAAATCTTAATAACCCACAACTATAGCAATTTAGAACGTAAAGCGTTAAAAAATGGCGGGGCTCAGCTCATATACAAAGGTGTGCTAGCTGATGGTGCACATAAAATTATTGCTTACTATCGCAGTAACAAGGATTACCAGGGTGGTGATGAATTTGAGTTTAATAAAAACTCAGATTCTCAGGCTATTGAAATTAACCTTAAAAGAGGTGAGTCAAAAGAGTCGAGACTACAGCCGAAATTGTCAATTGAGACGGTTGAAAGTAATAATCCTTCAATTGAGCCTGTTACATATCGTCACTTGAAGTATTTGAAAGATGCGCAACCAAATATCGATATTTTAAGCCAGGTATTGAAAGCACAAAAACTTAAAGAATTAGGATCATATAGTGTTAATGCCCAGTTAATAAAAGGCCAGCTTTATCTTGATAAAGGTTTGCATATTGAGGCAGGTGAGGTTTTTAAAAAAATTATTAATAATAAAAGCGCTTCTAAAAAATTACAAAATGAATCGCGTTTCTATTTAGGTAAAAGTTATTATCACTCCGGAAAGTATCAAGAATCTTTAGCTTTATTAAAAAAAGTTAAAGAACCTGTAAGTAAAAATGTAAGGGCTGAACTTCAACACTTGCATAGCCTGATTCTAATGTCCCAGGGAAAATATAAAGAAGCGGCTCTGTATTTACGCAATAGCTGGTGGAAAGCTCCAGGTAACTGGGATTTGTACAAGAGGCTTAATTTAGGTGTTGCTTTAATACATAGCGATGAAGAAAAAGCAGGTTTTGATTTAATTAAAAAAATTGGTCAAAAGAAACCTGAAAATAAAGAAGCTAAATCATTGGTAGATAAAGCGAATCAATCGTTAGGTTATCTTTTACTTAATCAGAATAAACCTGATCAGGCTAGAAACTATCTAGAGACAGTAAGTCTGAATGGGGCTTATTCTAATTTGGCATTGTTGGGAGCGGGATGGGCAAGCGCTAGATTAAAACAATATAATCAGGCTGTTGTGCCCTGGATGGAACTGCAAAAAAACGATATTCGAGATATTCCAGTGCAGGAGTCAATGCTCACAGTGCCGTATGCGTTTGAGCAAATGGGGCTGCTTAAAAAATCTGTACGTTATTATCAAAAGTCAGTCAAAGTATATGAAAAAGAACTTGTGGATTTATCTTCAAGCATCAAATCAATTAATCAGGGTTTACTAAAAAAAGATTTAGTGAAACTTAAGGTTTCGTCAGAGTCGGCATGGCTTAAGTCTGTTAATGAGGCAAGTGCAAGCCAAAGCTTACGTTATATCAAGCAGCTTATTGAGGATGCAGAGTTTTTTAATTTATTGCTTAATTTTCGTGAGGCTACGTTACTAAAGAAAAATGCAGACCGGAAAGTTGCCAAAATATCTGATATACAAATACGTCTATTAGAACAGGCAGGTTTGCATGATCAGAAAGAGTCGAAGAAACATCGAGATCAAATTACATTTATTAAAATTTTAGCTGCTGATCTTCTTAAGCGGAGCAATATGATGCAGCTAAATACGCAAAAAAATATTGAACTTATTATTCAACAGATGAAGGTTAGAGCGTTAAGTTTGCTGGCGCTTAGAAAAGAAAAGCTTGATGTGTATTTAGTGCAGAGTCGACTGGCTCTTGCGCAAAGTTATGATCGTTTAAACCCTTGATGTTAAGTGTTTATTTTTATTGTTATATAGATTGAGAAGTAATTATTAATAAGTTATGAAATTAAATAAATTAATATTAAGTGTTATTTTTTTGTTGGTTGCTTCCTGTAATAGTAATGTTCGAGAAGGAAGTATTGGAAGTCTGGGGCAGCAATCAAAGCTTTTAGCTGATGATGTCGAAGAGGTCTCCTTGCAAAAAGATTCGTCAGTCGTTGAGTATGGCCGTTTTATACGCCTGTTTGATACGGTTCCTAACGAGGCAATGCGTCGTGATGGTATGCGAAAGATGGCGGAGCTCCAGCTTGAATTTAATAATGCAGATTCTATTCCGCTGGAATCAGTTGTCCTGCTATTTGAGTCTTTAATAGAAAATTATCCCTTACAAAAACATGATCGTTTAATCTATCAGTTATCCAGAGAGTATGAAGAGAGTGGTGAAAGGGATGCTGCGTTAAATGGTCTGAATAGACTTGTGGCACAATACCCTGAAACGCAATATTTTGATGAGGCTCAATTTCGTAGGGGAGAAATTTTATTTAGTAAGCGTCAATTCGGTGATGCTGAGAAAGCATATGCGCAGGTGGTTGCATTTAGAAAGTTTGAAGATAAATCAATATATTATGAACAGGCAGTATATAAGCAGGGCTGGTCTCAGTTTAAGCAAAGTCATTATAATGAAGCTTTAAATTCATTTATGCATTTGCTTGATTTGCATGCAGTAAATGGTGAATTAAAATTAGCAGAGATGAAGCCATCGGAACGTGATTTTGTTGAAGATGCAATGCGTGCTATCAATCTTAGTTTTACTTATCAGGCGGGCCCGATAAGTGTGCATGAGTATTTTTCTAATAAACAGAAACGAGTATATGAGAACAGTATTTATGCCTCTTTAGCTGTATTTTATAAAGAGAAAAAGCAATATTCTGATGCAGTTAAAACTTATCGTTTATTCGTGTCATCAAATGAATTACATCCTAAATCACCAGACTTTTTACTGGAAGTCATCAATATATATGATCAAGGTGGCTTCCCTGATTTATTGTTAGATGCCAAGAAAGATTTTGTACAACGATATAATATTAAGAATGCGTATTGGGGACTGTATGAAAAAAGCGAAACTGAAACTCAGCTAGAAGCGTTAAAAACTAATTTAAATCAACTAGCAAGTCATTATCATTCTTTAGCTCAGCAATCTAAAGGTAAATTAAATTACCGTGAGTCACAACGCTGGTATCGAATCTGGCTTGATTCTTTCCCTAATGATTCAAGAGCATGGGAAATGAACTTCCTGTTTGCTGAAATATTGAATGAAAATAAACAATATGAAGCGGCTGTTTTGCAGTATGAAAATACTGCTTATGATTATAAAAAACACCCTAAGTCTGCAGTGGCAGGTTACGCGGCATTACTAATGTATGCTAACAGGGAAAAAGAGTTACAGGGTTTTGTTAAGCAGCAATGGCATCGTCAGTCCATTGATAGTTCGATACGTTTTGCTAATCAGTTTCCAGAGCATGCTGAGGCAAATAAAGTGTTAACTCAATCGGTAGAAAATTTATATACATTAGGAGAGTATGAGAAAGCTCACCAGATTGGCGGACAAATTACCCTGTCAGTCAAGAATTCGAGTTTACTGGCTGCTACCTGGGTTGTTATGGGGCATATCGAATTTGAATGGGCTGATTTTAATCAGGCAGAAAAGTCATATAGTAAAGCTATTAACTATATGCCTGAAAATGCACCGGCTCGAGAAGCCTTAGTGAAGAAGCAGGCAGTTGCTGTATATAAGCAAGGAGAAATTAGCAGGCAGAAGGGAGACTTAAAATCTGCAGTTGCTCATTTTAGCCGTGTTAAAACGGTTTCAACTGAAGTTGGGTTAGTTGCCAATGCGGAATTTGATGCGGCTTCAGCACTAATTGGATTGCGTGACTGGGCCAAAGCGGCAATTGTGCTGGAGAGTTTCCGCAGAGCAAATCCAAACCATAAATTACAAGCAGAAGTGACTAAAAAGCTGGCTGTGGTTTATCTGGAAAATGGTGATACAAGAAAGGCTTCATTAGAATTTGAAAAAGTATCATATTTACCAGCTGATACCGCTTATCAGGTAGAAGCTTTATGGCAGGCTGCTGAATTATCAGAACAGTTAAGCGATAATAAACGCGCTAAAAAAATATATGAAAATTTTGTAAGCCGCTTCCCGTCACCCTTAGAACGCTCAATTGAAGCACGTCAGAGATTAGTCGAACTTAATGAACGAGATGCGAAGCTCGTGCTAGCGACGCAGTGGCGAGTGAAACTGGTTAATGCGGATGCAAAAGGTGGAAATCAACGGACAGACAGAACTCGTTATCTAGCAGCTAAGGCGAGTTTTGCTTTAGCTGAGCCGGTTTTTGATAATTACCGAAAGGCTAAATTAACGGTGCCATTAAAGAAAAGCCTGAAATATAAACGTAAGTTAATGGATAAGGCATTAAAGGCTTATGGCCGAGCAGCATCTTATAAGATATCTGAAGTGTTAACCGCTTCAACCTACCGTATTGCTGAAATATATCAGGATTTAGGTTTGGCTATATATAACTCTGAAAGACCTAAGAAGCTCAACGAAGAAGAGTTAGAGCAGTATGATTTATTGCTCGAAGAAACGGCTTATCCATTTGAAGAGAAGGCGATAGAATTTCATGAAATTAATGTATCCAGATTTGCTGATGGTTTATATGGCGTTTGGGTCTGGAAAAGCCTTGAGCAGTTAAAAGAATTTTTACCTGTACGTTATAATAAAACAGAGCGAAGTGACGTGATTGTGATGGAGATATTATGACTATAACTTTTAAAGATTTTTACGTTGCGAAAATAATATTGCTTATGTTGGCAACTGTCTCAATAACTGCATGTCAAACAACGACTACAAAGTCAGATAAGACTCAAGAGTCTAAAAGTGAATTGAGTACAGAAGTAAAGCAGAAATATTCTTATGCATTGCAGTTGATGGGAGCCGGTAATAATGATGCTGCATTAAAGATGTTAAATAATGTTAGCGATTTAAATAACAGCTTATCAGGTCCGTATGTTAATCGTGGTTTAATATATTTAAAGTTAAATGACAAAGTTAAAGCTGAACAACAGTTCAGGGATGCTATCGACCGCAATGCAGAAAATGTAACGGCTTTAAATCAACTGGGTATTTTGCTACGAGAGAAAAAAGATTTTACAGGTGCGCGTACTAATTATGAAGCCGCATTAGCTATTAATGAGGATCATGCCAATGCACATCTTAATCTGGGTATTCTATGTGATATATATTTGCAGGATAAACCGTGTGCAATGCAGCACTTTGAAGCTTATCTGGCTTTGAAAGGTGATGATGAAGCTGTAGCAAACTGGGTTATAGATTTAAAAGAGCAGTTATGAAAATAAAATATTTCTTATTTACATTTGTCTTACTCTCTTCACAGCAGCTTATAGCGGAAGATAAGCTTGAAATGGAGGGTATTTCTATAGTGGGCAATAGTGAATTACCTAAGTCGCTTTATATAGTCCCCTGGAAAGAGCCAGATAAAAGAGCATCAGCAGGGAAACCTGTTAATAGTTTAATAAATGAAATTCTTGCTCCTATTGAAAGGGATTCGTTTCAGCGTCGATTGAAATATTTTGGAGAGCAGTAATGGTTGCTCAGCAGGTTATTATGAATCTGAAAGCGGTCATCTTCTGTTAATGCCAGAGATGGGTGACTGTTGTGTGTTTTGTTTTTATGGCAATGTTGCGTGTCTGCCTGTTTAGTTGAGTGATTGTGCGTAGGCGGGATTCCTTTTTCAATTCAAACAAATGCTAAAAAAGTACACTGTCATGGCGCATCTCCATCGGGGAAAGGTCACCGTTTTTTGGTGCCCTGTCCCCTTGCTGATGCCATCAAGAGCTGAGCGAAGTGGTTTATCGCCCTGCCAGACTGATCGGAATTACCACAGAGGACAGAGCTCAAAAAGCGAGTTCTGTCCCCGAGTTTGTTAATCTTACGAAAAATAACGGTCTAAAAAAGCTTTCCTGCATTTTTTTGAAACGGGTTCTCACCATGTGCTTCCTCTCTGCCAAATAAAAAAGGCCGACTTGTTATGGGTGGGTCTTGTTTATTTTCATGATGAGCTGGGAGAGGGGTTGCTGATGCACATCCGTGTGCATCAGACCTTCGGTGCGCGGTAAAAGCCTTCGCGTCTAAAAAAAGCTTTCCTGCATTTTTTCGAAACGGGTTCTCACCATGTGCTTCCTCTCTGCCAAATAAAAAAGGCCGACTTGTTATGGGTGGGTCTTGTTTATTTTCATGATGAGCTGGGAGAGGGATTGCTGATGCACATCCGTGTGCATCAGACCTTCGGTGCGCGGTAAAAGCCTTCGCGTCTAAAAAAAGCTTTCCTGCATTTTTTCGAAACGAGTTCTCACTATGTGCTTCCTCTCTGCCAAATAAAAAAGGCCCACCGTATAGGTGGGCCTTTTTTATTTGGCAGAGAGGAAGGGATTCGAACCCTCGATACCGTAAGGTATACACGCTTTCCAGGCGAGCTCTTTCAACCGCTCAGACACCTCTCTAGAAGGTGCGCTAGACTAGCTTAGACTTGCATTAAGGTCAATAATTTTGATGTGTAATGAACGTGAATTCTGTGAAAATTAGTCTATATACTATATTAAAGAGGAGTGCTTCCCTTAAAGGCTGATGATTAATATATGAAAGTATTGCTGGTTGATGATACCAAAACAGAGCGTTTAATAATCTCATCATTTTTAGAAAAAATGGGACACGAGGTAGTTACTGCAGAAAACGGTAAGCTTGCGGTTGACTTATATCACGATGAAAAACCTGATCTAGTGTTAATGGATGTCATTATGCCGGAGATGGACGGGCATGAAGCTGCTCGGAAAATGCGTCATGATGAAAATATCTGGGTGCCTATAATCTTCTTAAGTGGTCGTGTAGAGCCGGATGATATATTTGCAGGTATAGAGGCTGGTGGGGATGATTATCTTACGAAGCCTGTGGATTTTCGTATTTTAGAAGCCAAAATGATTTCTATGCAGCGTATTGCAAAAATGCGTCGTAGGCTGATTAATGTGTCTAATGAATTAGAAATTGTTAATTCAGAGCTTAAGAAGCAGGCAAATATAGATGGTTTAACAGGTTTGGCAAATCGACGTTATTTAGATAAATACCTGCGTGTTGAAATTGCCAGAAGCATACGCAATAAACATCAGCTTGCGGTTATATTGTGTGATGTGGACCATTTTAAAAAATATAATGACTCGTTTGGTCATCTCAAAGGTGATGATTGTTTAAAAGATGTGGCTAAGGCCTTGCAGAGTGTTTGTAAACGCGCTTCAGATCTAGTGGCGCGTTACGGTGGTGAAGAGTTTGCTGTCGTTTTGCCGGATACTAATATTGATCAAGCGGCAAAATTAGCTCAGGCAATGTGTGATGCTGTATCTGGCATGAAATATGATCACCCTGAATCTGATTATAAAGTGGTCACTATTAGTATGGGGGTTTATTCTGATGAGCCTGATAGAAGCCATGACTCAGTATATATGCTTGAAAAAGCTGATGAGGCTTTGTATAAAGCTAAAGAGTCAGGGCGAAATAAAATACATGTAAACTGATCACCAGGCCTTTCTGGCCGATGTGTTTACTGCTTTCTAACCTGTTGTTTTAGGTTTAATTTTCAAATATAAGTTGTAAGCAAGGCCTAAAGTCTGGATAATCCCGCGTGGTAACTTGTATCGGTCCCCTCGCGACGATTAACTGCGAACTCCGCCAGGTCCGGAAGGAAGCAACGGTAGTGGTGACATTGGGCGCCGGGGTGTGGCTGGTGCAGGTTACTTTTTTTTAATTTCCCAGTTTACCCCTGTAAGGTCCCAGCTCTTCGTTATGAAATGGACACTTAGCAGTGTAAGCTCACATTTCACGCCTCAATCTGAAACCTTACAGGGGCAACCTGACAAATTAAAAGCTCCATTTAGATTTTGTTGTACTTCTGCTTTCGCTTCGCTCAGCTTTCATTTGTAAAACATTAAAAACGTAAAAACAAACATCCTCATCCCGCATGCTTGTGGCTGGGCTTCAGTGCCTGGCAGTTTCATTCGCTCGGGGTCGGCCCCTGCTTCACAAGGCTCCGACCCCTGTTGTGATTCCAGTCAGGTTAGCAGAGCTGTATTTGATATTCCCTAACAACTTTTCTTCACACCATGTTAAACTTAGCTTCGATTTTCATAACCCCAAACAACAATAATTCATGAGCTATCAGGTACTTGCACGCAAATGGCGTCCCGGCAATTTTACTGAAATGGTCGGTCAGGAACATATTCTTCGTGCTCTGATTAATGCTCTGGATGAAGACCGATTACACCATGCCTATTTGTTCACAGGTACACGGGGGGTGGGCAAAACAACCATCGCTCGTATCTTTGCTAAATCGCTCAACTGTGAAACGGGCATTACCTCTAAACCCTGCGGTGAGTGTGGGGCCTGCAAAGAAATCGCTGATGGTCGTTTCATTGATTTAATTGAGGTGGATGCGGCTTCACGAACCAAGGTTGAAGATACCCGTGAGCTTTTGGATAATGTGCAATATGCGCCTACTCATGGGCGTTTCAAGGTATATCTGATAGATGAGGTTCACATGTTATCGGGGCATAGTTTTAATGCGCTGCTGAAAACATTAGAAGAACCACCACCGCATGTTAAGTTTTTACTGGCGACTACCGATCCGCAGAAATTACCGGTAACTATATTATCTCGCTGTTTACAGTTTAATTTAAAACGTATGCCTATCTCGCTTATTGACGGGCATCTTAAACACATATTGCAGCAGGAGCAGGTTGAGTTTGATGAGCCGTCTATTCGCCTTTTAGCTCATGGTGCTGATGGTTCAATGCGTGATGCATTGAGTTTATTAGATCAGGCCATTGCCTTTGGTGGTGGAAAACTTGAACAGGCTGAAGTGCAGGCCATGCTGGGTACTGTTTCACGTGATCGGGTAATGCATATTCTTAAAGCGCTGGTTGCTAATGATGCTTCATTAATAATGAAACATGTAGATGATTTATCTGATTTGAGCCCGGATTATGCCAGTGTGCTGGCTGAATTATTAGCCATGTTACACCAGATGGCACTGGCTCAAAAAGTACCAGAGGCGGTGGATGAGAATCTGGTTGATCGAGAAACTTTACAACAACTGGCAACGCAGATTACGTCTGAAGATATACAGCTTTATTATCAGGTAGGCTTAATAGGGCGTAGGGATTTACCTCTGGCGCCTGATCCACGAGCGGGGCTGGAAATGGCGTTGCTTAGAATGCTGGCATTTAAACCGTCATTAGAAGGACGTGAAAACAGGCCTTCTGCAGCGATTTCACAATCTTCCAATTCGGCTGTATCAGCTACTACTAGTGCTGTGCCAGTACAAACTACACCGCTGCAAACTGTACAACCTGATAACACAAACCCAGGCACGGCGGCATCGCCACAGATTGCTGTGCAGGCATCAGCAGCAGTCTCTCAGGAACCTGCTGCAGTTATCCAGTTTGATGGTAACTGGGCAGGTTTGGTTGAAGCACTTAACTTACGTGGCATGGTAAAGCAGCTGGCGGTAAACTGTACCTTGCTGGAAAAGTCTTCATCAGAAGTGAAGCTTATTTTGAATAAGGAAAATCAGCAGTTATTGAATCCTGCGATGCAGAAAAAACTTGAAGAGGCATTGTGCGCTAGTCTTCAGCAAAAATTAAAAC
>Ga0316206_1001701_pt1 | contig 17926 bp, 15 predicted proteins | sample 6monthpyrite_MG_FD_204942 | JGI IMG/M metagenome (GOLD analysis project Ga0316206, IMG submission 204942) | Microbial mat bacterial communities from mineral coupon in-situ incubated in ocean water Damariscotta River, Maine, United States -... | ecosystem: Environmental > Aquatic > Marine >... | reverse complement strand
TGTTTCTGCGATTTGAGCAAAACCAGCTCCACCCAGCGCGTATAGAGTAAAGTGGTCATATCGGAGGTTAAAGCGAGCTCCGGCAAACCCCATGTAATTTATACCGGACGTATAGGATAATGCAGTGTTTTCAACACTTGCAGTGCGACCAAGATGACCTTCTACTGCAAACCAGTTATTAAAGTCATAGCCGTATTTTAAAATGCCACCATCAATGTCAGACTCGGATTGAACTGGAGCACCGACCGAAGCTTTTTTATTGAGTGTGCTAGAGGATAAACCAAACTCCAGATAATGACGGGAATTTTCCGCTAAAACTGGACTCGTGATTAGCATCGTAACTGTTAATATTGTTAGCGTTCTTAAGAGTGACATTTTAAACCTCAATTTACTTTGAATTGACTTACGATAGAGCATACGTCATGAATTCGAATTTGTAAAGAAAATCCAATGTTTACAATGGTATGAAACACATATTTAAAGCAGTTTACATGTATTTGTGCTTGTCAATTATCGGTTTCCAGGCGTTCTTTAGATGAGATCTATAGTACGTGGATAGAATATAAACATTTCCCTGGATTAATTCTAAGTTGATGACTAAACGAGAATCTAAAGGTCTTAGTAACTGAAGTTGCGAGTTAACTGTTGCTTGCTAACGGTTTTATCGCCTAAACCACCAATGTAATCATCCATATTATAAAGTACTAACAATAACTTTATAATCCTACTAAAATTTAGGGTACTAGAATATTCGCTAGCAGAGATTATTTTTCTGACTTGTTATTATAGTACTTCTGGTCGTGCTCAATTGAGTCGTTATTGGTTTTTTTAGTCCGGTAAATATTTACGAATCGATGTAGTTAGTTAAGAGTAGTCAAGATATTAGACATAATCAAACTCTGCTATACTGACGTATTTAACCGTTGGGTAGGGCAGAAATAGATGTCCGCAGTACATTAAATGTTTTCTGCAATTAAAACCTCATTCAAAAACGAACGCTCTCTGTTCGGCATCCAATCAAATGTGTTAGCGGGTTTGACCGTTGGTGTCATTGCGCTTCCATTATCAATGGCGCTGGCAATTGCCAGCGGTGTTCCGCCACAGCATGGTTTATACACGGCCATTGTTGCTGGCGTTATAACGGCTCTTTTGGGTGGTTCCAGGGTAAATATTTCAGGTCCAACAGCTGCATTTGTGGTTGTGTTGCTACCTATTGTTCAGCAATACGGTTTTGGAGGCTTATTAATTAGTGGCTTTATGGCCGGTGTCATTCTTGTGCTTATGGGTTTGGCGCGTTTAGGCCGTCTAATTGAGATTGTTCCTTACCCGGTCATTGTAGGATTTACCGCGGGTATTGGTGTTGTTATTGCCACGCTGCAGATAAAAGATTTCCTCGGATTAAACATTGCTTCACTGGATGGTAATTATATTGAAAAGCTAGTGATGGTGTTTCAGGCACTACCAACTGTCAATTGGCAAGAAACGCTTATCGGTGCAATTTCACTGGCGGTGTTACTTCTATGGCCAAAGCTACGTTCTAAAGTACCGGGACATTTAATTGCACTTTTAGTGGGCTCGGTAACAGCCTGGATTTTAACTCAAATCAGTAGTGACTTTTCTGTAGCGACCATTGGCAGTCGTTTTCATTATGAAATTAATGGTATCGCAGGCAGTGGTATTCCGCCGTTACTTCCCACGTTTGAATGGCCATGGAATCTCGCCGGGCCGGATGGAAAACCGCTCGGCATCAGTTTTGATCTAATCAACACATTACTTGCCTCTGCAATTACCATAGCGGTATTAGGATCGCTTGAATCATTGTTGTGTGCTGTCGTCGCTGATGGCATGTCAGGTAAGAAACATAATCCAAATGATGAATTAATCGGCCAGGGCATAGGCAATATGGTGGTGCCCTTCTTCGGTGGTATTCCAGCCACAGCTGCTATTGCGCGAACAGCTGCAAGTATCAGAGCAGGTGGCTCTTCACCACTGTCTTCAGTGGTGCATGCGCTATTTATCTTAATCTCCATACTTTCACTTTCACCATTATTAGCTTATATCCCGATGGCCTCAATGGCCGCTTTGTTAATGATGGTTGCCTGGAATATGAGTGAAGCAAAATATTTTATCCGGACTTTAAAAATAGCACCAAGAGATGATGTGATTACGTTGTTAAGTTGTTTTCTGCTGACCGTTCTTTTTGATATGACCATTGCGGTCGGCGTTGGAATTGGACTTGCGGCAATGTTATTTATTCGACGAAGTATCAACCTAACCGAGAGTGTTGTTATCGCATCACAACACCAAAATGATTTTAATCTACCGAAAGATATTATTATCTACGACATCAATGGGCCACTATTTTTTGGTTCAGCTCAAAAGGCTACGAAAAACATTACCAGTATTTCACCAGACGTCAGAGTTGTGATTCTGGATATGTCAGAAGTCACGATGCTGGATATGAGTGCAATCATTGCGATGGAATCGATATGTTCAAATCTGGCGAAAAATAATGTTGGATTAATCATTAATAACTTATTACCGCGCATGGTTCTAAAGTTACAGCGTGCAGGAATTCAAACCACGACAGGGAAAGTCGTTTTTTCAAGCAATGTTGCAGAAGCTATTGAAATGGCGAAAGAAACATTTTGGCAGTAACAGTTGTTAATTTATCTTTGTTTATTATTGCAATTAAAACATAATAACCATGTGCACATATTTACATATGTAAACTCTATTGTTTTATATGAAAAACAACCTATTCAATCAATAGGGATATTTTTACATTTATTTATTGAATAAATAGTGTATTGTTAATAAGAAACACTGTGATAGATATTACAACATAATAATTTTAAAAAACGAAAATATAAAAAAGGTGCCGTGATGTATAAAAATAATATTAAAAAATTAACACTCTTAAGCTTGGTTTTACTAATTGTTGCATGCGGAGGTACGTTTGTAATGAAACCATTACCAACCAACATTAGCTCAGCAAAGACAACAAAATATTACCTCACAGATATTATTGACCGAACGGGTGGCAGCTTTGATGGCGCTAATAAGGGGGCATTGGTTAATACAATCCATGAAGGTTTGGCACAAGCAGGTATGATTACCTCTACTAAAGAAAAAGCGACACATTTAGTTAAAATCAGTGTTACGGCCTATAAACGACGAAACGGTGCTGCTCGATTCTTCATGGGTGCTTTTTCTGGTTCAGATAGATTTAATGCAATAATTGAATTAACAGATCAGTCTGGTAATAATATTGTTTCGGGTAATTTAGAAAATTCTGATGCTTCTATTATGGGAAGTGCTGACGATATGGTGAGAGATTCCGGTAAGAAGATTGTGGAATACCTAACAGGGAAAGTTAAAGATAAGTCAAACAAGGAAGATGAGTCGTAAAAAACCGGGATAGCGATTGTTTCATTTAAAAAAAGAGAAGTGCAATGCCAAGGATGGCAAAATTTTTAAGTTAAACGTATACACTAAATATCAATTACTTATATCGAATTAATTAATTGAATGGTATGCAATCTGTTTTCTTAGGTCGGTAAAAGAATGATATAGTTATAACCGAAATAAACCTATTACAATCGGTCAAGTCTTTAACTATGTCTTCAAAATCCAAGCTTATTCTTAATGTTAAAACCAATATTATTACTGGTTTCTTAGGTGTGGGTAAGACAACAGCCATAACAAGATTACTTAGTCAAAAGCCACAAAATGAACGCTGGGCAGTGCTTGTAAATGAGTTCGGTGAAATGGGTATAGATGGACACCTCCTCGAAAACAATGAAGCCTCTCTAACCATTAAGCAAGTTCCCGGTGGTTGTATATGTTGTGCGGCGGGTTTACCGCTGCAAGTTGCCGTTAACCAGCTACTGAAACAAACCCACCCTGACAGACTTATTATTGAACCGAGTGGAATGGGGCATCCACGAAATATTATAAAATCGCTAACGGAAGATGTTTACAACAATGTAATCGATATGCGTGCGTGTTTATGCCTTGTCGATCCAAGAAAGTTAAACGATACACGATATTTAGAAAGTGACTTATTTATTGACCAAATAAATGTTGCCGATATTGTTGTTGCAAATAAAACCGACCTTTGTAATAAAGATGACAAAAAATATTTTGATACATTTATGTCTCAACAGCCTTCAAACGGCGAAACTAAATGGATCGAAAAAGGACGCTTGAAACTAGATTGGCTGAATCAGCCACATTATGCTTTTGCGCAAAAAGATAAAATTAACGGAACAAATAAACTAGAAGAAAGTTTTAAAAAAATTACATTAGACTATTCTCGCGATACCGTATTTAATCTTGATGAACTTGAAAAACTTCTTAAAACGGTTAAGGCTGAACGCATAAAAGGGATATTACACACCGATAAAGGCTATGTGATAATAAATCACGCGGAAGGTTTACTTAAAACAGAAGTAACCAGTAAAAACAACATTAATCGGATCGAAATAATTTCTATTGACGAGATTGATAAAGAAGCATTAAATCTTAAAATGGTTTCTTTATTAAATATATCTGCCCCGTAAATAATTGATGCATCAAAAATTACCTCTTATTACATTACATCACCAGGGTCTTACCACAATGCGTCCTTTTGGTAAGGGCATCCAGGCAACTAAAGCTGTATTAGAGCATCTGGGATACATTCAAATAGATACGCTTTCTGTTATTGAACGTGCTCATCATCATACGCTCTGGACCCGCATCCCTGATTACCAACCCGATTACCTTCATCAGTTAGTACGCGAACGAAGTGCATTTGAGTATTGGTTTCACGCGGCGTCTTACTTGCCAATGAGCCACTATCGTTTTGTTTTACCGCAGATGTCCGCGATAAAACGTGGCGAGTCACCTTATTCTTCCAATGTGGACGCTAAATACCTGCGTCATGTTACCGATCGCATTCGTATCGATGGGCCGCTTAAGACGAGAGATTTTGAGTCAAAAAAAACAAGTAATGCAAAGTGGTGGAACTGGAAACCCACTAAGCGCGCGTTAGAAAAACTCTTTATGGAAGGCGATCTCATGATAACGGGGCGTGAGGGTATGGAGAAAGTCTATGACCTGACAGAAAGAGTTTTACCCGGTAGAACAAATACCAGCGAGCCATCTTTGTTGGAGTTTTCCGAATACCTCATTAACGTTTCAATTAGAGCCAATGGATTTACTACCCTCAAACAACTGACACATTTAAGAGCAGGCGATCCATTACGAAAAGCACTCAATACCATTTTGCAGCAAAAAATCGAACAAGGCTCTCTGATAGAATACTCCGTAGAAGGTATGCCTCCGGTCTATACGACTCAGAATATTCTTGATACAAAGATAACTAAACCGGCAACCAATGTTCGAATTTTATCGCCATTTGATAACGCAATCATTCATCGTGATAGAGTTCAACAGGTATTTGAGTTCGATTACCGGCTTGAATGCTACACAGCAAAAGAAAAACGTAAATTTGGTTATTTCTGCTTACCCATTCTCTATAAAGACAGGTTGGTCGGTAGGGTGGACTGTAAGGCACATCGTAAAACCGGCGATTTTGAATTGATTAATTTACATCTTGAGTCTAAAAAAATAAATCTAGATCATTTTATACCGCATTTTTCCAAGTTAGTTTATCGGTTTGCTAAATTCAATGGTTGCCAAACCATACGTGTTACAAACGTGAATCCCAAAAAGCTGACAAGCCTGTTTAGAAAAGCATTAAGCTCTATCGAATAGGATTCATAGAGTTTGTACGCTATGGTTCTAATTAAATAAATCTGTCCCCATATAAAAAAACCAACCCGTTAAAACTAACGAGTTGGTTTTCAGATGACATAAACAAACTAATCTAATTAACCGTTATACGCGTTCTTGCAGTTCCGAGTACAGCCCCCGTAACCCAGTGTTTAATGTCGATTTCAACCGTATAAGAGCCACTCGAAGAGGGGGTAATCATTACGTCAAAGCGTTCTGCCGCTACACTATCAATTGAGGTCGCTGATTCAGCCATCGGTAATGCACGACCATCAGAAGCAACAATGGATCCTGTTAAGCCACCAAAACGTATTGTCTGTGGTAAAAAGCCGGCATTAATATAGCGGACTAATAATGACTCACCACGATTCATTTTTACGGCAACCCGACTATCCGTTAACGCAGACTGTGCACCATCTACACCGGATATTATAAAGTAATCCGGATTGAGAACATTTAAACCTACATCACCACCACAAGTACCGGCATCCCAATTTAAGCCACGCCAACTTGAATCTATTTCATCGACGGCCCAGATGGCTTCAACATCGTAACTTGGCCCACCTGCAAAAGCGCGACCGGGACCTTCTGGTGGGTCGATGATTAACGCACCATACATACCCATTTCAGCATGTAGTGGGGTATTGGTATGACAATGATAAAAATACGTTCCGGCATGTGAAGCTAACCATTGATAAGTATACGTACCTTGTAAATCAAACGAAGTATGACCAACACCATCATTTTCTGTACTGGGTTCAATACCATGATGGTGTATGGTATGAAGCCACATCATTTCTTCGTTATTCAGTACAGTATGTACAAGTTGACCCTGGTTAACGCGTATTGGAGGAGAAGGGAAAGTACCACCCATACCGCCCATGCCACCACCGCCGTCATCATTAAATCCCCAAATAGTTACATTGCGACCATCATCCATGGTCATCGAGCCATTCATGTAAATGCTACGATTAAATGTTACATCTGCTGTTGTTAACCCGGGAGTAGCCGGCGCACCTGGGTAGGTATAACAAGCACCCCCCATACCGCCGCCGCCCATACCACCACCGCTTGATTTCATTTTGCCCATCTTAAATCTCCAAAAGTTTTTTTTACAATTACTTAAATACTATGGCTGTCGCAGCACCAAACTGGTACAAGCCACCGCCAGCGGTTTGCGTCATCTCGTCATGCAAATGCATAACATAATGACCTTGAGTAACGGCAGGGTAGGCATCAGGTGGTGGCTCGAAGGGATAGATAGCATCAAATTGGCCCATGTTATTATCGATCCCAATAATATCTTTCAACCAAACGCTATTTCTTACCTGGCCATTTTTAGTTAGATATTCAAGATGGTTTGCATGCCAGTGTAAGGAGTGTTCGCACATACCAGCATTTAAGCAACGGATCAAAGTACGGTCACCTATATAGCCAGACAGTTTTGTGCGTGGGTCATAACCTGAATCTCTATTCGGATCACTGTATTCTGGCGCACCGGGTGGACGAGCACTTAATCCATTGATTGTAAAATAACGCGGAACAAATGCCGTATTTGGCGTCTGTCCATTTTGTATGCGTACATTCCAGGCTGGATCAACCTCATTCAATACCCAGAACAATTGTTTTTTAAAGGTGCGGCTACCACTATAGAGTTCATCACTACTACCTTGCGGCATAACAGCAAAACCACCGTGTAAGCCGATAACACGATTATAGGGTGCGTTAAGTTTGTCATAAAACATAAACGAGCCCGTTTGATTTGCAGTGAACGATATCGTTTTAGTCGAACCACCTGAAATGTTCCCACTGTCGACGACACCATCGATGACGAAGCTATGTGTTGTATTGAGTGTATTAACAATTGTTATATTAACGGTGTCGCCTTCTTGAACAATGAGTGATTCACCGGGAACATTTAAACTACCCGAGGAGCTACTAAAGCCTTTAAAGTAAACATTTGTTCCATCCGATTGTGGAATTTGTCCATCAGTAATGTAATAAGTTTTATTGATTGTGGCGGAGTAGGCTCTAGACGACCAGGTGATGAGACCCGTAATACCAGTCATTGCTCCAACGACACCTAAAGAACCGGCTTTCAGGAAATTTCTTCTTTTCATAACACCCCTTTATCTTTTAGCAGTTAACTTTGTATGGTTAAATCTGCATTGGTTATACCGACTAGTTGCAGATGACACTTAGCCTAAGCATTCGAATAATTACATCATTTATATTGTGTCAAAGACTAAATCGATTGGGATGCATGTATGTATCTTAACGTCTTAAAGAACAATAAGTAACCAGTATAAATTTAGTATTAAATACCAATATAATTATGTTATTACTCTCTAATTAATATCGAGAATTATTAGCTGAGCATTTGATTTGATTAAATAAAATACATTCAAAATAAGCGCAAAGTGTTATGCCTTATATAAAAGGTTTCATATCGATACAGGGGTAGTTAAAAATATAATATTACAATTAAAATAACGGTTTTATTTTTAATAATTTTATTATCAAAAAATCAGAATTTATTGTCACACCTCCATGTCTGTAACTGTCTAAATCTATGTGCACTGAAATTATTCGATGCATGTAACATTTAGTCGGAGAAACAAAAATGAAACTACGATATAACACATTCATTATTGCAATGATCAGTCTGCATATAATTCCAGTATCAGCAAATGAAGAGGGAAGCACAATGAACAGGGAAGAAACGAACATTGTAAAAACCGTTGAAACGATGACATTGGCATTTCATCAAAAAAACATAACAGGAGTGTTAACCACCTACGAGGATGGCGCAGTCGTTCTTTTTGAGCCCGGAAAAAAAGTGTCAGATCCAGTTGTTCTTAAACAAATGTTTGAAGGTGCATTCCAGATTAATCCCTGGTTTCGCTATCCTAATGGACATGAGGTTTATATTGCGAATGATATCGCTTTGCATATAGCGCCTTGGGTGATGAAGGGTAAGTCTCCAGACGGTGTTGATATTAAACAAAGTGGGTTATCTGTTGCCGTACTTCGTAAACAGCATAATGGTGCGTGGTTACTGGTTCTGGATAATCCGCATGGACAACGGCTAATGGAAAAGCAGCCCATAACCAATAATTAAATGTTTTATGTATCCCTTAGAGGATGTGAATAAGTTAGGAACTATCATGGAAATTGAAAAATTAGTTTTAGAGGCCACAAAGGGTAATAAAACGGCATTAGAAGGTGTTGCTGTCGCCATTCAGGATAATATATATTATCTGGCATTAAGAATGTTGGTAAACCCGGATGATGCAAAAGAAGCGACTCAGGAAATACTGATAAAAATTATTACCAACCTGTCTTCTTTTCGATTTGAGAGCCAATTTGAAACCTGGGTTTACCGTCTTGCTGCCAACTACCTTATTACGGAAAAGAGAATTCTTAATAGAGACCCAGGTCTGACATTTGAGATGTATAAACTGGATCTTGAAAGTGACCTACAAGATCCAGGCGAATTGCAAAACAATTCAGAATATCAGGTATTACTTAACGAGTTACGTATTTCTTGTACCATGGCTATGTTGCTGTGCTTGAATCCACAGCATAGAATGGCTTATGTTCTCGGTGATATACTTGAACTGGATCATGCAGAAGCCAGTGAAGTATTATCAATTTCTAAAGATAATTTCCGCAAACAATTATCCAGAGCAAGAGCTAAAGTTGTGGAATTCACATCAGCAAGCTGTAGACTTGTTTGCAATCATGCAAAATGTAGTTGCGAAACAAAACTAACGGGAGCGGTTAAGCGCAAGCGAGTTAACTCTGAACATATTTATTTTTCTGCTAGCACTCAATATACTTACTCTGAAGTAAAAGAATCATTACTGGAAACCCAACAAGGTCTGAAAAGCCTGGTATTACACAAATCGATCAATAACTACAAATGTCCAGTTGAACTGAGTACAACTATTGAAAGGTTAGTTGCTGATGGAATCAAAACTAGAAATATTTAATAATAGTTAAGTGATTTTTGTACCGGCTTCTTTAATAATACTTATTGCCGAGTGTATGACGACTGCAGCAATAATTATTCCAATAATAATATCTGGCCACGCTGCCTGAGTATAGGTAACTAACCCGGCAGCTATTAGTACTCCAACATTCGCAAACATATCATTGCGTGAACAAATCCAGGTGGCGCGTAGGTTAATATCGCCATTACGAAAACGTGCTAATAGTATAAAGCTAATGGTATTGGCCAGTAATGCTATAACAGCAAAAATACCCATCGTTTCAGGTTGTGGTAATACATTACTGGATAATTTTAGAATAACTTCAATGAGGACGCCAAGTCCAAGCAGTATTTGTAACACGCCATTGGTGAAAGCGGCACGATTCCGCCAAATTTCCGGGCGACCTAATGCATACAATCCAATCGCATAAACAAATGAATCCGCTAGCATATCAAGTGAGTCTGCCAACAGGGCTGTTGAATGGCTCAATAGTCCCGCACCAAACTCAGTAAAGAACATAACTCCATTTATTATCAAAACAATAATTAAAATGCGTCGTTCACTAAGGGATGCAGGGTCAGAGACACTGCATCCACATGATGAATTTTCAGGTTCTTGTTGTGTGTTTATTTTCTTCATATTTTTTGACTGAGAATTTTTCATACAGTACCGGGATGACAAATAGCGTTAATAAGGTTGAAGAGAATAAACCACCGATAACCACAGTTGCCAGTGGACGCTGTACTTCCGAACCTACACCACTGGCTAACAGCATTGGTATTAAACCCAGTGCTGCAATAAAAGCCGTCATTAATACCGGACGTAATCGTGATAATGCGCCTTTAAAAATAGCCTCATCCATCGGATTGCCTGCGTCCAATCGGTTGTTAATTGCGTTCACCATTACCACACCGTTTAGTACAGCAACACCAAAAAGAGCGATAAAACCGATTGACCCGGGAACAGAGAGATACTGTCCGGAGAAAAATAGAGCGGCGATACCGCCAATGAGTGCCAAGGGTACATTCAACATAATCAAACTGGCTTGTCCGACTGAGTTGAATGCAAAGTAGAGTAACAAGAAAATTAAGCCTAATGATAAGGGTACTACAATCATTAACCGTGCTTGCGCGCGTTGCTGGTTTTCGAATTGACCACCAAACACAATACTATAACCGACAGGTAGTTTGATTTTACTACGAATACCTTGATCAATTTCGTTTACAAGCCCGCCCATATCCCGTCCTTCAACATTGGTCTGAATAACGACGCGTCGTTGTACATCATCACGGCGTATCTGCGGAGGTCCCGACTCAATATCAACCTGTGCAATATCGGCAACACGTACCCAGGCACCATCATTTGATTGTAATATTAAATTACCAATTGCCTCAACACTATTACGGTGTTTCTCAGTAAGACGGACATAAATGTTATAGCGTTCATTGCCATTTATTACCTGGCCAGCTTCTTTACCACCAATTGCATCACTCACCAAGCTCATTACTTGATTAATTGAAATTCCGTAGCGCGCCAGCTTGTCACGATCAGGACGTACAACTAACTGTGCTTCGCCTTCGGTTTGTTCAAGTGCGACACCACGCGTACCTTCAATATTTTTAACCAAGGCTTCAATCTCTTTGCCTTTCTCAACAAGAACATTTAAATCTGCACCAAATAGTTTAATCGCTAACTGCGCTTTTACTCCAGACAATAGTTCATCAACCCGGGTTGCAATAGGTTGTGAGAAATTAAATAACAGTCCAGGCATAACTGACATATTTTCTTCCATTAAGATTTGTAGAGATTTTCTATCCACTGCAGACACCCATTCGTCAACTGGTTTTAAACCAATAAAAATTTCTACATTGGATACAGGTTCAGGGTCACCACCGACTTCTGCACGACCAATTCGACTAGAGGCATAGAGCACTTCCGGGAATGCCATTAATTTATTCTCAAGTATTTGAGCGACTTTTAGTGAAGTATTTAAACTGGAGGAGGGAGCAAGTGTGACCCGAACATTGATTGTTCCTTCTTCCAGTTCCGGTACAAACTCGGTTCCTAAAAAAGGAATGAGTATCAATGAACTTATAAACAATCCTACTGCGGCCAAAACAACTTTAGACTTTATCGTTAGAGCTTGCTTTAAACGTAACCGATAAAACTTATCTACAGGCTTCAATACCGGGCTTTCTTTTTCAGTAACCCCTTTTTTGAAAACATAGGTAGCCAGAGCAGGAATAACAATTAATGCTACTAACAGTGAAGCAAACATTGCTAATACGATAGATACTGCCATTGGTTGGAATAATTTACCTTCAACGCCTTCAAGGGAAAATAAAGGTGCAAATACAATTATAATTATCAGTACAGCAAAAAAGACAGGTCTCCCCACTTCCTTTGCAGCTTCTTGTATACGTAATGCCATACCATGGTTATCAGGAACTATTGTATTAGAAGTTTGTTTGTCATGATTTGAATCTGCATCCGGATGACAGAGGTGACTAAAAATGTGCTCCATCATAACAACCGAACCATCTACCATCATACCAATAGCAATCGCTAAACCACCAAGTGACATTAAATTTGCTGAAATTCCCCAATATGACATTGCCATTAGAGCAAGACCAATTGAAATAGGAATGGACAACAAAACTAACAGTGTTGCGCGAATATTCATTAAGAACAGTATTAACACTATAATAATTAACACAAAGGCTTCGAGTAATGCTTTGGTCACGGTACTTACCGCTTTATTGACAAGATCGGATTGATCGTAGAAGGGCTCAATGACAACCCCTTTTGGTAAAGCCTGTTGAATAATAGGTAAGCGTGATTTGATATCATCAATGGCTTCTTTAGTATTTGCGCCCATTCTTTTCATTACAATACCTGCAACCACTTCACCTAACTGTTGAGGTTTGCCATTTTTGTCACGCAAGGTCATAGTTACAGCACCCTGGCGTATTTCTGCGCCAAAACGTACTTTTGCAACATCTTTAACCTTAACGACATTACCGTCTTCTTGTTTAAGCGGTATATTTCCAATATCACGGATGCCATTTTCGCCACTACGAACCCAGCCAACACCACGAATAATAAGCTGCTCTGCGCCACGATCCATATACCAGCCACCGGCATTTCTATTATTGGCTTCAATTGCTTCAGCGACATCATTCGACGATAGTTTAAAACTAAGCAAACGCTGCGGATTAAGCTGTACTTGATATTGACGAACTTCACCACCAAACGATAGTACTTCGGTTACGCCATCAACGGGCATCAGCAATAACTTGACTACCCAATCATTTAAACTTCGTAACGTTAGTGCATCAAATTCACCCGGTTTTTCAGAACGTATCAGATATTGAAATACTTGTCCGAGTCCGGAAGTATTTGGCCCCATCGCTGGCACACCAACACCATTGGGAATTTGTTCGCGTGCAGCTTGTAAACGTTCAAAAACCAGTTGTCGGGCAAAATAAATATCGGTGCCTTCTTTAAAAACTACGGTAACACCCGACAAACCTGTTTTAGAAATAGAACGAACTTCTTCAACATCGGGTAAACTATACATTACCGCTTCAATTGGAAAAGTTATTAATTGCTCAACTTCTTCTGATGCAAGTCCAGATGCTTCAGTGTTTACGGTTACTTGAACATTCGTGACATCCGGAAAGGCATCCAGATTCAATTTAGGTAAAAGGATCATTGCGCCAAATAGGGTAGTGATTAGCGCAAGCACAACTAGCAGACGGTTTCCGACTGCCATATCAATTATTTTATTTAACATGATGTATCAGCCTTAATGGTTATGAATTTCAAAGCCGCCTTTCGCCAGCTCTGACTGAACGAAAAACGCACCTTGGGTAACAACACGAGAACCTTCTTTAATACCTTCGATAATCGCTACACCATCATTGATTTGCTTAACCTTAACTTCGATAGCTTTAAATTCACCGGGCTCGTCTTGTTCAACCATTACTTCCCAGTCACCATCGCTGCTACGTAATACCGCTGCCTCCGGTAATTGTAATGCTGTAGTTTTATTATTCGTGCTAATCTGAGTGGTAACAAACATACCGGCATGTAAATAATCATTATCATTACTCACTTCAATTCGTACAGCAGAAGTACGAGTAATTTCATCGAGAGTGTGATGCAACTGAACCACTTTTGCAGGCAGTCGTTGTTTATTGAGAATAATCTCTGCGCTATTCCCAATACTAATCTGGCTTGCAACCTCTGGTGTTACTCTAGCCTCAACCCACATGGTGGATTCATTGGCAATAACCATAAGTTCATAGCCTGCTGAAATGTATTCACCAACAATAAATTTATCATGCAAAATTCGTCCAGCTTGTTGGGCAACTAATTGAAATGAACCGTCTGCCGTTCTTTTTTGTGAAAATAGGGCCGTTATACCGTTGTCACTCATGCCATAAGCTTTGGCGTTGGCATAGGTTTTTTCATAATTTACTTTCGCAGTTATATAACGACGTGCTGATACTACCTTGCGTCCCAGCTTTTTAACAAGTATCCATTCTTTATCAGCGAGTAAAAGTTGCCCTTGCGCTTCAGCCATTTCAACGCTGGATAGTGTTACCAGTGCATGTCCGGCTTGTACTTCATCCCCTAACTTGGCGTGACGTTTGATTATTTGTGCATTAATTCGAGGTGATACTTTAAACGTATTATAAGCGTTAAGTTTAATTTCTCCCGGAGCTTTTATATTTATTGCCACATTTTTAAAAGCCAGTTCCTGAACAATAATGTTTGCAGTTTTCATTTGTTCGGAGCTTAAATTAACTACGCCGGTTTCATTATGTCCTTCTTTGTTGCTTTCAGGAGACTGAGTTTCATTACGAATATCCTCATGACCAACTTGTTTTTCTGAAGTGTCATTTTCACTACATGCCGCCAATGATAAAAATAATATTATAAAAAATATATTACGTAACATTTTACTGGTTCCTTATAGAAGTAAGTTGTAACCATGATTCAATTTGTGCAGTGGATTGCAACCAGGTAAGCCAACTTGACCAAAGTGTTGTTTGTAATTTAATACCAGCAGATCGGGTATCCAGATTTTGTTTGATCTGAACAAGATAATCGGTCGTGCTTAAATCACCGCTGCGCCACATTTTTTTTAATAATTCAAGTTGACTGTCCATGCTTTTCTGGCCACGTTGTTGCCATTGGATCCATGCATTACGCATTAGCTGGTAATATCGGGTTTGTGTTGTAATATCACGACGTAGATCACGCCATGCCTGTTGCGAAAGCTGTTCAGCTTGCAAGTACTCTTGCCGTGCAGTATCAATTTCGGCGCTAAAGGTATTACGTATATTAAGCGGTATTGAAAGTGTTACACCAACAAGCGATTCTTGCCCCTCTTTACCACCACGGATAGCAATGGTTGGATCTGCGCTACTTTCACTCTTACGTAAATCAATGGTTATTTTCCTTGCTGCAACATTAGCTCGAACAATACGCATTTGCGGCAGTGTTAAAAGAAAAGAATCCAAATCGGAGGGTAAGGTCACTTCACTAAAATTAATGGGTAAGTTAGTTAACTTTTGTTGTTCTATTTCAAAATTAGGGCCATATATTGCAATGTATGCCTGCTCTGCAAGAATTTTATCTGAAGAAATTTGAGCATTTTTCAATATAGATTCACTGTATGCGAGTTGGGCTAAATCTAACTCTACCTGATTTAAATCACCTGCTATATGCCTTTGCTTTGCTAAAGTATAAAAATCTTGCATCAGCTTTAATCGCTGAGTAGATAGTTCGGCAAGTCTTGATTTGTTATGAAGGTCTTTTAATGAAAACAATAAATCATGAATTAACTGTTGTCGTTTTTGTTGAAATATTGCTTGTGCCGCATCAAGTTTGTGCTTTGAAACTATTGTTTTTGCACCACGCTGGTCACCCCAATCAATCGTTTGACTGAGACCATAAGTAGTGGTTTTTATATTAGTTTTCTCACTATTGATTTCCAACTCAGGATTGTAAACGGCATTATCTGATGCGTTATAAACAGACATGGCAGTATCTCGTTCTGCTTGAGCCGCCAAAAAACGAGGATGAGTAGAAACTATCTGTCGTATAAAATTCTGTAACTCTTTAGGTGCAGATTGAATAGTCGATATATTAGTGGCTTGAACATACCCGCCGGATACTGAAACAAGTAGTACTATACTCAACCATAAAAAAATAACGTGTACCTTTGGTATTTTTATAAAATACATAATACATAACCTCACAAATAAATAACTGTCTACATCTTAAATAGAATAAGTTGTATTTATTTGTATAAAACGGTGGCAATTTAATTGCCACATACTATTAAATATGCAGAATACTTCCTGCCTTTATATTGTATGAAACGTTTTGGTTAGTGCTGAGGAGGTGCGCGGAGCGGGGGTGCGAAATAATATAGAACTTGTTTTAAAACAATATTTCCAAAATTAGCTCTGATGCTAACCCGTAGATTTGTTAGTACCAGTAAAATCAGAAATACCGTTAAAAGAGCAAGTAGGGTGGGGGCAGAGCTAATGTCTTGTACTAGTGTATCGGGTGTCGATGCAATTATTGTTGTATCGACGTTATGGTGCGATTGATCGACAGTGTCTGAAGTTAGATGCAAATCAATGGCTTGAGTCTGGTTTGTTGAATCAGTACCACAAATATGATGTAAATGATAATGAGCAGGTATAAGTGAAATTAAAAGAATAGCAGCAACCAACAACCAGTTTGTCGATTTGTACTTAACTATATAATTCCGTAGTTTATTCATTTTTAAAGTGTAGCATCAGCTTTCTTATGTATCAATTGCAAATATGACTGAGATAGTAGGTTTAAGTTCAGAATGGACATCAAAATACAATATAACTTGATGATATTAGGAATATGTTTTATTGGAGTTACTTTTCTGATTCAAGAAATAATATCCATCACTTTTTTTCTTTTTGTTAGTAACCTGTATGGCGTTATCGAAACATTATCCCTGTTTTGCTGTTGAACATAGATTTTGTATTTTAAATTTCATATTTCACTTGACCTAGAGTTAACTCCAGCTTGTAAGCTTTATATAACTAGAAAATACTCGAATAACTGGAATTTAGTTATCACTCCAAGTTAGCAGTGTATGTTTGTAAAAATAAGAGGTTAAAATGAAAGCAAGAATAATCGCTATTGCACTGCTCACAAGTTCGGTGAGTCAAGTAACGTTTGCGCATGATCCCATCTTTGGCCAAGGCCCACACGTACTCTTTAAAGACGGATTTGAAGTTGCCACCGAGTTTCATTCGTCTAAAAAAGGTGATGAGCTGGAAAATGAAATAGGCCTGGAAGTGAAATATGGTCTAACAAGTGCTTGGGTGATGGGCATTGCGCTACCCTATGGAATTAAAGCCGAATGAAAAAATTATTCCATGATTCCGGGTTTACTTATCGCAGCATGAAAACCACACCATTAGAATAATGATTGAATATATTGGTGCTATATCTTGAAATCGCAATAATTATTACCTATACCGGAGAGCTTTGAATGGCCGAACAAACATCTAAAATTAAAGATAGCAGTGTTACTATTTTTACATTATTCACAACAACAGGCACTTTGGTTTGTTGTGCTATTCCAATAATTTTAGTCACATTGGGATTGTGAGCAACCGTTGCAGCGATGACAAGTGCATTTCCATTTTTAATTGTTTTAAGCCAACATAAAATTTGGGTGTTTGCTTTTTCAGGTTTTATGCTAGCAGTATCCGGGTGGCTAATGTATCGACCAGGACGTTCATGCCCGGTAGACCAGGTTTTAGGTGAAGCATGCAGTACGGCACACAAGTGGAATAAACGTATTTATTGGAGTTCAGTTTTAATTTGGAGTACTGGATTCACCGCAGCCTATATCCTTTTGCCTGTGCAAATGTGGTTAGATTCGTACTAATTTCAGATATAATTTTTAACATAACCGCTTGTAATACCTGACATTTCATTCAATGTTGTAAAAAAATAGCAATATTAACAAAAAAGCCTTGATCTGGAGTCAACTCCAGCCTTTAAAGTAGCACTATACTCAATCATTCAAGGCAGCAATAAATGAAACGCACACTCATAGCACTTTTAACACTAGCGGT